>Ga0247727_10000185_pt1 | contig 143677 bp, 128 predicted proteins | sample WisWelCaveWW1625_FD_202498 | JGI IMG/M metagenome (GOLD analysis project Ga0247727, IMG submission 202498) | Biofilm microbial communities from Wishing Well Cave, Virginia, United States - WW16-25 | ecosystem: Environmental > Aquatic > Deep subsurface > Groundwater > Cave microbial mat... | reverse complement strand
GTTCGTCACGCTCGTGGCGCAGGGTCTTCTCGCGGTGCCTTTCGTAGGCAAGACCATCGGCGAGATGACGCGCGCGGCCGTCGGCTGCGAGGAGCAGCAAGCGTAGGCTCGACCCCGCTCAGCGCCGGCGCTGCTTCTCGCCGCGTGCGCCCCAATGGAGCTTTGATCGCAGCGTCTCGAAGAAGGTCTTGCCGTCCACCTTCAGGATCTCGGCGTGGTGCCGTGACTTGGTTACCTCGATCTCGTCGCCGCCGTCGAGCTCGAGCCACTCTTGTCCGTCGAGCGTGAGTACGGCGTCGTTCCCGTCGGCTTGCACGACGATGCGAAGCCGCGAGCTGTCGGGCAGTACGAGAGGTCGCACGCTCAACGTGTGGGGCGAGATCGGCGTCAGGATGATCGAGCTCATCTCCGGCGCCACGACCGGGCCGCCCGCCGAAAGCGAGTACGCCGTCGAGCCGGTGGGGGTCGCGACGACGATACCGTCGCCCTTGTAGGCGGCGAGAAATTCTCCGTCGACATGCACGTCGAGCGCGAGCATGCGCGAGAGCTTACCCTGGTGCACCACCGCGTCGTTCAACGCTTGGGACCGAAGCAGCTCGCGGGTCTTGCGCTTTACCGTGACGGCCAGCATCGAGCGCCGCGCGATGGCGTAGTGCCCAGCGAGAATCGCGGTCAGCGTTGCGGTAAGATTTCCTTCGTCCGACTCGGTGAGAAAGCCGAAGTCGCCGTGGTGAATACCGACCACGGGAACTGCAACCGCACCGGTGAGACGCGCGATGCCGAGAAGGCTCCCGTCGCCACCGAGCACGATGATGAGATCGGCGCGACGCACCATCTCGGAGCGCTCGAGCACGCGCACGCCGGCGGGCGGCTCGAGCCAGTCCTTCGGTGCCAGAACCTCGATGCCGCGCTTCGCGAGCCACTGGGCCACTTTCGCGGCGCGCCTCTCCACCTCGGGCGCATCCGGGCGAACCACGACGCCCACTCGGCGGGGCTTCTTCGTACGCTGCCGGCGCGTGGGCGCGGCTTTCTTCTTCTTGGCTTGCGCCGCTATTTTTTCCCTGGCTTGCGCCATCTGACCATCTTATGCGATGAGATCGGATCGTTCCATGGGCGTGCGGCGGCAAGAGAGTCTCTTTTCAAGCGACGAGTCCGCGGACGTGCCCCTCGCCGAGCGAATGCGACCGCGATCGCTCGACGAGATCCTCGGAGCCGAGTCCGTGCTCGGTCCGGCCACGTTTCTCGGCCGCATGTTGCGCGGAGGGACGGTCCGCTCGCTCATCCTCTGGGGGCCTCCGGGATCCGGCAAGACGACGATCGCAAGGCTACTCGCCGCCCGTTCCGACGCCGAGCTCGAGTCGCTGTCGGCCGTTCTCGACGGCATCAAGGAGTTGCGCGAAGTCGTCGCGCGGGCCGAGGCCCGCAAAGCGCGCGAGGGTCGCGCGACGATTCTCTTCGTCGATGAGATCCATCGTTTCAACAAAGCGCAGCAAGACGCATTCCTGCCCCACGTGGAGTCGGGAACCCTCTGCCTCATCGGCGCCACCACCGAGAACCCGTCTTTCGAAGTGATCGCGCCGCTCTTGTCGCGCTGTCGCGTGGTCGTGCTCGAAGCGCTCGAGACCGCCGCTCTCGAGATGCTCGTCGACCGAGCGCTCACCGACACGGAGCGAGGCCTCGGGGCTCTCGCCCTCTCACTCGACGCGGACGCGCGGCGCTTCATCGCCGGAAGCGCGCACGGTGACGCTCGGGTCGCGCTCAGCGCTCTCGAAGCGGCGGCAGACTTGGCGAAAGACACGCGCACGATCTCGCTCGCGATCGCAGAGCAGGGTGTTCAGCGAAAAGCGCTGCTCTACGACAAAGGCGGCGACGAGCACTACAACGTCATTTCGGCCTTCATCAAGAGCATGCGCGGCAGTGACCCCGACGCCGCGCTCTACTGGCTCGCGCGCATGCTCGAAGCCGGCGAGGACGCGCTCTTCATCGCGCGCCGCATGGTCATATTTGCAAGCGAAGACGTGGGGCTCGCCGATCCCCACGCGCTATCCGTCGCGATTGCAGTCAAAGACGCGGTGCACTTCGTCGGTCTGCCGGAAGCGCGCATCAATCTCGCTCACGGCGTGGCGTACTTGGCGTCGGCCCCGAAATCGAATGCGTCGTACGCGGCGATTGGCGAAGCCACCGCCGAGGTGAAGCGAACGGGCGCGCTCCCCGTGCCGGTGCATCTTAGAAACGCGCCTACCGCCCTCATGCGTGATCTCGGCTACGGCCGCGGCTACGTCTATCCTCACGGCAAAGACGAGGAAGCGAAGCGGCAGGTCTATCTTCCCGATGCGCTCGTCGGCCGGCGGTTTCTCGAGCGGAAATGACGCGGCACCGCTGCTTGCAGTGTGGCGTCAGAAGTCCACGCGAACGAGGATCAAGCCCTGAGGCGGCGCCGTGCGACCGGCGGCCGAGCGCTCTGCACCTTCCAGCAAGCCAGCGAACTCCGCTTCCGTCATGCGGCCGAGCGCGACCTCGACCATCGTGCCGACGAGAATGCGAACCATCTGCTTCAAGAACGCCGTCGCTGTGATCGTGTAGGTGAGCGTGTTTCCGTTGCGAGCCCACGCGCTCTCGAGAACGTCGCGGTTCGCGGTTTCCGCCTCGCAGTCGGACGCGCGAAACGCGGAGAAATCGTGCTCGCCGCGCAGGCGCTCGGCGAGTCGGCCAAGCAACGCGTCGTCGAGAGGGGGATATACGTGCCAGCTGCGATCGCGGAGCAGCGGCGACGGCGGTCGATCCGTGACAATCGTGTAGCAATAGGTGCGAGAGCGCGCGGATCGCCGCGGATCGAAGTCGACGGCCGCCGGCTCGAGATCCACGATGGCGACATCGTTCGGCGTGAGCCCGTTCAGCGACGCGCGTAGGCGATAGAGATCGGTTCCGTCGGGGACATCGAAGGCGATCACTTGACCGACCGCATGCACACCCGCATCCGTGCGCCCCGCGCCCGCCACGCGCACGCGGTCGCCTAGAACGACCGAGAGCGCGTGCTCGAGCGCGGCCTGCACGGTCGGCTGCGCGGGCTGGACTTGCCAGCCCGCGTAAGCCGTTCCGAGATACTCGACTGTCGCCTTGACGCGCATGGAGCGACTAAGGTCCGACCACGTGAGGTGTCGCTGCGCGTGCGCCCGCCCGATAACAGTAGCGATTGAGGGCGTCCACATACGCCATCGCGCTCGCCATGACGATGTCGGTGTGCGCGCCGTGGCCGCGCACGGTCAAACCGTCTACGCGGATGAGACAGCTCACTTCGCCGATCGCATCGGTGCCGCCGGTGATCGCCGCTACTTGAAAGCGGTCGAGGCGCGGATCGATACCCGTCAGCTGCCGGATCGCGCGGTAGCACGCGTCGACGATGCCGTCGCCGTCGGCTTCCTCGGAACGGTCGGATCCATCCATGCGGAGCGTCACGGTCGCTCGCGGCTTGCCGCGGAGCGACGAGCTCACCACCACGTCTACCAGCTCGTAGCGAGCCTCGACGGCTGTGTCGTCGCCTGCAATCGTGTAGAGATCTTCGTCGTAGACGTCTTTCTTCTTGTCGGCCAGCTCCTTGAAGCGCCGGAATGCCGCGCTGAAATCGATGCGCTCGAGGTCGATGCCGAGCTCTCGCATGCGCTCGGCGAGTGCATGCCGCCCGGAGTGCTTCCCGAGCACCAAGCGATTGCTCACGCGACCCACGGACTCGGGCCGCATGATCTCGTAGGTCAGCGCATTTTTCAGAACGCCGTCCTGATGAATGCCCGCCTCGTGCGCGAACGCGTTGTCGCCGACGATCGGCTTTGTGGGTGCTACCGGCACACCGATCGTTCGTGAGAGGAGGCGGCTCGCCGGGTAGATCTGCTCGCTCACGATCTTGGTCTCGACGCCGAAGTAAGAGCGGCGGATCTTGAGCGCCATCACGACTTCTTCCATCGAGGTGTTTCCCGCTCTTTCACCGATGCCGTTGATCGTGCACTCGACCTGCCGCGCTCCACCCTCCACCGCCGCCAGCGAGTTCGCGACGGCGAGACCGAGATCGTTGTGGCAATGCGTGCTCCAGACGACGCTCTCGCCGCCTGGTGTCTTCCTCCGCAGGGTCTCGAAGAGCGCGCGCGTTTGCGCAGGGATGGCGTAGCCCGTCGTGTCCGGTACGTTGCAGACGATCGCGCCGGCTCGAATCACCTCGCCGAAGACTTGGCAGAGAAATTCGATGTCGCTCCGCGACGCGTCTTCGGCCGAGAACTCGATGTAGTCGAGATGCTGCTTGGCGCGCTGAACGGCCCACGTCGCGGCATCGACGACTTCCTGTCTCGTCATGCCCAGCTTTTGCTCCATGTGAAGGTCGGAAGTCGCGATGAACACGTGGATGCCGGGATGTTTCGCGCCGTCCACCGAAGCGAGCGCTCGCTCGATGTCCTGCTCCCGCGTGCGCGCGAGACTCAGCACGACGGGTTGTTCGACCGAGCGCGCCACGCTGCGCACGGCTTCGAAATCTCCTGGCGACGACGCGGCGAATCCGGCCTCAATCACGTCCACACCGAGCGCATCGAGTTGCTGCGCGATCGTGATCTTCTCCTCGACGTTCATCGTGCAGCCTGGTGACTGCTCTCCGTCTCGCAGCGTGGTGTCGAAGATTCGCACCCAGTCGTCGCGCGAGTTCTGTCCGTTTTGAGGTTTCATGGTCTCTAACCTCCACTCGCCGCGAGGTCCTCGCCGCCGGCCCGAAAAACAAAGGCCGCGGGAGAAACCCGCGGCCTTTTGCTGTGATTCGTTGAATCGGGCTTGGCCACCGGTCTCTCGTCGATCCCGCCCGTGGCCTCCCTCGCGGTGCGCCGTCCCGGCTACACCATGATCGAGGCCCCAGACGGGCGTCTAAGGCATAGACCGAGCAGCAAGCGAGACTTGTCGGAAACGTGGCGCATGACCGTTGTCGTCTACGGCAATGCTACAGGCGGCTCACGCGACGTGTCAACCGCGAGCTGCGCTCCGAGGCTCATCGAAGTCGTCGGAATCGAGGTCGTCATACCCCGCGAAGAGGTCGACGGGACGGCCCCGAACCCGGTGAACCGCCCACAAAAACGGCCCGGAAAGCACATAGGTCGCCGCTCCCGAGAAGAGGAAGACGTCATAGCGCGCTATGAAGAGCTGGAGCACGACGACGGCCACGACCAGAGCCCAGAGAGGCCGGCGACGGTGAAGGTCCAAATGCTTGAAGCTCGGATACGGCACCGTGCTCACCATCAGCACCGCCAGCGCGTACGTGACCAGCAAGAGCGCGATGTGTTTGTCCGGAAGGCCAAAGTGCCCGAGGTAGTTGTAGATGAGCACGATGCTCGCGAGCGCGGCGGACGCGGCCGGCACCGGAAGACCCAGGAAGTAGTTTCCGTCGAGTTTGTCGACGAGGAGATTGAAGCGCGCGAGTCGAACAGCGGCGCAGCAGACGAAGATCGAGGTCGCGAGCCAACCCCACACACCCCACGGCACGAGAGCCCAGCGGTAGATGAGAAGACCCGGCGCGACGCCGAAAGAAACGAGATCGCAGAGTGAGTCGAACTCGACACCGAAACGGCTGGTCGTTCGCGTGAGTCTCGCGACACGACCGTCCATGCCGTCGAAAAGCATGGCGGCGATCACGGTGAGCGCGGCCGTGAAGTAAAAGCCTTCGAGCGTCTGCGCGATCGAGAAGATGCCACAGAACAAACCGCCTGAGGTCAGAAGATTGGGGAGGAGATAGATACCGCGCGGCGCGATGATGGCCCCGCCGCGCCCAGCGAGTCGGAGATGGCGCTTGCTTCGCGCTGGGTCTCCGGAACGGAAATCCCGTCGATCAGTTGACGCCAATGGTACCCCCTTGTCTCGCTACGACCGAGCTGCCCGCACTCACGCGGTCGCCAGGCTGTACACAAACCGATACATCGATCGGAACGTACAGGTCAACTCTGGAGCCGAACATGATGAGACCGAACCGCTCTCCGCGCGCGTAGCGGTCGCCGACCCGGGCGCGGCAGACGATGCGGCGCGCCAGCCAGCCGGCGATCTGGATGACCACGAACTTCGCGCCCGCCTCGTCTTCGACGAGCAGTGCACTCGATTCGTTCACGTCGGAGGCGTCATCGGCGTACGCGGCACGAAATTGTCCAGGTGCGTAGTGTATATCGCGGACCACACCCGCCACAGGTGCTCGATTGATGTGCACGTCGAGGGGCGACATGAAGATCGATATGCGCTGCATCGGTGCGCGGGCGAGACGGTGCCCCCCTTCCTTTCGCTCCACCGCGAGAACTCGCCCGTCGGCTGGAGAGACGATCGCCTGAGGATCACCGGCGAGTGTTCGCTCGGGATCCCGGAAGAAAGCGAGCACGAGCGCGGCCACGACGAGCGTCAGGGCGAAAAAAGCCCAGCCGAAAAACGGAGCCAGCAGCAAACCCGTCACAGCCGGAACGGCCGCGGGCAGATAGCCTTCGCGTGCGAACCTCAACGAGCGAGCCGTGTCAGTTACGCGAGCGATCGACCAATCGCCCGCTCGACAGCCAAGGCATCAAGCCGCGAAGACGAGCACCGACCTCTTCGATCGGATGTTTCTCGCCTTCCTTCCTCAGCTCGCGAAAGTGGGGGAGCCCGCACTTGTATTCGGTGATCCACTCGTCGGCGAACGCACCCGATTGGATATCGCTCAAGATCTTTTTCATCGCCTTGCGCGTGTCGTCACCGACCACGCGCTTGCCCCTCGTCAGGTCGCCGTACTCCGCGGTGTTGCTGACGGAGTAACGCATGTTCGCGATGCCGCCTTCGTAGATCAGATCGACGATGAGCTTCACTTCGTGGAGGCACTCGAAGTAGGCCATCTCCGGAGAGTAGCCCGCCTCGACGAGCGTCTCGTAGCCCGCGCGAATGAGCTCGGTCAGGCCGCCGCAGAGCACAGCTTGCTCACCGAAGAGATCAGTCTCCGTTTCTTCACGGAACGTCGTCTCGATCACCGCGGCGCGCGTACCGCCGATGGCCTTGGCGTATGCAAGACCGACTTCAACCGCTTTCCCCGTCGGATCCTGCAGCACAGCGAGCAAGCAGGGCACGCCCTGCCCCTTCGTGTACTCGCTGCGAACCAAATGCCCCGGTCCTTTCGGCGCCACCATGAACACGCCGGAGGCTTTCGGCGGAACGATTTTCTTGAAGTGGAAATTGAATCCGTGAGCCACCGCGAGAAAGGCATCCGATTTCAGATTCGGCGCGATCTCGGCCTGGTAGAGCTCACCCGCAAGCTCGTCGGGCACGAGCATCATGACGATGTCGGCACGCTTGACGGCCGTCGCGACGGGCAGAACCTCGAGCTTCTCGGCAGTCGCCTTGGCTTTGGAAGAGCTGCCGTCCTTCAGTCCCACGATCACGCTCACGCCGCTGTCGCGGAGGTTCAGCGCGTGTGCGTGCCCCTGCGAGCCGTATCCGATGATCGCGACGGTCTTTCCGCGCAGCGGATCCAGCGAAGCGTCTTTGTCGGTATAGATCTTCATGTGGTCTTCTCCTTGGCGTTGCGGCGCGACTTCGCCGGTATCTTCGCAGGGGGCACCGTCAACAAGCGGCTCCCGCGGAACAGCGCGACCTTGCCCGTACGCGCGATCTCCTTGATCCCGATCGGCTCGAACAGCCGCACGAGCGCGCCGATCTTGTCATCATCGCCCGTGATTTCGACGATGCACTCCCCCGCGGCGACGTCGACGACTTTCGCGCGAAAGATGTCTGCGATGTTCATCACCTCGGCCCGCGTGCGCGCGTCCGCGGTGACCTTGATGAGGCAAAGCTCGCGCTCGACGTGATCGGCCTCGCTCATGTCGACGACCTTGACGACGGAAATGAGCTTCTCGAGCTGCTTCGTGATCTGGTCGAGGACGGCTTCGTCGCCCGAGGTCTGGAGCGTGATACGCGAGATGCTCGGGTCGAGTGTCTCGTTGACCGAGAGGTTCTCGATGTTGAACCCGCGGCCGCTGAACATGCCGGCGATCCGCGACAGCACGCCGAACTCGTTCTCGACCAGGATGGAAATAGTGTGTCTCACGTTCTCGTCTCCGAGCCCGTGCCGTTCTCGGTCGAGGCTCTTGGTGGCGCCGCGAGTCGATCCGACTAGCGCGCCGCGTGACCGCCGCGATGATCGGCCAAGATGCGCATCATCTTGTCCTTCTCGGCGAGCTTACGCTTTTGCAGGTCTTTTTTTCTGATTTCCTCGTCGGCTGAAAGGTGGGACTTTGCTGAGAGCTTGTCGACTTCGGCTTTGAGGCGCGTGTGCTCCTCGTGGGCGGTCTTGAGCTCGGGATACTGCGGGAGGAGAGCCAAAATCAGCTCCTCTTCGCTTCGCTCCATGTCGCACCTCCTTCGCGGCGTCGCATTCGCGGCCGGACCTTACAACTCGCTGCTCCGGCAGTCAAGTTGTGCTTCGCCAAAAAACATCGCGAGTTCAATGACTTACTGGCGCCTACTGGGTGGCAACACGACTTTGTCGCGATTGGGCCGCGCGTTACTCGCCCCGACGTAGAGCGGCATCACTTCTTCAGCGCGACACGCGCGTGCGGAGCCTAGTCGAGTGATCGCAAATTCCGCGAGTCGACGCGCGCGCGGCGCGACCACCGAGATCCCGGGCGCACCGGCGTCGAGGTCGATCGCTGGCTCCGTCTCGCAACGAAGCACCCTCGCACCCGGCGCCGCATCACGCAGAAATACGGCGAGGTCCGCGCGCTGGACGACTCGCGGGGCGAGCACTTCCGCGACGTCGTCGCCGGTTTTGTCGTAGACCGCAGTGTACACACTCGCGGACGCCGCAACGAGCAACGCGGAGTAGCGCCCGTCGGAGCCAGGCGACGAAAGCGCAAGCAGCTCTAGAGAGCCGAGCCCGACGACCGGTAAAGCGTCGACGAGACTAAGGCCGCGGACGAGCGCCAGTCCTACACGCACGCCCGTGTAAGATCCCGGTCCGATCGTGACGGCCAGTCCCGAAAGCTCGGCGACCCCGAGGCCAGCCTCGCGAAGCAAACGCTCGACGACTTCGGCAACGTGCTCGGCGCGAGCGCCTGGCTCGTCCGGCTCGGACTCGCGTGCGCGGCCGTCGGCAATCAGCGCAACGCCCGGCCTCTTCCCGCAAGTGTCGATCGCGAGAATCGCGATCGAGGTGGTCTGCAGATCAGCCGGCAACGATCCTAGAGATGTCGTTGAAAACGACGAAGACCATGAGGGCGACGAGCAGCAGCACCCCTACTTGCTGCGCCATCTCGCGCACACGCACCGACAAGGGTCGGCCGCGAAGCCCCTCGATCAAGAAGAAGAAGAGATGTCCGCCGTCGAGAACCGGGACGGGAAGGATGTTCAGGATGCCGAGGTTTACGCTGATGAGGGCGATGAAACGGAGCAGAGGCTCGATACCGGTCTCCGCGAGACGCCCGGCCTCCTGCGCGATCATGATCGGGCCGCCGAGATCCGCCGCGTCGACTCTTCCTTGGAATAACCGTGCCAGCATCGTGAAGATCATTGCCGACATCCGGTAGGTGGACTGCCCCGCCATCGAGATCGATTCGAACAGGCCCGCTTCGGTGTGATCGAAGTGCCGCTGGATGCCGATCATGAAGCTTCGGCCGATGACCTCGCCGAACTCGTCTTGATTCGGCATCTCTTTCGGTTGGACGTCGATGGAGCGCTCCGTGCCGCTCTCGTCGCGAACCACGAGTGCGAGCGGCTTGCCTTCACTCTCGCGGACGGTGGTAGCGAATTCGTCCCAGGTCGCGACCGTACGCCCGTCGATCGAGGCGACGATCTCTCCCGTGCGAAGCCCAGCCTCGGCCGCCGGTGAGCTCGGTACGATCGCGCCAACGCGGGCCTCGTTCGACGGAACGAGCAGCCCGTAGAAAAAGTACGCTGCCGCCATGACGACGAAAGCGAATACGAGGTTGACCACGGGTCCCGCGGCCACGATGGCCGCGCGCTGACGCAGCGGTTTCGCCGAGAACCCGCGACTGGGATCGCGCGCGGCGTCTTCTCCGGCGTCGTCCTGCCCGGCCATGCGCACGTAGCCGCCGAAAGGCACGAGCGCGAGCCGGTACGTGGTTTCACCGACCTTGCGCGAGAAGATCGTCGGGCCGAATCCCATCGAGAACGTCAGCACCTCGACGTCGCACCACTTCGCCACGAGAAAATGGCCGAGCTCGTGAACGAAGATCACGATCGCCAAAACGCCAACGGCTCCAATGATGCTCTCGATGCTCAACGAAACCTCTTTCGACGGACGCCCGAGGTGAGGGGGTCGCTCACGGCGGGGTCAGGTATCCGTGCGTGAGAATAGCATAGTAGTAGATGAACACGACCGGCAAGACGAGGCTGTCGGTCCGGTCGAGGACGCCGCCATGGCCCGGGAAAATCCAGCCGGAATCCGTGGCGTGGTGCGCGCGCTTCAGCATGGATTCGAGCAGGTCACCCAGCTGCGCCAGCACGTTGACCACCGCCGCGACGAGCAACGACTCCACCCACCCGAGCTCGGTGAGGATCACGCGCGCCGCCGCCATGCCGACGACGACGCTCGCGAAAAACGAAGCGATCGACCCCTCGACGGTTTTCTTCGGGCTCACGGCCGGCCAAAGCTTTCGGTTTCCGAAGGCCCGACCGCCGAAATAGCCGCCGGCATCCCCCGCCATCACCGTCGCAAGAATGAACGTCACCCAATCGGGCCCGCCTTGGGGAAGCGCACGCACCCAGATGAAATGGGGAAGCAGCATGCCGCCGTACAGACATCCGAGCAGGATTTGTCCTGCCGTGCCGACGCTCCGCTCCATGTCTTTCGCGGTCGCGAGGGTTCCGATGAGCACGCCGCAGAGGCAGAGCACGATGCCGGCGGAGATGGCGGTGCCGCTGCCGCCGAGTCCCATCGCGAGCGCGATCGTCATTCCGCCGGCCGTCACGGCGGTCGTGCCGCCGCGTACCTTGCGCAGCGCCATCGCGGAGTACTCGCGGAGCGCGATGAAGGTCATCGCCAACACGAACGCGTTCAGAAACCACAGCGGTCCTCGATAAATTAGCCAGAGGAGAAACGGGATGGCGACGGCCGCTGTGATGAGTCGCCAGCGCAGCATGCTCACCCCTCGCCCGCTAGCTGTTCCGTGGTCTTGCCGAAGCGCCGCTGGCGCCGTCGATACTCGTCGATGGCAGCCATGAGCTCCTTCTCACGGAAGTCCGGCCAGAGCGTTTCCGTGACGACGAGTTCGGTATACGCGAGCTGCCAGAGCAGAAAATTCGAAAGTCGCATTTCTCCGCTCGTTCGGATGAGGAGATCCGGATCGGGGATGCCGGCGGTGGCGAGCGCCGATGCGAAGCGCTCGTCGTCGATGCCCTCAGGGGCGAGCGTTCCATCGCGCACTTGGCGCGCGAGCTTGCGCGCAGCAGCGACGATTTCTTCGCGCGCGCCGTAGCTCACGGCCAGCAGGACCGTCATCTTGTCGTTGCGCGCGGTCTTGCGCTCCACCTCGCGCAGCTCGCTCGCAACCTGTGGGGGCAGCTTGCGGAGATTGCCGATGGCCCGGAGGCGGATCCCGTAGCGCATCATCTTGGCGATCTCGGATCTGAGGTAACGGCGCAAGAGCTGCATGAGCGCGTTCACTTCACGCTCGGGCCGTTGCCAGTTCTCGCTCGAGAACGCGTACAGGGTCAAGTACTCGATCCCGATCTCGCGGGCCTTCTCGACGACGGCGCGCACGGATTCCTTGCCGCGACGATGCCCCTGCACTCGCCCGAGGCCGCGCCGTGTGGCCCAGCGGCCGTTGCCGTCCATGATGATCGCGACGTGTCGCGGGAGATGCGGGTCCGTGGATTGCACGACGGTCTCAGACCGACATCAGCTCGTCTTCTTTCAGCTTGGCGATCTCGTCCAGCTTCTTCGTGGTGTCATCGGTGAGCTTCTGCACCACGTCTTGCGCTGCGCGCATGTCGTCGTCGGTGATTTCTTTCTCCGCATGCAACTCCTTCAGCAGATCGTTCGCGTCGCGCCGATGCGTTCGCGCGGAAACCTTGTGCTTCTCCGCCTCCTTGCCGACGAGCTTCACGAACTCTTTGCGGCGATCGGCCGTTAGCGACGGAATTGGCACGCGCAAAATCTTGCCGTCGCTCACGGGCGAGAGACCGAGATCCGCCCCGCGAATCGCGCGATCGATCTGCGCGATTGCACCGAGATCGAAAGGCTGCACGACGAGGAGCTGCGCGTCGGGCGCGCTCACTGTCGCGAGCTTGTTCAGGGGCGTTTCAGAGCCGTAGTAGTCCACGCGTACCGAGTCGAGAAGGCTCGGGCTCGCGCGGCCGGTGCGGATCTTGGCGAGATCGCGCTTGAGGGAGTCGATCGTCGTGCTCATCTGACCGCGGAGCTCGGCGAGGACTTCATCGGTCATGGCTCCCGTTCTCCCACGAGCGTTCCGATTTCTTCGCCCATGACGGCGCGCACGATGTTCCCCGGCTGCGTTCCGTCGAAAACGATGATCGGCAGCCGATGCTCCATGCAGAGCGAGATCGCCGTGGCATCCATGACTCGCAGCCCGTCGTTTAACACCTGCTTGTAAGTCAGGAAAGAGTAGCGCGTGGCGGTGGGGTCTTTCTCCGGATCCGCGGTGTAGACACCGTCGACTCGCGTCGCTTTCAACAACAGCGCCGCGCCGATCTCCATCGCGCGAAGACTCGCCGCGGTATCGGTCGTGAAATAGGGGTTTCCTGTACCTGCGGCGAAGACGACGACTCGTCCTTTCTCGAGATGGCGGGTGGCCCGCCGACGAATGTAGGGCTCGGCCACCTCGCGGATGTCGAGCGCCGAAAGCACGCGCGTCGCCACGCCCACCTTCTCGAGCCCGTCCTGCAGCGCGAGAGAGTTGAGCACGGTGGCGAGCATGCCCATGTAGTCCGCGATCGAGCGCTCCATACCGAGCTCGGCGGCCTTCAGTCCTCGGAAGATGTTGCCTCCGCCTACCACGATCGCGACCTCGCAGCCGAGAGATTGGACTTCGGCGACTTCCGCCGCGAGCGACGCGACAATCGACGGATCGATGCCGTAGGTGCCGTCACCGGCCAGCGACTCGCCACTGAGCTTGAGGAGGATGCGCCCGTACTTCGCGGTCATTCGCGAGCTCCGGGCACGCGGAGCGGCCCGATCAGAAACCCTTGGCGATCTGGGCGATCGCCTCCGCGAGATTCTCGGACCGTTTCTCGATGCCTTCGCCGAGCTGATATCGCACGAATCGCTCGACTGTCAGCTTCCGCCCGGCCGCTTTGCTGGCCTGAGCCAAGACCTTGTCGATGGTGAGCTGGGGGTCGCGGACGTATTCCTGCTCTAGGAGACATACGTCACGATAGAACTTCTCGATCTTGCCGTCGACGATCTTCTCGATCACCTGTGCCGGCTTCCCGCTTTGCGCCGCTTGCCCGCGGAAGATCTCCCGCTCTCGAGCGATCTCGGCGGGGTCGACCTCGTCACGCCGGACGAAACGGGGAAAAGCAGCCGCAACCTGCATGGCCAGGGACCGGAGCAGCTCGTCGTCGCTCGCGTTCGCACCGGCAACTGAGATCAGGACGCCGATCTTTCCGCCGGCATGGACGTAGCTCCCGATAGCCCCGGTCGTGGATCGAAGCCTCAAAAACCGACGGAGCGAAACGTTCTCGCCGATCGAGGCGATCGCGGCCTTTACAGCTTCCGATATCGACCCGCCCCCCGAAAGCTCGAGACTGCCGACGTCGTCGCCTGTGCCTTCCGCGGAGCCCGGCTGCGCCAACACAGCGGCGCCGACAGCGGGGAGTAGGTGCTTGAACTGGTCGTTTTTCGCGACGAAATCGGTTTCGCAGTTGAGCTCGATGATTACGGCGGCGGTCGCGTCGCGCGTAGCGAAGCAGTCCACCAGGCCTTCGGCGGTTACACGGCCGGCCTTTTTCGACGCGCCGGCAAGCCCTTTCTCACGTAGGTAGGTGACCGCGGCGTCGAGGTTGCCATCCGACTCTGCGAGCGCCTTCTTGCAGTCCATCATCCCGGCCCCCGTGCGATCACGGAGGTCTTTGACGGTCTGCGCGCTAATCAGTGCGGCGCCGCTCACTTGGCGGCTCCTTCCACCTCTTCGAGAGCGATCGTGGTCGACGCTTCTGCGTACGCAGTGACTTCACCCACCACGCCCACGCCCGCGAGGCTGTCTCCGAGATCGGAAACGGCCTTGCCGCGCTCTTCCATGTCTCGCTTGCCCTCGATGACGGACTCCGCGATCGCGGAGCAAAACAGCCGGATCGCGCGGATCGCGTCGTCGTTGCCGGGAATTCGGTACGCGATTCGATCCGGATCGCAGTTGGTATCGACCACCGCCACGACGGGAATCTGGAGACGGTTGGCTTCCGCCACCGCGATCGCCTCGCGGTCCGGATCGATGACGAAGAGCGCGTCCGGAAGGCGCTTCATGTCGCGCACACCCTGGAGATTCGCGAGGAGCTTCTGGGTGTCACGCTCGAAGGTGAGCAGCTCTCTTTTCTTGTATGTCGTAGCGCTCGCGGGGTCTGCGAGGAGCTCCTCGGTTCGCTTCAGCCGCTCGATCGACTGCTTGATGGTCTGGAAATTCGTCAACGTGCCGCCGAGCCATCGATTGCTGACGTAACTTTGACCGCAGCGGTCCGCTTCGGCCTTGATGGGGTCCTGGGCTTGCTTCTTGGTACCGACGAACAGAACCGACCCACCGCGCCCGGCGACTTCACGAACGAAGCTGCAGGCCTCGCGGAAGAGGTCCACGGTCTGCTGGAGATCGATGATGTGAATGCCGTTTCGCGCGCCGAAGATGTAAGGGCGCATCTTCGGATTCCAGCGGCTCGTTTGGTGGCCGAAGTGCACTCCGGCTTCGAGCAGCTGCTTCATGGTGACCTCACTCATCGAATCAAATGACTCCCTTCGGGCGGTGGCGAATTGCGCCCAATAACAAATCGCCGGTCTGGATGCAACGTGTCAGGGACGGCTCACGAGTTCATCGAGTCCAGGAACTCCTGGTTGTCTTTGGTCCCCTTCATCTTGCCGAGGAGGAACTCCATCGCCTCGACTGAGTTGAGCTGCGTGAGCAGCTTTCGGAGCAGGTAGACGCGGTTCAGCACGTTCGGCGGCTGGAGTAGGTCCTCTTTGCGCGTACCGGACTTGAGGATGTCGATCGTCGGGAACACCCGGCGATCCATCAGGCGCCGATCGAGATGGATTTCGCAGTTACCCGTGCCCTTGAACTCCTCGAAGATGACCTCGTCCATGCGACTCCCGGTGTCGACAAGGGCCGATCCGACGATGGTGAGGCTTCCCCCTTCTTCGATGTTGCGGGCCGCGCCGAAAAATTTCTTCGGGCCGCGGAGCGCGTTGGAGTCGACACCGCCCGATAGGATCTTCCCGCTAGGCGGTACCACCGCGTTGTAGGCACGCGCGAGACGTGTGATCGAGTCGAGCAAGATGACGACGTCTTTCCCGTGCTCGACCAGGCGCTTGGCCTTCTCGATCACCATCTCGGCCACCTGCACGTGTCGCGTCGGCGGCTCGTCGAACGTGGAAGCGATGACCTCTCCCTGCACGGACCGCTGCATGTCGGTCACTTCTTCCGGGCGCTCGTCGATGAGCAGGACGATCAAGATCACTTCTTTGTGATTTTTCGCGATCCCGTGTGCGAGACTCTGAAGCATCACGGTCTTGCCGGTGCGCGGCGCGGCCACGATGAGTGCGCGCTGTCCTTTTCCGATCGGGACAAGGAGATCGACGACGCGGGTCGTGAGCTCGGTCGCGTCGTGCGAGAGCGCAAGCTGCTCGTCCGGATATAGCGGGGTCAGGTTGTCGAAGAGAACCCTACGCCGAGCCTTGTCGGGCTCTTCGTAGTTGATCGATTCGACCTTCAGGAGCGCGAAATAGCGTTCGCCCTCTTTCGGCGAGCGGATGAGCCCGGAGACGACGTCGCCGGTTCGTAGCGCGAAACGCCGCACCTGACTCGGAGAGATGTAGATGTCGTCGGGGCCGGGGAGATAGTTCGAGTCGGGCGCACGGAGAAATCCGAAGCTGTCGGGCAAAATCTCGAGCACGCCCTCGCCGTGCACGTTGCCGCTCTTTTCGGCCTGCGCACCGAGAATGGCGAAGATGAGCTCTTGCTTGCGCATGCTCGCCGCGCCCTCGACGCCGAGCTCGAGAGCCACCTCGGCAAGCTCCTTGGCCGCCTTCCGTTTGAGAGCCGTGAGGTCCAGAGCCGGCACTTGCGGCTGAGGCCCGGCGTTTGGCTGGGCCGCGTAGCCGCCTGGCTCTCCGCCGGTGGCAACGCCGCTGCCGTTACCCGACGCGTCGTCGCCCCCGTTGGGCGGCGCGCCTTGAGCGCGCGAATCCGCGCCGTCCATCGGCTCGTCATCCGGCGCGTCGAAACCGCCCGCGACCTGAGGGCTGTCGTTGTTCTGTCGTGGGCGTCCGCCGCCGTGTCGACGACGTCGTCCCGGTCTACGCGAAGGAGCGTCTATGTCTTTCAAACGGATTGAACCGCCGTATGGATTGCCTCACCGGAGGCACACTCGAAAACACGAACTCGCAAACTTGTTCCGGCGAACCCTCGTCTAGAAACAATCAGCTCTGGTTCACGGGGTAGCGCGGGAACACGACCGCGTGAGCGCGATCGTCCTCCGGGAGGGTGGCGAAACCGTACTGAATCCCCTTCGGGGTGTCAACCTTTACTTTCGCGACGAAGCACGCGGAGCGCTGCCTCGAAATCGGGCGGTCGTGGGGCGCGGACCTGCATACGTCTACCGGTGGCGGGGTGGTCGAACGCGATTCGCGCGGCATGAAGCGCAAGTCGGGGCATTAGCGCGGAGCTCGCTCGCCCGCCGATCGGACCGCGTGAAGTCGTCGGCCGGAGGCTGCGACCGTAGATGGGATCGGCGAGGATCGGCCATCCCGATGCCGCGAGGTGCACTCGAATCTGGTGGGTGCGGCCGGTGTGGGGAAGCACCCTGAGCAGCGTCATTTCGCGGAACGTCTCGATCGGCTCGTAGGCCGTGACCGCGACTCGGGATCGGCGGGCCGCGACCGACATTCGCTTCCGATCCGAGGGGTGCCGACCGATGGGCGCATCGATCGCACCGGCGCGCAGCACGCGCCCGAAGACGATCGCGTGGTACTCCTTCTCGATCGTCCGCGCCCGAAACTGTCTGGAGAGCGCCTCGTGAGCGACTAGGCTCCTCGCAACGAGGATAACGCCGGAGGTGTCGCGATCCAGACGGTGAACGATTCCCGCTCGCTCCGGATCCCCCGGCCAACGTGATCGCGGGAAACGGTGGAGCAGCGCGTGCACGAGCGTGCCGCTCCGGTTTCCGACGGCCGGGTGTACGACCATGCCCGCAGCCTTGTCGACCGCGACGACCTCGTCGTCTTCGTAGAGCACGGAGATCTCGATCGCTTCGGGCTCGGTGCCGCGATGAGCTTCCATGCTGCGCGGCTCGACGACGACCGTCGCGCCGCCACGAAGGCGCTCCCCCGCTTTGCCAACCCTGCCGTTCACCGTCACGCGACCGGCACGGATGTCGGCGGCGATCTGCGATCGCGTCGGCGCGCCATGCCTAGCGGCAAGCCAACGGTCGAGGCGCTCGCCCGCGGCGCGCGCCTCGACCACGTGGATGCTCGCGACTCGGCTTCGATCGGTCACGCGGGGCGGCGCGCGAGGATCGCTCGCGCGCTCTCGACGTCGCTTCGAATTTGAGCGCCGAGCGCCTCGGCGTTCTCGAACTTTCGTTGATCGCGGATTCGCTCGAGGAAGTGCAATCGAATCGGCCGGCCGTAGAAATCCCGCGGTTCCGTGAAGAGGTGGCTCTCGATGACCGTCTCCGTGCCGCCGAACGTCGGGGTCTTGCCGATGGAAGTCACGCCGTCGAACGTCACGTGGTCGACCTCGGCACGCGTGGCGTAGACGCCTTCGCCAGGTGCGAGCTGCGTGCAAGGACGGATGTTCGCTGTGGCGAAGCCGATGCGGCGACCCCGACCTGCACCCGGCACGACACGGCCACGCACCACGTGAGGACGACCGAGCAACTTCGCGGCAAGCGCGACGTCGCCGTCCGCAACGGCGCCGCGGATCACGGTCGAGTGGACGACGACCCCGTCGGCGGATACCGGACGGATCACCTCGACGGAGAAGCCGTAGCGGCTGCCGTCGGCCACAAGTGAATCCACGCTCCCCTCTCGGCCGCGGCCGAAGTTCAAATCGTGTCCGACGACAATCTTTTCCGCATCGAGGATCTCGACGAGAAACCGCTCCACGAACTCGCGCGCGGTGATCTCCGCGAAGCGCGCAGTAAACGGCTGTACCACCGTCGCTGCCAGGCCGTGTCGGGCCATCGCCGCGAGTCGGTCGCCGAGACGCATGAGCAGCTTTGGCGCCGCCTGCGGACGGAGCACGGTGATGGGATGAGGCTCGAACGTGAGTGCGACCGCCGCGGTCTTCCGGCCCTCCGAGTCTGCGCGCACCAAGTCGAGAATGACTGCGTGGCCGCGATGCACGCCGTCGAAGTTGCCGATCGTTACGACGGGGCGGGAAAAAGCGCCGCGGGCGCGCTCGAGGCTTCGAAAGACCCGCAACGGCGATCCGAGGCGGGAGGAGCTCAGCCTCCCATTTGCTGGAGAAGGCTCGTGGCCTCGGCGGCCTCGGGCGTTCCCGGGTAACGGTTGACCAGTTTCTGGAGACTGAGACGCGCGTCGACCTGATCGCCGATCTTGGAGAAAATTTTCGCGAGCTTCAGCAATGCAGGCGCGCTGCGATCTCCGGACCCGTAGCGGAGCACGACCTGATTGAACTCTTTGATCGCGTTCTGGTAGACGCCCTTCCTGAGATAGCTCTCGCCGATCCAGTACTGCGCGTCATCGGCGTACGGCGACGTCGAGTTCCCGTGGACGAAGTCGCGGAAATACTGGATCGCGTCGTCGTATTGCTCTTCGACGAAGGAGCGGACTGCATCGTCGTAGCCGCTACCACGAAGCTCCGTCGGCACCGTCGGCGTTTCGTTCAAGGGCAGATCGCCGGGCATCGACCCGCCACCGCCGCCGTGAACAGCGGCAATGATCGGGTCTGACATGGGAGTCGGGGTACCCCGCGCCGGTGGGATCGCCGTTTCGGTCGCGTACGGAGCCCCCGGCGAGGCACTCGATGTAGTGGCTTCGGCCGCCGGTGTCGTTGGTGCAGGAGCCGCAGCGTCCACCGGCGCCGCTACGGACGACGGGTACGGCGTCGCAGGCATGACCGGGGAGGGTGGCGTCGCAACAGCAGCCGCCCGACTCGTGGAAGCGTACTGCAAATGCTCGACTTGTCCGCGCAACCGCTCCTGATCTCTCCGAAGCTCGTCAAGATCGCGCCGCGTTTCCATGACGAGCTGGCGTAGATCGCTGTCGGCCACCCGCCCGCCCGACGACGGCGCGAGTGCAGCGCAGCCACCCGTCCACAGAGCCGTGCCGAACCAGAGCGACGCAATGGCGCGACCGCCTCGCATCTAGAGTCAGCGGTTCACGTCGGTGAAGTGCCCGCGACGGTTGGTCGCCCAGCACGGTTCACTCGTGTCCTTGCAGAGGGGAAGCTCTTCGCCGTAGCTCACGGTCGACATGCGATCGGCGGGGATCCCCAGGCCCGACATCGCGTCTTTGACTGCGCGCGCGCGCCGAGCGCCGAGCGCGAGATTGTACTCGGAGGTGCCGCGCTCGTCGCAATGTCCCTCGATCTCCACGCGCCGATCGGCTTGCGACTGGAGAACGGACGCATTCGCGCGCACCGCATCCATGGCCGCCGAGTCGAGCTGGTCGGAGTCGAAGGCGAAAGGCACGTCGCGGAAATCACCGGTCGCTCCTAGGACGGTTCCCGATTGCTCGAACTGTGAGAGGCTCGAGTCGCCGCCGTACGCTCCGCCCTGACCGGAGATGCTGCTGTCGTATACACCGTCGCCGCTCTTCTTCTTCGAAGAGCAGCCGATGCCGCTTATTGCTACGCAAACCACGAGCACGCCGAGCGCCAACCCATTGAGTCCGTTCCTACCTCGTGCCATCCCTTTCAACCTCCACTCCCGCACTCGTGCGAGCGCTCGCAAGTACTTGTTAATTCAAGCGTCTTGACCAAGACGGGGAGCTATCATTGCCCGGCCCGTCCGTCAATTGTCTTTCCCAACGACCGAGTATGTCCGTCATGTATATCTTTTTTTGTGCACCGCGCCGACCGGTGAACGCGATGTAGCGCGAGTCCGGTGACCAGGTCGGGTCTTCGTTCGATCCGGCGAACGTGAGTTGTCGAGCAGAGCCACCGGTCACCGGCACCACGAAAATGTGGAAAGCCCCCTGGCGACGGCCGGCGAACGCGATGCTTTTTCCGTCGGGTGACCAGCTCGGCGAGCAGTTGTAGTCCCCTTCGAAGGTGAGACGACGCGCGTCCGCCTCGCCGCTGGCCGACATCACGTAGATCTGTGGCGTGCCGGAGCGTGCCGAGCAAAACGCGATGCGGCGACCGTCCGGCGACCAGCTGCCACCGACGTCGATACCCCAGTGAGACGTCAGTCGTCGCGTGCTGGCCGATCCGGGGTCGAGCTCATACAGGTCCGTGTTTCCAGCCTCTTCTCGCGCTAGCAGGATCTTTCGTCCGTCAGGCGAATAGCTAGCGCCAACGTTGACGCCCATCTTCGATGCGATCCGCGAATCGGCATTGGATCCGAGCTCCGCGCTGAACAGCATGGGTCGGTGCTCTTTGAACGACGTAAAGAGTACCGACCGCGAAGTCGGGTGCCAGCCGGGCGACATCGTGATCGAGCGGTGGTTCGTGATCTGCCTCACCTCACCGTCGAACGTGTAAGCGTAGACCTCTCGGAACCTGCCGCCGCGATCGGAGATGAACGCAATGCGCGACTCGAACGGCCCGGGCATGCCGGTGACGAACTCGATGATCGCGTCCGCCATGCGGTGACCCATTCGCGAGCCGTCGGCCGCTGTGCCGGCGAAGCGGCGGCCACCGACCATGGATCGATTCGCGACGTCGAAGTAACGAGCATCGACCGCGAGCCCTGCTGCACCACCCTCGATGCTGCCGACGGAGAGGCCGAGCGCACCGATCGTTCGCCAATTGTCGAATGAGATCGACGCGTTGGTGATGCCCGACGTGGCCGCATCGTGAATGTAGGCCATCGGGTTGATCACGCGGAATAGACCCGAATGATCGAGGTCCGCGCGCAACGCTTTGACGAAAGCCGCTGCTGCAGCCGGATTCGCCCCAGCGCCCTGCGTCAGATCGGGAACCGCAACGGGGAGGCGACTCGCGCCAGGCCCGGTGATCTCTCCGCGCACCTGCGCAGCCGCTTGCGTCGCCATGAACGCTGCAAGAACCCCGACCGCGAACACTCGTATCCATCTCCGCTGCACTTCCACCACCTCTCTCTCCCTGGCTCGGTACGCTCGGAAGTTACTCCGCCAAGTCTTGCGGGCGGAAAACGATCTGAACGTCCGCGAAATCTTTTTGGTACTGCGCCGGCGGCGGCCCGAGTTGTCCTTGAGCCGCGCGAACCGCGTTCAGCACCGACAAGTCGAAGCGCGAATCCCCGGACGGCTCGACCGAGCGGATGTTCGCCAAGCGACCGTCGCCCAGAACCGCGAAACCCACCGTGGTTCGAATGTTCGGGTCGGCGGTCTGCCAAACCCAGCCGCGCCGAATCGTTCGCTTGATGTGCTCGAAGTACGAGACGAACTCGGGGCTCCTTAGCTCTCCACCTGCCGGTCCACCGCCGGGGCCCGTTCCGCCGAAGCCACCACCACCACCGCTCCCAGGTCCCGGCGACGTGGTTTTCGCGACGGTGGCCCCGCCTCCCGATTGCGCGGTGGTTGACCCTGCTGCGCCAGGCTTGGCGACCGGGTCGGTCTTCGTTGCGGCCACCGACGCGGCGGATTTCGTCGCCGTAGCTTTGGCATCCGGCTTCGCCGCCGCTTTCGAGGCCTCGGGCTTTGGCTTCACCTCCGGTTTTGCGGTCGTTTTCGCCTCCGCCTTCGGCGCAGGTTTCGGTTTCGCCTCGGGCTTTGGTTTGACCTCGGCCTTCGGTTTCGGCTCCGGCTTCGGTGCGGGCTTTACCTCAGGTTTTTTCATCTCGACTTTCGGTTCGGGCTTGGGCGGAGGCTTCGCTTCGACCTTCGGCGCCGGCGGATCGGGTTTCGGCTCGGGCTTCGCCTCGATTTCCGGCGCCGGCTTCGGCCACGGCGCGGGCTCGACCGTCTTCACGACCTCGGGCGGAGCAGAGACCACGGGCGGGCTCGCCGCGGCAGTCGGAGCGCCAAACACGTTCTCGCGGGGCTCCACCTGGTCTCCGAGAGGACCGAGATCGAGCAACGGCGATCCCGAGTCGAGATCGACGAGGCCGACCGTGTATGTAGTTGCAGGCTTCAGCGCGCGGTGCGCCGCGCTGCCGGCGATGACGAGCGCGACGATGACGACGACGTGAGCCGCTGCCGAGGCCGCGAACGCCTTGACCAATCCCGAGTCGAGTCGTTCGCGGTGGAGAAGATTTGGCGGCTCGAGCTGGGGCTCGCGCTCCACCGTCATGCGTCTCCCGTCTCGGTGATCATTCCGAGCTTCTCGACCCCGGCGCGTTTCAAGGCCGCCATCACCGACACGACGTTGCCATAGCTGGCGTCGTTGTCGGCGCGTAGATAGACGACGGTCAACGGCTTCTCTTCACGAATGGCGAGGAGCCGGTCCGTCAACGCGCCGAGATCCATCTTCGTATCGTTCAGAAAAAGCTGACCGTCCACGGTAACGCTCACGATGATCACCGTGTCTTCCTGCGGGAGAGCCGCGCCGGCGGCGTTCGGCAGATCCACCGCCACGCCCTGCTGCATCATCGGAGCCGTGACCATGAAGATCACGAGTAGCACGAGCATCACGTCGACTAGAGGAGTGACGTTGATACCGGAGAACGCGCCGTCCGCGCCGTCGTCTGCGCCGCCCGCCATAAATTCCGTTCAGACGAGGAAATGCCGTTCCGCGATGTTGAGGAACTCCGAAGCGAAGTTTTCCATTTCGATCGCCATCACGCGCGTCTGACGCGCGAAGTGATTGTACGCGATCAGGGCCGGAATTGCCGCCGCCAGGCCCATCGCCGTGGCGACCAAAGCCTCGGAAATGCCGGGGGCCACGGCCTGGAGCGTGCTGGCCCCCGTCTGACTGAGGCCCATGAACGAGTTCATGATGCCCCAGACCGTGCCGAAAAGACCGACGAACGGCGCGGTGCTGGCTACCGTCGCGAGGAAAGTATTGAGCTTCTCCAGGCGAGTTCGCTGCAGGCTCGCCTCTCTCCGCATCGCACGCTCGACGTTCGCGATACCGCCGATGTCGGTCGAAATCCCCTCGCCTTGCGCTTTCTTGCTCGATCGAAGCCGCAAGAGCTCTTGATAGCCCGCCTTGAATACGGCACCGACCGGGTTCGGCGCCATTTCGTCGCAGGTCTTCGCCATCTCCGTCAGATTTCGCATCTGCCAAAAACGCGTGACGAAGGCCTCGGACCCTTTGCGCGCGGTGTGGATTTGACGAGCCTTGTAGACCACGACGGCCCAGCTCGCGACGGACGTCAGAATGAGGAGATAGAGAACGCCTTGGACGACCGGCCCCGAGCCGGAGATCATGTCCAGGAGGCTCAGTTGGCCAGCACCTGGAGGGGTCATCGCATCTTCAGCCGCCGCACCACCACAACCCGACGCAAAGTAATATGCAGGGGATAGGGTGTCAATTTTGTGCAGCGTGCGGGATCGCATCGCCGCGCGCATGTCGACACGGTTGACTCGCACGACGCTCCGTGGGAATTCACCCACGATTTCGCGAGCGAATACGAGCCTTTGCGGCTCGTCAAAAGATCCCGCGAGGAGGCGACTCAGGCATGTCCATCAAGGTAGGCATCAACGGCTTCGGACGCATCGGACGCAACATGCTGCGTGCGAGCCTCAAGCGCTCGGACATCGACGTCGTCGCGGTCAACGATCTCACCGATGCGAAGACGCTCGCGCACTTGCTCGCGCACGACTCGATCCACGGCGCGTTCCCGGTACCCGTCAGTGCCGAGGGCGATGCCCTGAAGGTGGGAGGCAAGACGATTCGGGTTTTGTCGGTGCGAAACCCGGCCGAGCTACCGTGGAAGGCCCAAGGGGCCGACATCGTCGTCGAATCGACGGGCATCTTCACCAGCCGCGACAAAGCGGCGGCCCACCTCGCTGCGGGCGCCAAGAAAGTCATCATCTCCGCACCCGCCGACGGTGCCGATCTCACGGTCTGCTTCGGTGTCAACCACACGAGGTACGACCCGAAGAAGCACGATGTCATCTCGAACGCTTCGTGCACCACGAATTGCCTCGCACCGGTGGCGAAGGTCCTCCACGACAACTTCACCATCAAGCGCGGTCTCATGACCACGATTCACTCCTACACCAACGACCAGCAGATTCTCGATTTGCCGCACAAGGATCTGCGACGTGCGCGAGCTGCGGCGCTCTCGATGATCCCCACCAGCACCGGCGCTGCGCGTGCGGTCGGGCTCGTGCTGCCCGAGCTCAAAGGCAAGCTCGACGGAATGGCAATTCGCGTGCCGACGCCGAACGTCTCGGTGGTCGACCTCGTCTTCGAGACCGAGAAGAAAGCGACGGCCGAGGAGATCAATGCCGCGATGAAGAAAGCGGCCGAAGGCTCGCTCAAGGGCATTCTTCAGTACTGCACCGAGCCGCTCGTGTCGACGGACTTCAACGGCAACGTGCACTCGTCGATCTTCGACGCAGAGCTGACCAAGGTTCTGGAGCCGGGCTTCGCGAAAATCCTCTCGTGGTACGACAACGAGATGGGCTTCTCCATGCGCCTCTGCGACGTCGTCGAGTACATGGGCCGCTCTCTCTGAGGCGAGCGCGAGCCTGCCGATGAAGACGATCGACCAAGTCGAGCTCGGCGGGCGACGCGTCTTCATTCGCGTCGATTTCAACGTGCCCCTCGAAGACGGTCGCGTCGCCGACGACTCGCGGATCGTCGCTGCACTGCCGACCATTCGCCATGCGATGGAGCGGTCCGCGCGCGTGATCCTCGCCTCTCATCTCGGCCGGCCGAGAGGGAAGGCGACGCCGGAGTGCTCGCTCCGCCCCGTCGCGGAGGCGCTCGGCATTCTGCTCGGGCGCAACGTCGTCATAGCGTCTGACTGCGTGGGCGCGGACGTCGAGCGAAGCGCGGCCGAATTGGCGGACGGCGACGTGATGCTGCTCGAGAATCTCCGCTTCCACGCGGAGGAAGAGAAGAACGATCCGGTGTTCGCCGCACAGCTGGCGCAACTCGCAGATGTCTACGTGAACGACGCGTTCGGCACGGCGCACCGAGCGCACGCGTCCACAGTCGGGATCGTCGACCACGTGCGAGTGGCGGCCGCGGGTTTTCTTCTGAAGAAAGAGGTCGACGCGCTCGGCGGACTCTTGACGGACGCGGCGCGCCCGTTCGTAGCCGTGGTCGGCGGTGCGAAAGTCTCGGACAAGATCCTGCTGCTCGAGAGCCTGCTCGATCGCGTGAGCGCAATCCTCGTCGGCGGCGCGATGGCCTACACGTTTCTCGCGGCCGAGGGGCACACGGTCGGAAAATCTCGCGTCGAGCAAGACAGGCTCGCTCTCGCCAAAGATCTGCTCGCGAAGGCCGCAGCGAAGAAAGTCGCGATCGAGCTACCCATCGACCATGTGTGTGCGAGCGAGTTCGAGTCGACGGCAAAGCCGGTCGGCGTCGACTCGATCGACATTCCTCCGGGGCTGATGGGGCTCGACATCGGGTCGAAGACACGCGAACGGTATGCGTCGATCCTCGAGCGTTCCGCGACGATTTTCTGGAACGGTCCGATGGGCGTGTTCGAGTGGGAAGCCTTCGGCCACGGGACCATGGCGGTCGCCGACGCCGTGGCCGACTCGCGCGCGGTCTCCGTCGTTGGCGGCGGCGATTCGGTTGCGGCACTCATGAAGTCCGGCCGAACTTCGGACATCACGCACGTATCGACCGGAGGGGGCGCTTCTCTCGAGATGCTCGAGGGACACGTTCTGCCGGGCGTAGCTGCACTGGAGGCAAGAGCGCGATGAATCCCGGACGCACTCCGTTGATGGCCGGAAATTGGAAGCTGAACGGGCTCCGCGCAGACGCAGTGAAGCTCGCGAGAGCCGTTGCCGATGGCTGCAAGACCGCGAGCGGCCGCGAGGTGATGATCGCGCCTTCGTTCACGGCGCTGTCGGTTGTCGCCGAACAACTCGTCGGCAGCCGAGTCACGCTGGCTGGACAAGACCTCTATTGGGAGCCTTCCGGCGCGTTCACGGGCGAAGTGTCGGGCGCCATGCTGCGTGACGTCGGTTGCAGTCACGTGATCATCGGACACTCGGAGCGACGGCAGTTCTTCGCGGAGACCGACTACACCGTCGCCAAGAAGATCGCCGCGGCGGTTGCAGGCGGTCTCATTCCCATCGTATGCGTTGGTGAGACGCTCGAGCAGCGTGACGCCGGCGTCACGTTCGACGTGATTCGTCGCCAGGTGGCGGGCGGGTTGGTTGAGCTTCCGGTAGAATCCTTCGAGAAGCTCGTCGTCGCTTACGAGCCGGTCTGGGCGATCGGCACCGGACGCACGGCGACCCCCGAGCAAGCCGAGGAAGTCCACGCGCGGATTCGCAATCTGCTCGCGGAAACCCTCAATCCGACCGCGGCGGCAGCGATTCGGATTCTCTACGGCGGCAGCGTAAAGCCCGACAATGTCGACGCGCTCATGGCCTGCGCGAACGTGGATGGCGCGCTGGTCGGCGGCGCCAGCTTGAAGGCCGACGACTTCCTCCGCATAGTCCACTTCCGGGAGCCTTCCAACTAGATGACCACCGCAATTCTCATCGCATTGAACGTGATCGCCGGACTTTTCCTCGTGGCCGTCGTGCTGCTGCAAGCCGGCAAAGGCGCGGACATGGGCGCAGCCTTCGGCGGCGCAAACCCCGCTGTCTTCGGACCGACGGGCCAAGGCAACGTGCTACAGAGGATCACAGCGGCCACCGCGATGGTCTTCATGGGCACGTCGCTTGCGCTCGCCGTGATCTCGGCGCGTCAGGAGTCGGTGTTCGATGACACGGAAGAGCCGGCGCCGTTGGCTGCGCCGGTCGCAGTACCCGGCGCCGGCGATGCAGTAGCTGGCGCGCCGGACGCCGCAATCGACAGCGCGGCGGTCGCGCCCGCAGATGGCGGCGGCGAAGCCGGACTCGGCGACGTCGTGCCTACACCTGAGCCCGGTGCCGTCACGGCGCCGGACACAGCTTCTGTGCCGACGGAACCCGCACCGGCAGCTTCGCCGCCCGCTGCGGCGATACCTGAGCCGCCGCCCTCATCGGCGGTTCAGTAGCCCTCGAGGGTTCGTTTTGATAAACCACCGGCGCTCATCACGCGCTCATTGATTGCTTGCATTGCGAGGATGGCGGAACTGGCAGACGCGCTAGGTTGAGGGCCTAGTGGCCGAAAGGTCGTGGGGGTTCAAGTCCCCCTCCTCGCACCAGCTGAATCGAGCGAGCGCTCGAGCATCGAAACGTGACGACCCGGAACGAACCGGTCGACTACATCGAGCGAACTCGCGAGCAATACGCGGCGCTCGGCTATCCCGCCTACCGTTGGGTCGAGAGTCGCGAGCCAACGCCGTGGAAAAGCCTCGAAAAGCCGCTATCTCAGTCTCGCGTGGCGATCGTCGCGTCCGGTGGCGTCTACAAGCGCGAGCAGATCGCGTTTCACTATCGTGACGACACGAGCTTTCGAATCATCGATTCCGACACGCCGAACGCAGACCTTCGCGCAACGCACTTCGCCTACGACTTGACCGATGCCCGGCGCGACCCAAGCTGCGTGTTTCCGCTCGATACGCTCCGTCATCTGGCGAAGGGGGGCGTCATCGGCGAGACAGCGCCGCGCGCGTTCTCGTTCATGGGCGGAATCTATTCGACACGAAAGGTGCGTGAGCTCCTCGCTCCTGCGATCGCGGAGCGTCTGATCGCCGACCAAGTCGATCTCGCGCTCTTCGTGCCGGTTTGACCCGTCTGTCATCAGTCCGTCGGACTGATCGCAAGACAGGTTGAGGCGGCCGGAATTCCGACTTTGTCGCTCTCGAGCGCGTACTCGATCACGCGCTCCGTTCGTCCGCCGCGCGCGGTGTTTCTCGATTTTCCTCTCGGACACACCGCGGGCAAGCCCGGAGAGCCCGAACTCAATCGCGACATTCTCGCGGACGCACTCGCTGCCTTCGAAACGATAGACCAGCCTGGAATGATCGTGACCCTCCCCTACGTGTGGAGCGACGACGATGGCTGGAAAGGTCGCGCTCTACGCGAGACCTCAGCCTCAGCCCCGCAAGACGGGCGCAACGCTCGCACCGCAACGCCCCAGTACCAGTGCGAGGACGACGCGGTAGCCGCCGCTGAAGCGCCTGCCTGTGCATCCTGCGTCTGGCTCGAGTCGAGCTGACCCCGACCCGCGCAGCCTACAACTCCGCGTCCCCAAACGAGAAACCGAATTTTTTGCGGTTTTCCCCGCGTACGTCGCGTTACGGGATGAGGGCAAGGCAAAGGCCGCGTCCGAGGAGGCTTCATGTATCAAACTGCCCATCAAAAAACTGCGAATTCCACGCTTGGGACGCCTGCGACGAGCGGAAAAGTGAATCGCCGCCTGATGCTCGCGGTGCTGAACGAAGCTCTGCAGACCTACGCGGCGGGCCTGACTTCACGCTCCGCGACGCGACGTTGCGACGCGAACAAAGCCGAGGCCTGGATTCTCAGTGACAGCGCGGACTGGCCGTTCGCGTTCGTCAACGTCTGCACCGTGCTCGGTGTGGATCCCGACTACATCCGCGGACGCATGCGCCGACTTCGTCTCACGCTCTTCCGCGCCGAAGGGCCGGCGCATTGAAGGCGCCGGAGCAGGGCCGAGGAAAGACGATGAAAAGAACAAATGCGAAATCCGCATCGATCCGTGACGAATCGAAATCCGAGGAGGTGACCGACGCATCGAGCGCCAGCGTCGACGCGGTCGCTGTGTATTTGAAAGAGCTAGCCGGCCGGCCGGCTCTGACTCGCGAAGAAGAGCGACGAATCGCAGGTGAAATTCTGCGTGCGAAGGACGAAGTCGCCTCGCTCGTGCGCGGCTTGCTGCTCAAAGCTGCTGACACACTCCAGGAGGGTGAAGTCGTCGACGCCGGAAGAGCGATTCGCGTCGAGATCTCTCAGGGCTTGAATGACCACCAGCTCGACGCGTTGACCGCCAAAATTCGCAACCTCGCGACGCTTGCCGCGGAGAGTGTAACCGTCCTCGAAGCCCACACGAAAGGCGAGACAAGGTCGGCCTCTGCAACTGAACGCGCGAGCCGGCTTCTCGCGGAAATCGGCCGCTGTTTCGGAATGTCGGCGGAAGACCTCTCACGCGCATGGGCTGCCATCACGGCGGAGCGCACGACGCTGGAGGAGGCTCGGCGCCGTCTCTTCGAAGGCAACTTGCGATTGGTCATCTCGATCGCGCGCCGCTTCGAGAAGAGCTCGGCGGAGATCGGCGACCTCGTGCAAGAGGGAAACGTCGCGCTGATGCGGGCGGTGGAGACGTTTGATCCGCAGCGTGGCGTGCCCTTCGCTTCGTTCGCGGGACCGGTGATCCGGCGCGCGATGGCGGAGTTCGTCCGCGCGACGTGCAAGCCGGTGCGGGTGCCGAAGCAGGTGGACGATTTCCGTCGTCGAATTCGCCTCGCGGCATGGTACCTCGCGAACCGCTTCGGTAGACGTGCACAACCCGACGAGATCGCCGCATACCTCGAGGTGCCAGAGTCCAAGGTGATCGAAGGGTTCGCGGCCAGCGAGTGGTCGGTGCCTCTCGACGCCGTGCCCAACGACGACGACGAGCCTCTGGTCGAGCATCTCGCCGATCCGCGCGGCGCGGACCCTGCCGACGTGGTCGACGGCGACCAGCATGCCTACCCCTTGGCCGGATGCCTCACGGATCTCGACACGCGCGATCGGCGGGTCATCGAGATGCGCTACGGCTCGGACTCCTGTGAAGACGTGACGCTGGAGGACGTCGGCCACGACCTCGGCGTGACGCGCGAGCGCGCCCGACAACTCGAAGCGAGGGCGCTCAGAAGCCTTCGTCTGCGCGAGCAGAGAGGCCGTCGCAGCGGCCGCGGCGGGCGCCGACTTTCGTAGCTCGTTCCTTTATAGAGCAGCGGCCGCGGTGATACGCTTGCGGCGCCCTCGCCGGAGGGCGCCGCAACGTGGGCAGCGATCCGAGAGACCAGCTGACGGAGATTCTGGCGAATCTCGATCGCGACGCCGAACGTCGCGCGCCCTCGGCCGTCGATCTCTTTCCCCGCGTCTACAAAGAGCTGCGCCGCCTCGCGGCGTCTTACCTTCGCCGCGAGCGTTCCGCGGCGACCCTACAAGCAACCGCACTCGTCAACGAAGCATACTTGCGACTGGTTGATCAGGCGCGGGTGGAATGGAGAGGTCGAACGCATTTCTTCGCCGTTGCGGCACAAGCGATGCGCCGCATTCTCGTCGATCACGCGCGAGCGCGCCTGCGAGAGAAGCGCGGGGGCGATCTCGAGCGCGTGACGTTCGTCGAAGACGTGTTGCAGAACGGTGCGAACGAATACGGGCTCGAAGATTTGATGGCACTCGATGAAGCGCTCACTCGTCTTGCGGAGCTGGATCCGCGACAGGCGCAGCTCGTCGAGCAGCGCTTCTTCGGCGGGCTCAGCGTCGAGGAAGCGGCCGCCGAGCTCGGCATCTCGAAACGGACGGCGGAGGGCGACTGGACTCACGCGAAAGCGTGGTTGAGTCGGCAGCTTTCCGACTCTCGCGCTCCATGAGCGACGCGCAGCGCCACGAGCGTACGAAAGCGATCTTCCTCGAGGCGTTGGCCGCCGATCCGTCCGCACGCGCGTCGCTGCTGGCGACGCGTTGCGGTGCCGATGCCGAGCTGCGCGGCGACGTCGAATCCCTGCTGGAACACGCCCTCGAGAAGTCGGTCGAAACCAGCGTCGCGATCGGCGCAGAGCGCGGGACGCAGCGCGCTCAACTGGAGACGGGCGAGATATACGCCGGGCGCTACAGAATCGTCACCGTTCTCGGGCGGGGCGGCATGGGAGACGTATACCGAGCGGTCGACACGACGCTCGATGTCGAAGTGGCGCTCAAAATCCTGCGTCACAGCTCGCCCGCTCTCGTGGAGCGTTTGCTCGAGGAAGTGCGCCTCGCGCGCGAGGTCACCGACCCGGCCGTTTGCCGCGTCTACGACGTCGACCGCGCGGGCGACGATTACTTTTTCACCATGGAGCTCGTCGACGGCGAAGACTTGCGAAGTCTTCTCGCTCGCGTCGGACGGCTTCCCGGGGAAAAAGTCCGAGACGTAGGCGTTCAACTCTGCGAAGGCCTCGCGGCGGCGCACGAGCGCGGAGTTCTGCATCGTGACCTAACGCCGTCGAACATCATGGTGGACGGCAGCGGGCGCGTTCGGATCACCGACTTCGGGATCGCGACGTCAGAGCGCGCGAGCGCGAGCGAGCTCCTCGCCGGCACGCCCGCGTACATGGCTCCGGAACAGCTCGCCGGCGATCCCGCAACCACGCGCACGGATCTCTACACGGTGGGCCTCGTTCTCTATGAAGCGCTCGTCGGCTCCGCGCCCGCCGCTGATGAAGCCGACGCAGCACTCGCGCGACAGAAAGCGGCGTTCGAGAAACCGTCGGAGAAGCTTCCTTTCGTGGATCCGCGCCTCGAGGCGATCATTCTATCGTTGCTTCGCTGTCGTCCCGAGGAACGACCGGCATCGGCTGAAGCCGTTGCAACGGAGTTGCGCGCGCTCGGCGATCTCGCGATCGCCGGGGGAGCCGCGCACGCATCACGCTCTCCCGGATCGATTCCACCCTCGTCTACGCACTCGAGACGTGTGGTGGTCGTAACGGCGATCGCGGCCGCTGTCGCCCTCGTCGGCACGGGCGCCTATCTCCTCGCTTCCCACGAGCGTTCGGACTCTCGAGAGCCCTCCGTGGAGGAAGCGCTCTCGAACGTCGTACGGCCGCCCACTGCGCGTGACGAGACGATCGTCGCGGTGTTGCCCGTTTTAGACGAAAGTGTCGACAAGAGCCGCGGGGATTTTGCGGAATGCATTCAGGACGACCTGATCGACCAGTTATCGAGTGTCGCCGGACTGGGCGTGATCTCCGAGGACTCCGCAGATCGGGTCGTGAACCGGGACGATGCGGCTGCGATCGGGAGGACTCTCGGTGCGTCGTACGTCGCGCTCGGCACGGTAGACGCGGGCGAACGCGGCGTTCGCCTGACCATGACGCTATTCGACGCACGCTCCGGTCAGCCGGTTTGGACCGAGCGCTACGACCACACCGCCACGCCACGCGAGATGTTCGACACGGAGCGGAAGATCGTCGACCGAATGCTCGAAGCGATGAACGAGAAGGACCCGGCCGTTCCGGCGAGCCCGAGACAACCACCGACCCACGACGCCACAGCGTATTCGCTCTACGTCCGTGGGCGGCAGAGCGTGCCCCCTTTCACCGTCGCCGAGTTCCGCGCAAGCGTCGCCGCGCTTTCAGCAGCGGTCGAAAAGGATAGCCGTTTCGCCGACGCGCATGCCGCGCTCGGCATCGCTTACGCAACGGCTGCGATGTCGGGCTGGGTTGACGTCGCAACCGGGTACGCCAGCGCGCGTCGCTACGCCGAGCGAGCCGCCGCGCTCGATCCCGTTCAAGACGAAGCTCATGTCGTTCTCGCCACCGTGGCCGCCGAGTACGAATGGAACTGGGAGGCCGCGGAGAACGGGTTCCGCAGTGCACTTCGCTTGAGCCCGAGCTCGGCCTTGGCGCACAGAAGCTACGCTCGTTTCCTTTCCACTCAGGGACGATTCGAGGAGGCGCTTGTCGAGACCGGCCGAGCCGCCGAGCTCGATCCGACATCGGTGATCATGTTGCAGGGCGCCGCACAGCGCTTTTACGAAGCGCGGCGTTATGATCGCGCGTCGGCGCTCGCACGCGTGGCGATTCGTATCGATCCCCTCTACCCACCCTCCTACGTCACGCTCGGCCACGTGCTCGCCGCCCAAGGTCGTTACGCGGAGGCGGTCGAGCCGATGCTCGAGGCGGTCGAGCGCGGCGGGCGAGACGCGACCTCTCTCCTTCGCGTTGCCTACATGCGTGCTCTCGCCGGCGACGACGCGGGCGCGGCCGCAACCGAAGCGGAAGCACGGCGCATCGGCGAGCCGGACGGTGCAGAGCAAGCGCTGCTCGCGATGGCGCGCGGCGACCATTCTCGAGCGCTCGCTACCCTGCGAGCGGCGGTAGAACGCCGCGAGCGACCGTCGATCTGGCTCGCTGTCTCTCCGTTGTTCGATCCGTTGCGCAAGTCGCGCGAGTTTGCGGAGCTCGTCGCAAGAGTCGGCCTCGAGACCGGCATCGACTCCGCCGCGTCGGCCGGGACTCGCTAGCCGAGACGCCGAGCGCGTCGCTTCGCCACCGCCAGCAAGAGCGCCAACGCGCCGCCGGTGAAAGCGCTTGGCCCGAACCAATCGCCCCACCGCAACATCAGCGTATCGGCCGAGCCCGCCAGCGGGACCGTCCCGACTAGAGCCGTGCGCTCGCCGGCGCTGGCGGTGGCGGTGAGCTCGCCGCTCGCGTCGATGATCGCCGAGATTCCGGAATTCGTGACCCGCAGCTGGGGACGCCGAGTCTCGATGCTTCGGAAGGCCGCGACGATGAGGTGCAGATGCGCACCCGGCGTCGCAGCGAACCAAGAGTCGTTCGAGAGTGTTACGAGCACCTCTGCACCCAGAGATGCAGCATCGAGCGAGTGATCCGCGACCACCGCGTCGAGGCAAATGAGCGGTGCGAGACGAAGAGAAGATCCGCCGCGAAGACCGAGCTCCAACACGCGGGGACCGGGGCCCGCCTTCCAGGTGCCGAGCCACGGCAACCTGTGACGCGAGGTCTCCGACTCGAGCCAGGCCGGGACGTACTCGGTAAGCGGAAACAGGTGGGTTTTTCGGTAAGCCGGCTGAGCGACGTGCTCGTCGACACGCGTGTCGACGAGAAACGCTGCGTTGTACTCATCGGCCCCGTCGACGTCGTAGGAGCCGAAAAGAAGCGGCACTTTCGTACGCTCGACGAAGCGCGTGATCTCCGCGTCGAACGCCCGCCCATCCTCGCTCTTCGGGCGGCCAAATGTGGTCGGATAGACCGTCTCGGGCCAGACGACGAAGTCCACGGCGGCGCCTTCGAGAGCGCTGTCGCTCAACGCGACGTGCTCTTTCAGAATCCAGTCGACAGCGCCGAACGTTCCGCGGGTTCGACGAAGCTCCTCGTATCCCGTGATGCTCGCCTGAATGAGCGCAGCGGTGACCGTGCGCGCGTCACCGCGGGCGCTTTGCGCGGCCAGCTCCGCGCGACGGTACAGTCCGTAGCTCGCGAGCAAGAGCACGACGCCGATCGCGACTGCGAGGGCGCGGCTGGCGACGCGATGATCTCGCGTGAAGCTCGTCGCGACGACGAGCAGACTCTCGTTGACGATCAAGAGAGCGAACGTGAGACCGGGAGCGCCGGCCAAGTCGGCCGCCTGGCGCAGCGCGGCTGACGCGTGAAGACCGTGCCCGAGCGTGTCGGCGAACACCTTCGGCCACAGCCACTCGGCTCCGACGTAGACGAGCGCCGCCGCCATCGTTCCGAACGTCTTTCCGAGCTCGCGACGAAGCGGACCCCTCGCAACGGCGAACGCCACGAGTTGGGGCTGTAGCGTCGGGGCGCCGATCGCGAGCAAGAGCCACGCAAGCGAGTGCGGAATGCTCGCGTAGTCTGCGATCGCACCGGCGAACCAGCCGAATACGCCGAGAGAAAACGCCGAGCACATCGCCAAGCCCGCGACGAGCGCCGCACGCGCGGATGTCGTGCGATCGAGCACCGCAAGCCATGGCACGAGCCCGACGAAGCCGAGCACCATCCATGGCCGTGCAACGCGCGCGTAGAGCGTGAACGCCATCGCTGTCGCCAAAATTGCAACCGTTGCGACGATTGGGACCATCGCGGACGAAACACTTCGGGAGCGGGAAGAAATCTGCAGGGTCAGCGGCTCGTCTTTCCACCCGGCTCGGGTACGTCGAGCGTGCGAATGGGTAGGCCGGGCGGCGCGAGCTCGGGAGGCACGATGCGATCGCCCGGCAAAGGAATCGGTCGTCCGTCTTGGTCCTGGAACTCGTAGTCCGGGGAGAACATGAGAATGGGCTCGAGCCCTTGGCCATCGTCCGTCGATTGATAGTGCCGAACGTAGCCTTCAGGTAGCTCGTAGTCGTCGGGTACGACGATGCCGCGCTTCACGGGGTCGGTTCCGGGCGGCGGAAACGCGGCAATCCCTCCGGTTTCGCCCGCTTCGACCAGCGCAGCGATCACGTCGGCCGCGTCGATCTCGGGCAACGGCTCCTCCGCTGCGCGATCAGCCCTAGGCACACGCGAGGCGACTCGCTTCGCCTTCACCTCTTTCACAGAAGCCCACTCGGCGGGCGGCGACGGTTCGACGACGGGCACAGCCTCGGGCGCCGAAGTCGCGACTTCTTCGTCCGGAGCGGGGCGAGTGAGCCACGCGAGTGCAGCGAGCGTGAGGACGATACCGGCGAGCAGGAAAGCCCGAAACGCACGCGAAGTACGGGGATCGAGCAACGGCTTCGAAGCGCGCTTCGAAGTGCGCACACCGTCGCGATCGACGCGCGTGCGGTCATCGGGCGGTCTGGCCATCGACGGCGACGAAAGTTATAAGACCGATCTTGCCCCCGCAAGCCGAGAGCAGAGTCGTCGTCTACACGAGGCTGACGCGTGTGATCGCGTCCCTCTTCGTGGCGGTCAGCCGCGCAAGCTTGCCGTTTCTCCTTTTTCGAGTGTGGCGTGCCACCGATCCGCCGATCACGCCGCCCATGCTGCTCGTACTCCTCACGATCCTCGCGATCGGACCGGGGCTCGCGGGGTGGCTCATCGCGCGTTTCTCGCGAGCCACGGTCGAGGTCGACTCGGAGAAAATGGTTCTCCGGCGCCCTCACGTGGAAATCGAGTTTCCCGCTTCGGCGCTCGAGCGCATCGAGCCTTGGAAAGTGCCGCTCCCCGGACCCGGCTTCTCGCTTCGCATGCGCTCCGGGCGGCTTGCGAGCTACGGCGTCCAGGCCGACGACCCTTTGCCTTTGATCGCCGCACTGGACGCCGACGGCGCATCGGGCTCCCTGCAACGGCAGCCGATCGTCGCGTGGGCTCACGCGCGCGCCGGCGAAAGCCCCACGCGTTGGCTCGCGTATGTCGGCAAATACGGACTGCTCGCGATTCCGGTCGCGGGCATCCTCTTCAACGCTCATCAACACATCGCCTACGGGGGCTTCTGGGGCCAGTACTACCAGCAAGGAATCGGCCCTTACTCACGCACCGCTGCCGTCTACTTCGCGACCGTAGTGGCCTACCTCGTCCTCTACGCGGGTACGCTTCGCGCGATCGGTGAAACGTTCGCAATCGCATCCGCATACATCGCGCCAACCTCTGCGTCGCGCTCGCGCCGACTCGCCGAGCGCTTCTGTAGACTGGCCTACTATCTCGGCGTGCCGCTCCTCCTCGCGCTCCGATTCCGCCCCTAACAAAAAACCCGCCTGCGCCTTTCGACGCAAGCGGGCTTTTCTCGCCGTCAGGACAACAGCGATCTATTTTTGAGCGCGACTACGGCGTCGGCGGGTTGAAGACCGAGATCGCCCACCCCATGCGCTCGTGACCGTAGCGGTCCCAAATCGGGTTCTTGCCGCCGACGATTTGCGCGCCGCTGTAGTCCGGTGCGCCGGAACCCGATCCCGTTCCACCGAACAGCCCCACGTACACGGTCGATCCCGTGTAGGTCGGGTGCGTGTTGTCCGACTGGATATAGTCGTAGCTGGTGCTGCTGTTGACGAAATGGAAGTTGGCATCCCGTATCGTCGAACGCAACGTGGACGTGATTCGCGTCACGTACGCAGCCTCGCTCTCGCCCTGCACGTACCGGAGCGCAGCCGAATCGACCTGGCTATCCCCATTCGTGTCGTAGTCGGCACCCATGTACTCGGCAAAGCTGTCGGCACATGCCCACCCGTACTGCGAGGCAAAGTTGCAGGCCCGCCAGTTCATGCGCGCGATGTAAGGCAGGAAGACGTTCTGCTTGTTCGGCCTTTGTCCCGTGCCCGAGTCCGTGCAGTTCGCCAGCGCGTTGTCGGCGTCGTACCCCGGGTAGTAGATATTCGCCACCACCTTCAACACGACATTGGCACCGTCGTTGTTGTTGATGTAGTTCATCGCCGCCGACTGGTACGTCGTGCAGTTGCTGAGCGCCGTGTCGAGCGGCGCGTAGTTGCACGTTCCTGACTGGCCCGCGAAGCTCGAGCGAGCTTGCAACCCGTCGTTGCCGCACATCTCGAACGTCACCACTTTGGTGTTCGCGGTCTGCATGTATGACCGCTCGTTCACGATCTTGTTGTTGTAGATGTCGGACGCGATCGCGCCGGACTTGGTACGCCGAATCACTTCCATGTCGGCGTTCCACGCTTGGGACAGATACTCGCCGTCAGCCCACGGCGCTGCGCGCTTCGCCACTCGCGACAAGGAGCCGTAGTAGCCGGCGTAGATCGAGTCTCCGTACGCCGTGACACGATACTTGGTGGTGGTTCCGGAACGATCGATGGTCCACGACGTGTTCTGTGTGATGGTGCTCGCCATCGCTTCGGAGCCGACGGCAACGACACTCAGCACGGAGAGCAGCGCGAGACTTTTCGTGAGCCTCAAGTGCATAGAATTTCTGTCCCTCCCTTTTTTTGAGTACAAACCCGCAGTGGTTGCGGGCGACGAAGCAGTACCATTCCGTGGGGCGGCTGGCTAGACTCCTGAACGCCGAAAAGAACAGGTCTACCCCCGGTTAGGTTGACTCGCCGCGTCGAAGTGAAGCCGACATGATGCAACGAAGATCGCTCCATCAGCGATGGAAAAAACGACGCCGCTTCGGCATCACCCTGCTCGTCGGACTGCTCACATCGGTCGTGTTCGCCGGGACGCCGCCCGCGACGCGAGTCGAAGTGGACGCCGACCAAACGATCACGGTCGTCGGTGAGTTCGAGTCGCTGAAGGCTCTTCTCGAGGAGCTCTGTCGCAGTGCACGCGTCGAGCTCCGAGCTTACGACGCCGACGACCGGCCAGTACGCGTCGACTACCAGCGATTGCCGCTCGGCTCGGCGCTCGCGAGCCTGCTCCGGCGAGAGAGCTATATCGTCGGCGTCAGCCCGACAGACCTTCCCGGTACGACGCGCGTCGTGTGGCTCCGGGTAACCGGTGGCCCTCCCGGGGTTCCGGTCGACCCCGCCGAGGAAACCCCGAGCGCACCGCTCGCGTTCGAGGTTCCATCCAGTTTCGGCGCGACGTCGTTCACGAGCGAAGATCCCGACCAACGAGCGCGTGCACTCGAAGCCGTGGCGAAGCGCCTCCTCGCGAGCGACGCGAGCTTGCGAGGAGTTTTCGCCGCCGACCCGAGCGCGATCGCGGCGGCGCTCCGCGGCTACCCTCACGGAGCAGCGCTCGTCCGCCAGCTCCGCGACGAGGCATCCGACCCTGCCACGAGATCCAAGCTCGACGCGGTCATCGCAGAAATCGAATGAGCCGTTCGAGCTTTCCAGGGAGCGTCGTCTCGGTCATGGTGCGCACGACTCTGCCGCGATGACGCTCCGTGCACGATTCTCCGCGCTCAGCCGACGCCAACGGCTCGCTTTTTTTCTCGGCGTCGCGATTGCGCTCTACGGGTTGGCGGGCTTCCTTCTCGTTCCGTACCTGATCCGCACGCGGTTACCGCCGCTGCTCGCCGAAACGCTCGGCCGCCCGGTCTCGGTCCGCGGAGTGTCTCTCAATCCTTTTGCGCTCGCGCTCGCCGTCCAGGGCTTCCGTGTCGACGACACGGACGGGGAACCGCTCGTCCGCTTCCATGGGCTTCGCGTCAACGTCCAAATGTCCTCTATCTTCCGCCGAGCGCTCACGCTCAAGGAAATCCGATTGGACGCTCCGGCCGTCCGACTCCGTGTGCTCCCCGACGGAAAGCTCTCGTTTGCCGACATCATGGAGCGGCTGTCCGCAGATAAGCCGGCGACGGCGCCGGCTGAACCGGAAGACCCATTTCCTGTGATCGTCTTTCGTGCCGTCATCGACAACGGTCGCGTGGCGATCCGCGACGAAACGCGGCGAACGGTCTTCGAAGAGGAAATCGCGCCGATCGACATCGCCCTCAACGACTTCACGACGCTACCCGACTCGGATTCGCGCTATGCATTCACGGCCGTCACGGAGAGCGGTGCTTCACTGACTTGGGAGGGCAGTCTCTCGGCCATTCCGCTGCGCTCCGCCGGCGAGATTCGTCTCACCGAGTTTCGCTCGCGCACCCCTTGGCGATATCTCAGAGATGATCTGAACTTCGAGATTGGCAGCGGTACGGCAGGCGTGTCGGCCAAGTATGTTTTCGACGGCGCGGCCAAGCCGCCGCAGCTCACGGTCAGTGAGGCGGCGCTCAATCTGCAGAACGTGACGGTATTCGAAGAAGGAATCACCGGACCCCGACTCGTGCTCCCGAGGCTCGACGTGACCGGCGGGAGCTTGGATCTCGCGGCAAGGCGTGTGCGCATCGCGTCCGTGAAGAGCAACGGGCTTCGCATCACGATGCTTCGGGAAGCCGATGGAAGCCTTCGCTTGATTCGCGTGCTGAACGCTCCGGACGCACCAGTCGAAGCCGGGGCCAACGAGCCAGTCCCTGCACCCGCGGAGCCGGCGATCAAAAAGGATCCGCCTGCCGAATCCGAGTGGAAGTTCACGGTCGACGAAATTCGGCTCGCTGACTACGCGGTCGATTTCAGGGACGCCAGTACGCCGGAGCCCGCGAGGATCGTCCTCGCGCCCGTGAGCGTGGAGGTCGACGGCCTCTCGATCGGTACACCGGACCCGGCGCGATTGAAGGTGGATGTCACCTTCGAAAAAGGCGGTCGTCTCGTCACCGAGGGGTCGCTCGGTCTCAGTCCGGTTTCCGCCGAATTGGCCGTTGCTCTCACCGACTTTGCCCTACCGACACTGCAACCCTACGTGGGTCAGGTGTCGGGACTGGCGCTCCGCAACGGACATCTCTCGACGGACCTGCAGGTCGCCTACGCTGCTCCGACAGGTGGCAAGCCCCTGACTTGCACCGGCGACTTGCGCCTCACCGCGCTCGACGTCGGCGGGCGCGACGGCGAAGACCTGCTCACGCTCGCCGAGCTCGCGCTCGACGACTTGAGTGTCGCGATCGAGCCGACCGTGGTCTCGATCGCGAAGCTCGACCTCGTGGAGCCGCGTATTCGAATCGCGCGGCGCGCCGACGGCACGACGAACGTGCAAGCCGCTTTGACGTCGAGCTCCGAGCCTCCGAGCGATCAATCGCCGCCGAACGCAGGAAGCGTGGAGCCCCCGAGCGACGACGCCGCGTCGCCAGCCATCTCGTTGCCGTCGATCTCGCTTCGTGGCGGCTCCGTCGTCGTGACCGACGACGGATTGCCGTCGCGGTTCAATCTGACGCTGGACGAGCTCGCGGGCGACGTACGCGGGTTCTCCACGAGCCCGGATGCTCGCGTCGAGATGAAGCTCACCGGCAAGATCGCTCGGACCGGCTCTCTCCAGATCGATGCGAACTTGCTACCGCTCGCGGAACGACCGGATGGGAAGCTCCACTTCGTCCTCAAGAACATGGACATGACCGGATTCTCCCCCTACTCCGGCAAGTTCGTCGGCCAGGAGATCTCGAAGGGGAAGCTCGGCCTCGATCTCGACTACGTGGTGAGCCGGGCGAAGCTGACCGCGGAGAACAAGGTCGGGCTCGATGCGTTCACGCTCGGCAAGCCCGTTGAGAGCGCCGACGCGACCGATCTTCCCGTCGGGTTGGCGCTCGCGTTGCTCAGAGACGCGAGCGGTCGGATCGCTCTCGACGTTCCTGTCAGCGGCCGCATCGACGACCCGGAGTTCCGCATAGGGAAGGTCGTCCTTCAAACGCTCCGAAACATGATTCTCAAAGCGGCGACGGCGCCGTTCGCGCTGCTCGGCGGCCTCATCGGTGGAAGTGGTGACGAGCTCGGCCGTGTCGCGTTTGCTCCCGGCCGTGCAGAGGTCAGTGAAGCCGAGACGGCGAAGCTCGACACGCTGGCGAAGGCGCTCACGGAGCGGCCGACGCTGAACCTCGAAGTCTCCGGTGCTACCGCCGCCGACTTGGACACGCCCGCACTCGGCGAGCTCATGCTGGAAGCGCGACTGAAAGCGCTGCGCTTCGACGAGATCCGAAAACGCTCCGACGCTCCGGCCTCCGCGACGGACCTCGTGCTCGAAGAGAAACACTACGAGAGGCTGCTGGTCGAAGCGTACGAAGCGACATCGGGACACCGCGTGCGAGATCTCAGGCGCGAAGCGCCAACGTCGGCGGAAGGAGAGCCCGAGCTGGATCTCGACCTCTGGGTAACGAGCGAGATGAAACGACGGCTCATCGCCGCCGCGGCCGTCGGCGATGCCGAGCTCACGGAGCTCGCTACCCGACGCGCGGACGCGATCGTTCGGGCCCTCGTCGAGATCGCGAAGCTGCCGTCCGAGCGGGTCTTCGTGACCGCACCGAACGCCGCCGCGTCGACGGAGTCCGAGGCTGTGCTCGTGGAGCTCAAGCTCACGCCTGCGTGAGCGGCGGCGGTCAGAGCCGGAGCGGCAGCTCCAAGTAGCTCTGATAGATGAAATCGCGATGCGCCATCAGCTCCGGGGCGACGCGCGCGCGCAGAGCCTCGTCGTCGAGAACGTAGAACCCGCGGAGCCCTTCCGACATCGGACAAACACTCGCCGGCAACGGGTCCACGAGCGCTGCGAACGCCGCCCAGTAGATGTCGAGGGCCGTCAGTGAATCCCCGATCAAGAAGCGACTCCCGGCGGCCGACTGCTCGCGGAGCAGCCGCCCCAGCTCGTCGAGGGTGCGTGCGACGCGATCTCGCGCAGCGCGCGCCGCTTCGCGCGAGTAGCCGTAGCGCTTGCCGAGAAGCTCGGCCGGGCCGTCGCCACGCAGGGCGTCACCGTCCCGCGGCAACATTCGATCCAGCATCATGAGTCGACGATTCCAACCAAAGCCGAGCTCGCCGCAAATCTCATGCGCGTAGCCGAGCATGAGCGCCCGTTTTCGCGTGTCTTCCGGCACGAGTCGCGGTGACGGAGCGACGCGCTCCGCGAGCATGAGGATCTCGGCCCAGCCGGCTCGCGGCGGCTCGTCGTCGAATACGGCGACCGGCGCGTTCGCGTGTCCCGTCCACGCTTTCAAGGGCTCGTTTTCCCCTGCAGCTTCTTGCGCCACCCGGAGGAAGGGAATGCGCTTCGCGTGAAGGATTCCCTTCGCGGATTCGCTCCAGGGGCCGGGCACGCCACGTGTCAGCACCAAGCGCATTCCTCTCGCGCCGGCGGCGGTCGCTACGTCCACGTATTCCGTCATGGCGTCAGATTGCCCCGTTCGACGCGCTCATGCGATCAGCGCGAGCGCTTCCACCTGATCGGTCTGGGGCATGAGATCGAGGGGCAAGACCTCGCCGACTTCGAGTCCCCCTCGGACGAGGATCGCGAGATCGCGCGCGAGCGTGTCCGGGTTACAAGAGAGATAGGCGATTCTCGCGCCGCCAACGCGAAGCAGCGCATCGAGGGCGGGCCTTCTACAGCCCGCGCGCGCCGGGTTGAGCACGACACGTCGCAAGGGCCGAGACTCGAGCTCACCAGCGAGCAGGTCTTCGACGCGACCTCGGACGTAGCGCGCAGCGATGCCGAGTCGCTGAGCATTCGTTCGCGCGGCCGAGGTCGCCGCTTCGGACTCCTCGATGCCGAGCACGAACGCATCCGGATCGGACCGAGCGCGCTCGATCATGAGGCCATGCACTCCGACGCCGCAGTATGCGTCGCAAAGCGGACCGTCGCAGTCGAGATGACTCCGCATGCGTGCATGGATCGCCGGCAAGAGAGACGTCGCTACCTGGAAGAACCCGCCCACGGGAACGACGAATGCGACACCGGCCTCTCGATTCGCAGCGGGAACGAGCGCTTCGAATGTCCCCGCTCCCGCTGCGACGGAAGTGGTCTCACCCATGGCGTAAGACGACGACGGGTCGCCGAAGTTGACGGCGATTCCTTCGATGTCGAGATTCGTCGCGGTGAGGGATTCGAGCGGCAACGCTTTCGGGTCTAAGTGGACGTCGTCGACGACGAGGGTGAGATGCCAACGACCGTGCGCGCCCGCGCGTAGATCGACAACCATCACCGGTCCCTCCGGTCGGGCGAGTCGAAAGTCCGCGAGCCAACGGCGCAGGGTAGCGACGGCTCGTCGCAAACTCGGTTGCGTGACGACGCACTCTGCGAGGTCCACGACCCGATTCGTGCCCCTCCGATATAGCCCGATGCGTGGGACGCCGTCGCTGGCGAAGACCGCGAGTTTCGCGCGATTCCTGTAGTCGAGACGCTCGGGCGCCGCGAGGCAGCTCGCAACCTCGACGCCGCTTAGCTCGCGGTGTGCGCCTAGCGCTGCGAGCACTCGCTCGCGCTTTCGTCGGAGCTGGATCTCGTAGGACTCATCGATCAGCGCGCAGCCGCCACACTCGCGGCTGATCGCGCAAGGACCACGCGCACGCGTATCTTCAGCCCGCTCCGACATTCGTCGCGAGCATAGCAGCTCGGAGGAAATTCGCTGATGGAGATTTGGATGGTCCGGCGCTCGCTCAGCGTCCGGCGGAAAGCAGCGTGTTCAAGTCGAAGAACTCTTCGATCGCGCCTTCCTTCGAGCCGAGATTGATGTACCAGCCCTGCTCACCGGGAAAGGTCGCGCTCGGCAGCGCGCAGTAGGTCGCGTGCTCGAGCTGGATATCCACCATGGCAATCGATGGACGGTAGGCCACTTCCCAGTCGAAGGTGTAGGTCGCTCCCGCCCGCGGGGCCTCCGCGAAGCGATAGTTGTTGACCCAAACTTTCCAGAGCTCGCCTGCGCGATCGTAGAGCTCGGTGTACGGAATTCGGTAGATTTCCTTGTCGAGGTACATGACGCGTCGCGAATACGCGTACTGCGGAAGCTTCGGTCGTCCCTCGACGATCCAGACTTGCCGCGGCTCCCACACGTCGTCGTGCATGAAGTTGCCGGGCGCCGAGTGCCATTTCACCGGCAGGTGCTTCGCGTGCATCGTCGCGAGCAGGGTCTTCTCGCCGAGAAAGCTCCAGTCCATCCACGCGATGTTGCCCTGGTATCCTTCGTAGCTGTCCTGATCCGTGTCTTGCCCGAAGAGCGCGTCAGAGCGCTGGGCCGACGACAAACGGCGCACGCGCCGCAACTGCGGCAGGTAGAGCCACGTGTCGTCTTGCCGAGTGTGATCGAGATAGCGATTCATCGTGAAGCCCACGCCCTTCAAGTCGAACGGCTCCATCAGCGGATACAAGGCTTCCTTGAAACGGACACGATCACGATTCGGCAGCTCGGGGGTTGGAGCGACCTCAGTGCGCTCGACGAAGTAGAGCCGCCGAATGTGGTCGATCAAGAAGTGCTTCTCGACCGCAACCGGCCGATCGTCGTTTCGCACCACGCCCGTGTCGCAGTCGAAGTTGCGGATGTCGGAGTCGTCGTGCGCGATTGCCGAGTTGAAGTTGAACATCAGCTTCGTAGCGACGTCGGGATCGTTCGGGTCCACTCTCGGGAACGGCAGCCCGGCGACGTGGCCCACGACATGGGTCCGGTCGGACGAAAGCTCGACGCCCGTGGAGTAGCGCTCCGTGGCTTCCAGGAAGGCTGGCGGGTGCGCGATGCTTCTTGGCGCGACCACGCGCATCGTGTAGCCGCGCTCGACGATCCAACGCATCGACGGACCGAGGTAGGGGTCGAAAGCCTCGACGTTGTCCGCATTGATGACGGTGCCCGCTCGCGGAGCGTCCGCGTCGACGCGGACCGGCACCGCGCCGACCACGACGAGGGCGGTGAGCACGAAAGCGGGAGCTTTGAGAGCCGTAGGCACGGTGCAGATCTCGGGGATGTTTCGCCGCGGGCGCCTGAGCGGCAGCACACGCCTCCTCAATGAGGGTACCAGGGGCGAGGGTCGCGATCGCACGTTTTCCGCTGCCCCCACTCGCAGGGCAACGCATGCGCTCGGGCAAGTGCCAGGGCGTTCGCGGGCCAGGCCGCGTGCGACCGGTGTTCGCAACGGCGGATCGGTCGGGCAAGATGTCGCCGTCGCGCATGAACCACCTCCGTTTCCGATGCTCTCTCACGCTCGCCGCGCTCGCGCTCGCCGGGTGCGCGAGCATCAAAGTGACGGCCGAAACCGCCCCCGGCGTCGATCTCTCGAGTCCTGCGACCTACGCATGGCACTCACCGGCCGGACGGGTTCCCGCTGACCCGCGAATCGATCGCGATGCGTTCGACCGCGACATCCGCGCTCAGGTCGACGAGTCGCTCGCGGCGCGGGGCTTTCGGCTGGCCGCTGCCGGAACGCCGGCTGACGTGATGGTCGCGTATCGCGCCTTCTTGAAGGTGAAAACCGACGTCGGGGCCGTGAACGATCCTGTCGGGTTCGCGACCGGCTGGGGTGCCTATCCGGCCGATCAAGGCTATCGGGCGGCGGATTCGGGCGGGAGCTACGCGACGGAGTGGGAGCAGGGGCGCGTTGACATCGATCTCCTCGATCCGAGCGGCCGGCACATGCTCTGGCGCGGGTCGGCGAAAACCGAGCTGGATTTTTCGAACCCCCCGAAAGAGCGGCAGCGACGGCTTCGGCGCGCGGTCGCGCGAATCATCGAGCAGCTTCCCTCCCGTTGAGCACCGTTCACCGCCGGCCTCGCATTCCGTCACGCACCACCCGCATAAAAAGTTCCTTGTTATACGCCCAGTCCTTCTCGCATAATAATGCCGCTCATTAACCAACTTCGAAGTGGAGTGTTCCGATGATCATGCGATTTCTTGCCGCCGCCTCTCTCATGCTCACCTTCTCGGCTGAAGAGTCGGCCCACGCGTTCACGCTCTTCGAATCCGGACCGGTCCGGCCACTCGCGATGTCGCCGGACGGAAACCGCCTCTTCGCCTGTAACACACCTGACAACACGCTGGAGATCTTCGACATCACCGTGGCGGGGCTCGCGCGAGTCGCCTCCGTTCCCGTCGGCCTCGAGCCGGTCGCCGTCGCTGCGCGGAGCAACACCGAGGTGTGGGTGGTGAATCACCTCTCGGACAGCGTCAGCGTCAGCGATCTCACCAACCTCTCGGACGTGCGCGTGGTTCGCACACTTCACGTCGGTGACGAGCCTCGCGACATCGTGTTCGCCGGCCCCGGCGGGAGCCGTGCGTTCATCACGACCGCGCATCGCGGTCAGAATAGCCCCGTGAGCCCCGACTTGACCGTCGAAGGCATCGGGCGCGCCGACATCTGGGTGTTCGATGCCACGAACCTCGGCTCCAGTTTAGGCGGAGACGAAGAGACCATCGTCACGCTCTTCGGCGACACCCCGCGCGCGCTCGCCGTGAGCGCCGACGGCAACAGCGTGTACGCCGCGGTATTTCATTCGGGCAACCAGACGACGACGCTCAGCGAAGGCGTCGTGCCCGACGGTGGCGAGGGCGCGGGCGGATTGCCTTCACCCAACGTCAACATTGATGGTGACCCCGCGCCCGAAACGGGGCTCATCGTGAAGTATGACGGCGCGCAGTGGGTGGATGACATCGGTGGCGTTTGGTCCGCCGCAGTACGCTTCGACCTGCCCGACCAAGACGTTTTCGTGATCGATGCGACGGCGAACCCGCCGATCCAAGTGGCGGGGCCGTCCGGTGTGTACGCCGGAGTCGGCACCATCCTCTACAACATGGCTGTGAACCCCGTGTCCGGAAAAATCTACGTCTCCAACACGGAAGCCAACAACCTGACGCGATTCGAGGGGCCGGGGGTCTTCGCGCCGACGACGGTTCGTGGAAATCTTCACAAATCCCGCGTCACGGTGCTCGACTCGGGTACGGTCACCTCGCGTCACCTGAACAAGCACATCGACTACGACGCGTGCTGCGACGCACTCCCGAACTCGGTCAACGATCGCAGTCTGGCTCAACCCGTCGAGATGGCCGTCACGTCGGACGGTAACACGCTCTTCGTCGCCGCATTCGGCTCGAGCAAGGTCGGCGTCTTCGACACCGCCGAGTTGGAGTCCGACACTTTCGTGCCGGACGCGACCGATCACATCGAGGTGAGCGGCGGGGGCCCCTCGGGCTTGGTGCTCGACGAGCCGCGCGGGCGGCTCTACGTGCTCACGAGATTCGACAACTCCGTCTCTGTCGTTCTGACCGGCACCGGTCTCGAGTCCGCACACGTCGGGCTCCACAACCCCGAGCCGGACAACGTAGTCGACGGCCGTCGCTTCCTCTACGACGCTCGCTTCACCTCGAGCAACGGTGAAGCGGCTTGCGGAAGCTGCCACGTCTTCGGCGACTTCGACTCGCTCGGCTGGGATCTCGGTAACCCCGACGACGAAGTTCTGAACAATCCCGGCCCGTTTACGGTGGGACCGCTCATCAATCCCGACTTTCACCCGATGAAGGGGCCGATGACCACGCAGAGCCTCCGCGGCATGGACAATCATGGTCCGATGCACTGGCGCGGGGACCGTACGGGCGGAAACACCGTGGCGTTCCAGATTCAGCCGGATACCGGCACGTTCAGTGAAGATTTGGCGTTCAAGGCCTTCAACCCCGCCTTCGAAGGCTTGATCGGTCGTAGCGAGCTCCTCGAAGAGGAGGAGATGCAGGCGTTCACGGACTTCATCCTGCAAGTCATGTATCCGCCGAACCCGATTCGCGGGCTCGACAACTCGCTTTCGGCTTCTGCGGCCACCGGTCAAGCGTTCTATTTCGGCCAGGTCTCGGACACTTTCGAGAATTGCAACGGCTGCCACGTCCTCGATCCCAACGGGAATCCCGGGGACGATCATCCCGGATTCTTTGGCGGCGACGGACGCTCGAGCTTCGAGAACGAGCCCCAGGTCCTCAAGATCCCTCACCTCCGAAACATGTACCAAAAAGTCGGCATGTTCGGCATGCCGGCGGTGCCGTTCTTCAATCCCGGCGACAACGCGCACCTCGGCAATCAGATTCGCGGCTTCGGCTTCCTACACGACGGCTCGGTGGATTCGCTGTTCCGTTTCCACCGCGCCACCGTGTTCAATCTGAACGGCATCAATCCGACGGGAATACCTGTAACTCCCGCAGGAGACGTCCTGAGGCGCGACCTCGAACGGCTCATGATGGAGTTCGACTCCAATATTAAGCCGATCGTCGGGCAGCAAGCCACGTTGACGTCGACGAGCGGCGTCGACGTCGATGCACGCGTCGATCTGCTGCTCGATCAGGCCGATGCGAGCAACTGCGATGTGATCGTGAAGGGGCGCGTCGCCGGTGAGCCTCGCGGCTTTGTGTACACGGGCTCGGGGGACTTCGAGACGGATCGAGAGGCCGACGGCACCGTCACGGAGGCAACCGTACGCGGACATGCAGGGCTCGCGGGTCAAGAGATCACGTTCACCGCGGTTCCACCGGGCGACGGCCCGCGTATCGGTGTCGATCGCGATGAAGACGGCTTCCGCGACGCGGACGAGATCGACGCCGGCAGCGATCCGGCGAACCCGATCAGCTTGCCTTGCGATTCGTCGACCGGCGTCACGTTCGACTCCGCGAAGCTCCTCGACAGCAAAGGGAAACTGACGCTCAAGGCGAAGGTACTGTTCGGGACCTATCAAGACGAGACCGTCGAGGTGATCGCGAGCGACAACGGCGGTTTGATCATCGACGGCGGGTCCGAAGGCTCGGACTTCGTGGCAAACAACGCCGGGAACACTTTCAAGTTCAAGGCACCGAAAAACACGGCAGGCGTGACTCGAGTCACCGTGAAACAGGACAACAAGGTGCCGGGCCAACTCAAAGTGACGGTGAAAACGAAGGAGGCTTGGGCTCCGCCGGCGGCCGACGAAACCGAAGCCACGACCACCGTCGTGCTCAACATCGGCGGCATCTGCTACACGGGCAACGCGACCGACGTTCGTTGATCGAGTCTCGAGAGCGCGATGGTAGGCGGGATCCGCCCGCCGTCGCGCTCTCGAGCGATGTTGCATCCCCCGACGCCGCGGCCTAGAGAAGCCCGTGCTTCGCGCGGCGGTCGTTCATCACAAAGATCGGCCGATGCAGGTCGAATTCGTGGAATTGAGGGCGCTGCGCTCGAACGAAGTGCGCGTACGCGTGCGCGCCTGCGGCGTCTGTCATAGCGACGTTTCCGTTCTGAACGAGCTGTTCGCTTGCCCCACGCCCGTCGTGCTCGGCCACGAGGCCTCCGGCGTCGTCGAGAAAGTGGGACGCGATGTCACGAGCGTCGCGCCGGGCGACCACGTCGTCGCGTGCTGGTCACCCGCCTGCGGCCAATGTCGCTATTGCAGGCGAGGCAAGCTTCATCTCTGCAAGCTCGCAGACGATCCGACAGGGGCAGCGATGGATCGCATCCGACTCGGGGATCAACCCGTCGCCCAGTTTCTAGGCGTAGGCGGCTTCGCGGAGGAGATCATTCTTTCCAGCAACGCCGTCGTTCGCATCGACCCGACGATGCCTCTCGACAAGGCCTCGTTGCTCGGTTGCGCGGTTCTCACGGGCTTCGGTGCGGTGGAGAAGGCGGCTCGAGTCGGCGCGGGCGATTCGGTAGCCGTGTTCGGTTGCGGCGGGGTAGGATTGAACGTCGTGCAAACCGCAAAGCGGCTCGGCGCAGATCCCGTCATCGGCATCGACCTCGATGATCGCAAGCTCGAGCTCGCTCGTCAGTTCGGCGCCACTCACACCCTTCGCGGAGACGCACCGGATCTACACAAGGAGATCCGTGCGCTGACGGTCGAGAAACAGGGCGTGGATTTCGCATTCGATGCGGTGGGAAACGTCGAGATCGCGCGCGTCGCGTTTCAATGCGTGTGCAAAGGGGGTGAGGTGGTGTTGGTCGGCATCGCGCACGCGAAAGACAAGCTTTCCCTCTCTCAAATCGTCGCTGTCACCCAGGAGAAAACTGTTCGCGGCACCACGCAGGGGTCCTTGGACGCATGGAGCGCCGTGCCCCGTCTGATCGATCTCTACCAGCGAGGCGAGCTGATGCTCGACGAGCTCGTCACGGCGGAGTATTCGTTGGACCGCATCAATGACGCGGTGGCCGACTTGCGGAGCGGGCGGAATGCGCGCGGTCTCATCGTCTTCCATTGAAGAAGCACGCGGCGGTGCTGCGTGCGATCCCGAGGCCTCCGACGAGGCCTACGTCCAACGCTTCGGCGTGACGTTCGAGTACCCGGTTTATTTCACGAGCGCCGCCTTCGATCCGGCCAACCACACCTTACTGCGAGCGACCAGCCGCTTGGAGCCCGATCGACGCCATCGGTTCATCGCCGTGGTCGACGACGGCGTCGCCAAGGCGCGGCCCGAGATTTTAGCGGCGGTGGCGTCGTACGCCCGTGCGCACGACGCCCGCTTGGGTCTCATCGGTGCTCCCGAGATCGTCCCCGGCGGCGAACGCGCCAAAGTGACGGAAGATGTCTATCGGCGCGTGCTCGAAGTCGCGCATGCCGGCGGGCTCGATCGAAAGTCCTTCGTGCTCGTCATCGGGGGCGGCGCGGTGTTGGACGCCGCGGGATACGCCGCATCGATCGCGCACCGTGGCCTTCGAGTGCTCAGAATTCCGACCACCGTAGAGTCGCAATGCGACTCCGGCGTAGGAGTCAAGAACGCGATCAACGCGTTCGCGACCAAGAATTATCTCGGAACCTTCGCGCCTCCCTTCGCGGTCATCAACGACCGCGACCTGCTCTCGACACTCTCTCCGCGGGATTTCCGCGCGGGCATGGCAGAGGCAGTGAAGGTCGCGCTGCTGCGCGATGCGGAATTTTTCGACTGGCTTTGGCGCAATGCGGAGCTTCTTGCCGCCTGCGATCGTGCGGCGACCGACATTCTCGTGCGGCGAACAGCCGAGCTGCACATGCAGCACATCGCGGGATCGGGCGATCCCTTCGAGCACGGCGTCGCAAAACCGCTCGACTACGGCCACTGGGCGGCGCACAAGCTCGAATCGCTGTCCTCTTACGAGCTACGCCACGGTGAAGCGGTCGCCGTCGGCCTCGCGATCGATAGCCGCTACGCCGCCGAGCGCGGCGTGCTGGCGGAGCAAGTAGTCGCGCGTGTGTGCGTCCTGCTCGAACGCCTCGGATTTTCGCTTTGGCACCCTGCTCTCGCCGATCGCGACGCGAACGGACGCCGTGTCGTCCTGGCTGGCTTGGAGGAGTTTCGCGAGCACCTCGGCGGAAATCTCGTTCTGACGCTGCTCGGCGACATCGGCCAACCGATCGACGCCGACGGCATCGACGAGCTTCGCATGGAACGTGCGATCGCGTGGCTCGAGTACCGGAGCCGGACCCGATGAGGGTCGGAGCGGAATCCGGCGCTCACCTAACTTACTGCACCAACATCCACGCCGGCGAGACTTGGCCCGAAGTTCGCTCCATCGTCGAGCGACACGTGGTGGCGGTGAAGCGGAGAATCGCAGCGGCGTCGTCATTCGGCATCGGTCTCCGTCTCTCGGCGCTCGCCGCCGAGGGGCTGGCTCGGCCGGCGGCCCTCGACGACTTTCGTAAGCTGCTCGCCGACCACGACCTCTACGTGTTCACCATCAACGGCTTCCCCTACGGCAATTTCCACGATCGACGAGTGAAGGAGGCCGTTTACCGACCCGATTGGTCCGAGCCCGCGAGACTCGCCTACACGGATTTGCTGGCCGATCTCCTCGCAGATCTCTTGCCGAGCGGCATCGACGGCACCGTTAGCACCGTGCCCATTGGATTCGCGCCGCGAATCCGGGCCCCGGGCGCGGAGGTGGTCGCGGCAGCGGCCGTGCTCGCTCACGCCGCGCATCTGCACCGGTTGCGAGAACGCACCGGCAAGACCATCGGACTGGCACTCGAGCCGGAGCCCGCGTGTCGCTTGGAGACCACGCGGGACGCGATCGACTACTTCGAGCGACAGCTTTTCACCCGCGACGCGATCGCGAGGCATGCGCGGGCGATCGGCTGCGGAGGCAGCGAAGCCGAATCCTCGCTTCGTCGTCATCTCGGCCTCTGCTTCGACACCTGTCACGCGGCGGTCCAGTTCGAAGACCCCATCGAGAGCATCGAGCAGATCGAGCGGGCGGGAATCCGAATTCTCAAGGTGCAACTCACAGCCGGTCTTCGGGTGAAGCCGTCCGCCGAAGGCGCGATCCCGACGCTTCGCGCCTTCGCGGACGACGTCTATCTTCACCAAGTCGTCATTCGGCGCGGCGAGCACCTCGATCACTGCCTCGATTTACCGGAAGCGCTGGACGCCTTGCGTCGTCCCGAACCGGACGACGAGTGGCGAGTTCACTTCCACGTGCCGCTCTTCCTCGAAGCGCTGAGCCCGCTCTCTGGTACCCAGTCCTTCGTGGAGAGCCTGCTCCGTCGGCACCGACAGCGGACAGTCAGCCACCACTTCGAAGTCGAGACCTACACCTGGGAAGTACTTCCCGAATCTCATCGACTCGACGACGTGATCTCCGGCATCGAGCGTGAGCTTCGCTGGGTGATGGAGCGAATGACCGCGTGACCGTCGGCACGCTTTTCGCGCTCGGCCGCGTTTCCAACCTCCCGACCGTATGGACGAACGTCCTCGCTGCCGCCGTGCTCTCGGGCGCGACGCACGAGCCGCTCGCTATCGTTTCGACCGCGCTCGCACTCTCGTCATTCTATTGCGGCGGCATGTTCCTCAACGACGCGTTCGACCGGGAGCTCGACGCTGTAGAGCGACCCGATCGCCCGATTCCGTCGGGCCTTGCGACTGCGCGCCAGGTTTTCGTGCTCGGCATCCTCCAACTAGCGTTCGGAGTGCTCGCTCTCTCGGCCACTGCGCGCGCGTGCGGGTCGAGCCCCGGCTTGGCGCTCGCGAGCGGGGCCGTGCTCGCGGGCACCATCGTGGCCTACGACGCCTCCCACAAGCGCAACCCGTTCGCACCATGGATCATGGGTCTCTGTCGCGCTCTAGTTTACATCTGCGCGGCGGCGACGCTCACGAACGAGCCGCGTTGGCCGACTGTGCTCATCGCGGCCTTCGCGCTCACGGCGTACACGGCCGGCGTGACCTATGTGGCTCGTGTCGAGACGACGGGGCGAGCGAGCCGAGCCTGGCCCCTGGCTCTCATGGCCGTCGCGCCGCTGGTCATCGTGACTGAGGCGGGCCTGTACACCGCGATCGTTCCCCTCGCGATTTTCGCCAGTTGGTCCGTGCCTGCGCTCTCGCGAGCGTTTCGCTCGACTGCACCGGATGTCCCCGGCGCGGTCACCCGTGCGATCGCTGCGATGTGTCTGCTCGACGCGGCGTGGGCGTGGGTCGGCGGCGCACACTCAGTCGCTGCGATCGCAGCGCTCGGTCTGCCGTTAACTCGCTTCGCGCAGCGTCGCGTCGCGGGCACGTGACGACTCGAAAAGATACCGGAGAATCAGTCGCTTGACGTCCACGGCGTCGACGCTTCCTTCCGGCAACAGCTCGGCATGCGAGCCGATGACGAGCGGGCCATCCGCCGCATCGTCGGCCAACCGGCCGTGGGAGCCACGTACGAGACTTGGGTCGAGCGGAATCACATCCATCAAGGTTCTGAACCCGGCTGCCTTCTTCAAGAGGCGCCAGCCCACTTGGGCGGCCGGAAGCATCAACGTCGGATCGAGGAAGAGCTCGACGGGGTCGTAGCCGGGCTTCCGATGAATCTCGACGGTGCGCGCGAAATCCGGCGCTCGATCGTCATCGATCCAATAGTAGTAAGTGAACCAACGATCTTTTCGACTGAAGGCGACGAGCTCGCCCGATCGCGGATGGTCGAGCCCTAGCTCGCGCTTGCCTTCGGCGTCGAGGACTCGCTCGACACCCGGCAACGACTCGAGCGTTGCCTTCACCTCCGCGACGAGCTCGGGCTTCGAGACATAGACGTGCGCGAGCTGATGATCCGCTACCGCGAAGGCCTCGGACGCGCCGGCGTCGAGGAGCTCGCGTCCCATCTCCTCGCGCACTTTGAGCCAACCTGCGCGTCGGAGCACGCGGTTGACGTTGACCACGCCACCGACCTCGCTCATGCCGTACTCGGAGAGAACCAGCACGCGCACGCCAACGCGCTCGGCTTTCTCGATCAAGCGCCCGCATACCTCGTCTACCAAGCGGACCTGAGGACCAATGCGCGGATCATTGGGCCCGTACCGCTGCAAGTCGTAGTCGAGGTGAGGAAGATAGACGAGGTTCAAAGTCGGCGCGTATTTTTCCTCGACATAGGAAACACAGTCACCGATCCAACGACTCGACGTGATGTCGGCGGTCGGCCCCCAGAAATTGAAGAGGGGAAACGAGCCTAGTCGCTCGGCCAGCTCGTCTCGAAGGCCGGCAGGCTGCGTGTAGATGTCGGGGATCTTACGTCCGTCCGCCGGGTACATCGGGCGCGGGGTCACCGTGTAGTCCGCGCTCGAGTACATGTTGTACCACCAGAAAAGCTTCGCGCACGTGAACGTGGAATCGCGTTTGCGCCCAGCCTCCCAGACCTTCTCGCCGGATACGAGATGGTTGCTCTGACGCCAGAACATCACCTCGGCGAGATCGCGAACGTACCAGCCGTTTGCGACGGCGCCGTGACCACTCGGAGGTAACCCGGTCAAGAACGTGGACTGTACGGTCGCAGTCACGGCCGGCGCGACCGTTCGCAGAGGTCGAACGCCGCCTTGCGCTGCCAAGCGTGAGAGATTCGGCGTATTCTCGCCGAGCAGCGCAGGAGTGAGTCCGACGACATCGATCACGAGCGTGCGATGCATGCTCAGCTCACCGCTCCACGCGAGGTGTTTGGCCGCGAAGCACCGAGTTTCCTTGCCAAAGCTCGGTTTGATCGATCGCCGCGACGCCCTCGAGTGCACGGCGGTCGATTCGTCCGCTCGCGGAGAAGAAGTCGATCGGGTTACGCCACAGTATGGTCTCGATATCCGCAGCGGAGATGCCCGCGTCACGCATGGCGGCCGCCGTCTTCGGCACCTTGAGCGGATCGCTGACGCCCCAATCCGCAGCGCTGTTGACGATCATCCGCTGTACCCCGAACGTCTTCACCAACGCGACCATGCGCTGCTCGTCCATCTTCGTGTTGGGGTAAATCGAGTGTCCCGCCCAACAACCCGAATCGAGAACGCCCGGCAGCGTTTCTTCATTGTTGTGATCGATCAACACTCGCTCCACCGCGACACCCGAAGCGCGCACGAGGTCGAGGCTGCGCTCGGTCCCGCGGCGTTTGTCGCGATGCGGCGTGTGCACGAGAACAGGCAGGTCGTGTCGAACGGCCAACTCGAGCTGGCGTTCGAACGCTCGCTCTTCGGCCGGCGTCACATCGTCGTAGCCGATCTCACCGACGCCGACGACGCCGTCTTTTTCGAGATAGCGCGGAAGCAGGGCGATGACTTCGTCGGCGAGCGTCGGATCATTCGATTCCTTTGGATTGAGGGCGAGGGTGCAGAAGTGGTGAATTCCGAATTGCTTCGCGCGGAATCGCTCCCAGCCGACGAGAGAAAGGAAGTAGTCCTCGAAGCTTCCCGCATGGGTTCTCGGCTGGCCGAGCCAGAACGCGGGCTCGATCACGGCGGCGATTCCCGCCGCAGACATCGCCGCATAGTCGTCAGTGGTGCGAGAGGTCATGTGAACATGCGGGTCGAACAGTTTCATGGTTTCACGCCTTCCAAGTATGTAGCGATGTCGCCGGGGACGGATCGATTCGCCGCGCGACGCTCGGCGGCATAGTCCGCTGCCATGCGGCGCAACTCGGGATTCACGCGCGCCGCCAGACCTCGAACGCGACTCAGATGGATGCTCGAGAACAACGCCTTCATGACCATTTGGTTGAAAGCCGACTCCGAGAACCAGCGCGATGGGAAGTCGTTCTCGCACGCGATCGCAGTAAACACGTCGAGCACATTGGTTCGACAGGCTTCCACTGCCGTCGGAGCGAAGTCCGCCGGGCCCGGCAGGAACGGCAACGCGACGAGTAAATCGATGCGCTCGTCGTTGTCACCTGTGCGAAATAAGCGATCGACGAGCTCGACGCGTCGTTCGGCGGGGGCGTTGCGGCACAAGGTAAGCAAGAGCGCCGCGCGAAACAGAGCAACGATCCCTCGCGCGCCGAGCGGTTCGGCACCCATCGCGCGGAGCGCTTCCGCTTGCTCGAGCTTCACCTGCACCCCTCTCAGTCGCCTCGGCGCTGCGGCATACGGGACCACGATCCGGTCAAAGGACGTCTCCTCGGCGACGGACGCGAGCGCTTCTCTCATCCAGGACGCCGGGTCGCGGCGAAGGAGCAGGTCTCCGAGCAGAGACTCGAGAGACGGGTCCACGGATACGGGCACACGCGAAGTATAGTGAGGTGCCGGCAACCGCGACAACCACGCAGAATGAATCATCCGGTCTCTTCCGTGAGGCGCGGCGGGTCGAGGCGCTCTCGTGCAGCGGCGAGCTGAGCGTGGCTACCCGTCATCACGAGGATGTCGCCTTTCTCGACGCGAAAATCGGAGGGCGGGCTGGCCGTGGCCTGGCCTCGCCGAACGACCGCGGCGAGTGATACACCGGCGTTGGTCTTGAGGTCGAGATCACCGAGCGTGGAGCCGATCGCGGGGCTGTCGGCCCGTACCAAGTGCGTCACAGCCGTGGCCGCCGTGAAGAGCTCGAAGAGGCTCTCGAGGTACGAGCGGGTTCCACCCCTGCCCCGTAGCATCGCGTAGTGCTGCGCGCGGATCACGTCGACTTGGGCAGCGATGACGTTCTTCGGTACCTCGAGACACTGCAAAAGCCGAGAAAACATGTCGACCGACGCTTCGAACTCTTCCGGGATGACCTCGGTCGCGCCGAGCGCGTAGAGCTCGTCGAGATCGTCGACGTAGCGCGTGCGGACGACGATCGCGGCGTGGCGGCTGAGCGCGCGCGCAGCCGAGATCACGCGAGGCACGACCGTCGCGTGCGCGAAGGTGATCGCGATCGCCGCCGCTTTGTCGGCGTGAAGATGCTCCAGCACCACCGTGCGTGTCGCGTCGCCAAACGTCACGGGATCGCCGACTTCCTTTCCGATCCGCACGGCGTCCAAATCGACGTCTACGATACGGTAGGGGACTCCGGCTTGCTTCAACACCCGCGTCAGATTTCTTCCATTGTGCCCGTAGCCGACGACCACGACGTGCCCGCCCGGGGCGGCGTCGCCGCTCGCCGGCGCGACGGGCGCCAGGGCTGAGAGATCGCGCGTCGCCACCACGCGTGACACTGCGTCGACGAGAACGGGCGACAACAACATGGTCACCACGGCGACCGCGACTACGAGCTCTACGTCGGCTGCGGTGAGCAAGCCGAGATGAGCGGCTTCGAGCGTCAACACGAACGAGAATTCGCCGATCTGCGCGAGACCCACTCCGGCCAGCACGACGACACCGGGCGACGCGTGGAAGGGCCACACGGAGGCCCCACTGATCACGGACTTCAAAAGCATCACGCCCGCGCAAAGACCGAGTACGGTGGCGGGCCGTTCCGCGAGCAACGCAGGCGCGAACATCATTCCGATCGAGACGAAGAACACGCTGCTGAAGAGGTCTCGCAACGGCAGCACGTCGGCCACGACTTGATGACTGTACTCGGATTCCGAAACGACGAGGCCGGCCAAAAACGCGCCGATCGCGAGCGACAAGCCGAGCTCGGCCGTGAGCCACGCCGTCCCGAAGCAGGCCAGCACGATCACGCCGATGAACAGCTCACGGCTCCGGAGCTTCAGCACTTGATGCAGAAGCTTCGGTAGCGCGGTGCGCGCGACGTAGACGATCGCTCCGACGATTCCGACGGCACCGGCAAAGCGCGCAAGCGCCGAGCCCACGGGCACCGCGCCGGTGCCTGCAAGGAGAGGCAAGACCATCATCATCGGGAGAATGCAGAAATCCTGGAACAGCAGTACGGCGAGCATGGGTCCTGCGTAGGGCGCCTCGAACTCACCTCGACTCTCCAGAACGGTGAGCGTCAGCGCAGTGCTCGAGAGCGCCATCGCGAAGCCGAACACCGTCGCTGGAGCGAGCGCGTACCCAACCGCGTACGCGCCGGCGCTCGCGACCAACGTCGTGATCAGGACCTGTAGCGTGCCGGCTCCAAGCAGCAGCCGACCCATTTTCGCGAGCCGCGAAAGCGAGAACTCCAACCCGATGGTGAACAGCAGAAGGACGACACCCACTTCGGCGAGGAGTTGGACGCGCTCTGCAGACTCGACCCAACCGAGCCCATTGGGCCCGATCAGAATCCCGGTCAGCAGAAAGCCGACGAGAGCCGGCAATCCGACGCGTCGTGCGACGAACACGACGGGCAACGACGCAGCAAGCAGAAGGACGAGGTCACGAAGCAACGGTGCGTCTAGCATGAGAGGGCGCGGATGCTATCACGCAGGGCGGACGACGTCGCAGCTCCGGACGCCACCTGCCATTCAATCTCCGGATCGATCGTAAGCTTTCATCTCGGCGAGCGCCGATTCGACGGTGCTCTTCGGAACAGGATCTCCGCGATCGATGCCTTCGCAGAGTTCGTGCAGCTCTTCGCGCCATCCGCGCGGACCGACTAGCTCAGGCCAGAATGGAAAAGTCCGACACTGCAACGGACGCGCCGGGTACACGCTGCAACGTTGCGTAGCCGGATCGAGAAATACGCAGCGGCCGTCGCGGAACTCGAGCTGCCGCCAGCCGAGTTTGTCCACCCGGGTGAAATTACGCCGCACGCACGCAGGGCGGAGGGCGAGGTGATCGGCCAGCGCCGCCACCTCGTCGTCGCTGACATAGACGTGGGCGTACTCCCCCCTCTGGGTACAGCACTTGCCACAGCCGGTGCACTCGAAACGAAGGGCGGGAATCTCCAATGATTTCAAGTGGATCTTCGGCTCGACACCGCTCCTTGCTGGTCTCGTTGAAGAGGGCGAGCTATTCAATCGTCTCTACGCCAAAGTTGCGAGCCGAAAAGGCATCGCGACGAGGGGTTCAAAGCAGATGATCGATCACCCGGCCCTGCTTGCCGCTGCCGCGATCTTGGGGGTTCTCGTCTCTCTTCCGGTCGATGGTGAGGCTGGCAGCATCGTCTCGCGCAGCGCCCTCGGCTCGAAAGGCGTGGTGACCCAACCCTTCGGCCACCGATCATCCCCGAGCGTGCAGGATCGTCACTCCCCCCGCGCTTACGATCGGGGCAAGGAGTCCGATCGCGACAGCAGCCGTGATCAGGATCGCTACCGCGATCGCCACGACGACGATGACGATCGCTACCATGGCCACGACAAAGACCGGTATCGAGGCCATCACGATTGCGACCGTCATGGACACGGACACGGCCATCACGATCATCACTACGACTATCGCTACGGTCGATACCACTACCCGCCCAGTGTGTTTTTCGGTTTCGGCATTCCCGCGGTGCACGCTCACCACATAGGCCGTAGTCATGTCGGCTACTGGTGCGATCATTGCCAGTTTCACACCACCGCGGTCGAGATTTTCTACGACCACGTGCATCTTGCCCACCGCGTGAGCGTGAGCGTGATCCCTAGTCTTTTGATTTGGAATCCGGTGAATCTCGTCTTCGTGTTCGACTGAGCGGCACGCGTTGCGACGCGCTTAGTGGCTCTTCGCTGCAGGCGCGGCGCGCGCGCCGACGAGAGTCGAGATCGCTTCGGCGACACCTTCGACGCTCAAATGGTGCATCGGGAACAGGCGCCGAATGATCCGTGCCGTGTCGGATTGATCCCATACACGCGGCTCGTCGGGGTTGAGCCAAGCAACCCGATCGAAGTGCGCGACGAGTCGCTGAAGCCAGGCAATCCCGGGCGTTTCCGACGTCATCCTCGGGTCGATGCAGCCATGGGGCTCGAGGAGCTCGGCCGGATGCATCGACGCGTCTCCCACCACGATCAGTTTCCATCTCGAATCGAGCCGCCGCATCAAGTCGCCGGTCGGGATGGCCGTATCACGACGCAGCGAGGCGCGCTGAAACACAGCGTCGTAGACGCAGTTGTGAAAGTAGTAGGATTCGAACGATTGGAGACCTCGCTCTTCGTGCAGCGCGGTGAGCAGCGTGCTGACCGGCCGAAAATACGGATCCATCGTGCCACCGACGTCCATCAACAACACGACCCTCACGTTGTTGCGACGCGGCGGCCGGAACACGAGCTCGATCTCACCGGCGTTCCGGCAGGTCTCGTCGATGGTCTCGTCGACATCGAGCTCCGTCGCTACCCCGTTGCGCGTCAACTGCCGCAATCGCTTCAGCGCAGTGCGAGTGTGGCGGATGTCGAGTGTCAGATCCGTCCGATAGTCGGAAAACTTGCGCTCCTCGGCGACCTTCATCGCCGATCGACTTTTGCCCGGGCCACCGACACGAATGCCGGTTGGATGCGTGCCCCCGTGACCGAACGGCGATCGCCCGCCAGTGCCGACCCAGCGTCCGCCGCCATCGTGCCTTTCGGTTTGCTCCGCGAGCGTCTCGAGGAAACGCCGCATGAGATCGTCACCACTCAGCCGCTCCAGTTCCGCGAGCTGATCAGGCGTCAAGTCCGGGAAGTTTTTCGGGTTCTTCAGCCAATCGAGGACGGAATCGGTGATGTCGTCCAGGGATCCCTCGACCCCTTTGAACACCTTCAAGAACACTCGATCAAAAGCGTCGTAGAACGCCTCGCTCTTCACCAGGCAGGAACGCGCCAGATGGTAAAACTTGAGCAGATTGCAACCGTGGAGCCCTTTGCCGAGCGCCTCTACGAAAGTGAGCCACTCCTGCATCCCGAGCGGGACGCCCTCCGCACGAAGACCGTAGAACAGCTCGAGAAACATCCGGTTGCGCAAATCTCCTATTGATTGTATCGCGGGCCGAGATCGCTCCAGCTCGTCGGGTAGCGGCCCTGCCGATCGTCGTATTTCTGCAAAGCTTCCGTGTCCACTTCGTTCTTGAGCAGCGCTCCGAGAAACGGAATGTGTTCCTCCACCTGCGCGGTCGTCATTCCGGACCGCAGCAAAGCCGCGATCCAATCGATCAACTCGGACGTCGAGGGCTTCTTCCGGAGCTCGTTTTGCTCACGCAGCCAGTAGAACTTGATCAGCACTTGGTCGAGAAGCTTCGCATCAAGATTGGGGTGATGCACGTCGATGATCTGCCTCATCAACGTCGTGTCAGGAAACTCGATGAAGTGAAAAATGCAGCGACGTAAGAACGCATCCGGCAGCTCTTTCTCGTTGTTCGACGTGATCATCACCATCGGTCGCTCGCGCGCGATGATCTCGTCGCCGGTTTCGACGACGGTGAACCGCATCTCGTCGAGCTCTCGGAGAAGGTCGTTTGGAAACTCGACGTCCGCTTTGTCCACCTCGTCGATCAGCAACAAGTGACGGTTCTCCGCGTTGAAGACGCGCCCGAGCGGGCCGAACCGGATGTATCGACGGATATCCGCGACGTCGCCACCGCCGAAGCGGCTATCGTTCAGTCGCTGGACGGTGTCGTACACGTACAATCCGTCGGCGGCCTTCGTCGTGGACTTGATGTGCCAGCTCTCCATGGGCATCCCGAGAGCACTCGCAACGTGGCGGGCGAGCAAGGTTTTGCCGGTACCCGGCTCGCCCTTGATGAGGAGCGGACGCTCGAGCGCCACCGCGCAGTTCACGGCGTCGATCAGCGCTTCCGAGGCGATGTAGCCGGCGGTACCGGCGAATCGCCGAAAATCCTCGTTGGTTACTCGGGCGGGCATGAAGACCTCCGGATTCGTCGGGTCCGAAAGGTCTACGGGAGCGCGACTTCTACGGCAAACGTGCGGTCTTCTTGGGGACAGCGACGACTACGTGCGCTGATTTTGCGCGTTCGTCGCTGCTTGCACACGGACAAGATCGGCGAGCCGGGTTGCGGCCGCTTGGCGCTCGGCGATCAATCGCAACAGCAGCGCGAGGTCACCTCGCGCAGTCGGCTCACTCGACCCATCATCGTCGAAATACTCGGCGCCACTGGTCGCCGCACCGCGCGCGAGAACGACGACGGGAATCTTTTCGGTACGCTCGTCACCCCTCAACGATTCCAACAGCTCGCGGGTCTTGCCGGATGCGGCCGCCGCGCCGAGCACGATCAACTCCGGCTGCAAGCGCCCTGCGAATTCGAGTCCGTGCCGACCGTGCGCGGTTTGCACGACCGAGAATCCGTGCGCGGCGAGCTGACTCTTCACGGCGGCGACCGAGTCGTGGTCGTCGTCGATGACGAGAACGTCACGCCCGCGCTCGCTCAGAAGGCGACCGACGCTCGCGACGAGCAGCGACGCGTTCACGGGCTTCTGCAAAAATGCGCTTGCCCCGCGCTGAAGCGCCCGGTCGCGGCTGTCGCGATCGTTCAGCACCGACATCATGACGACGGGAATCTCGGAGAGCGCCGGATCATCACGGAGCACGTCGAGAACGTCGTAGCCGGAGAAGTCCGGCATCATCACATCGAGCGTGATCAGGACCGGCCGTTGCTTGCGCACCAACATGAGCGCTTCCTGGCCGCTTCGCGCCTGGACGATGTTGAGACGCATGCTGCGAAGCACGAAGGCGATGAACTCGCGCGCATTGGTGTCGTCGTCGACGATCAGCACGGTCGGCGCGAGGGGATCGGGCGGCGCGAGTCGATCGCCGTTCATGGCGAGCGCACCGCCGGTGACCGTCGTCGTCGAGCCGGATGTGGTCGGGAGTGTGAAATAAAACTCGCAACCATTTCCCGGCTCGCTTTCGAGACCGACCTCGCCGCCGAGGTGCTGGATGATTTCTTTGGAGATCGCGAGGCCGAGGCCCGTACCTTTCGGCTTGTCGGTCATCACGTTCCCAATCTGCTTGAAGCGATCGAACACCACTTCTTGATGCTCGCGTGCGATGCCGATCCCCGTGTCCTTGACACTGAAGCGGACGAAGCCGGTCCCTCCCGACTTCGCGATGACGTCGACACGCCCTCCGGCGGGCGTGAACTTGAGCGCGTTGTCGAGAAGATTCGTTAGAACTTGCGTGACGCGATCGACGTCCGCACGGACGAGCGGCAAGTTCGCCTCCACGTCGACGTTGAGCGACACGCCCGCGTCTTCGGAACGCGCCCGCGCCGCTTCGGTCACGCGAGTGACCAGCTCCGCAGCGATGGCGTCCGTGACATTCCATTCGACCTTGCCTGCGTCGAGCTTCGAGAGATCGAGAAGATCGTTGATCAGGCGGTTGAGCCGCATGCCTTCGTCGACGATGATGCTCGAGAATTTCGCGTTCACCGCCGGATTTTCCGCGCCTTTCTTCAGCAAGATCTTGGCAGAAGAAATGATCGCGACCAGAGGCGTCCGGATCTCGTGCGATACGGTGCTCACGAGGTCCGACTTCATGCGGTCGAGCTCGTGCTCGCGCGTGACGTCACGAACGATGGCCGTGTACGCGGTCTGCTCGCCGATTCTCACTTCGCTCACGGCGAGATTCATGGGAAACGCCTCGCCGGTTCGTCGTCGCCCTTCGAGCTCGATGCGGTTGCCCACCAAGCGTGCGAGCGTCTCCGCCGGATTTCGCTCGAATCGCTCCTGCGTTTGTGCGTCTTCCGGGAAACGCGCGAGCTCGGCTACGCTCACGCCCGCCAGTGCCTCCCCTCTCCGATCGAAGATGTGCTCGGCTGCAGCGTTGAATGTCTCGACGTTGCCGCTCGAGGACACCGTGATGATCCCGTCCGCGGCGCTATCGAGAATCGCGCGCGTCGATTGCTCGGACCGTTGGAGATCCGCTTCCACGCGTAGGCGCTCTATTTCTGCAGCAGCGCGCGACCCATATACCCGCAGCAACGCCGCGTCCCTCGCCGGCTCGGGCAGTGGTCCGTCATGCAACGCGCAGAGGACACCGATCACTTCCCCGGTTGAATCGCAGAGCGAGACGCCCGTGTAGCTCTCGACGCCCCACGCTTCGAGGACCGGCGCGTCGGGAAACGCCGCCGCAACACCATCCTCGAACTGGTACGCACCTTGCCGGATGACGAGATCACACGGCGACCCCGCGATGGGAAAGAGCACACTGCGCTTGATCGCTTCTCCGTTCCAGAGCGCGAGTGCTTCCAAGCGCCCGGCCGGACGACACATCGTCACCATGACCCAGCGGGTCTCGAGCGCTCGAGCCAAGGTTCGCACCAGCGCGTCGAAGAATTCTTGACCGGTCGAAGACGCGGTGCCTTCGACGATCGCGCGAATACGCTGCTCGCTCTCTTTGAGCCGCCTATTGACCAGACGAATCTCCGCGGTTTGCTTCGCGACTTCGCCCTGAAGCTCGTCACGATGAAGCTCGAGCTTCTCGTCTCTCTCTTCGATCTGCACGAGCATCTCGTTGAAGCCGTCGATGAGCGTCCCGACTTCGTCGCCGGCGACTTTCTGCGCGCGCACGGAGTAGTCTCGATCTCGCGAAATTTGGTTCGCGAGGCTCGCGAGGTGCAACAGCGGGGCCGAGATGAAGCTCTGCAGCCGTGCAGTGAGCAGCATGATCAAGATGAGAGTGACGGCCGAGATGGCGAGTACCGTCGCGACGAAGTTGCGCACGCGCTCGGAGACACCTCCGAGATCCGCTTCGATATAGATGTGGCCCAGTACCTCGCCGTCGAAGTGGATCGGACGCCGTACCGCCAGGTAGTTATCGGCGAAGGCGAAACCTTCTTCGCGCAGCACGGGCTTGCGATGTTGCCCGTCGACGTCCGGCCTCGCGTAGGTGGCGAAGGTGAGCCCCTCGGCCGACAGCAGGTACGCGACCAGGATCTTGTACTCGTGCACGAGACCGCTCAAGGTTTGGCGTGCCGAGTCGTAGTCCTCGAACGCCAGCGCGGCGGTGCTGTTGGCCGCGATGATGTCGGCCTTCACGGCTAGGTCGCTGACGAGGGCTGATTTGTACGAGCGTACGTCGAAGGTGACGAGCGAAGCGCCGGCGATCAACAGCGCCGCGCCGCTCGTCACGAGGACGATCCACGTGATCTTGTGCCGAATCGAGAGGTCGCGGAAGAAGGCCCTCAGGTACGTCATGATGGCCGTGTTCTACCGCTCGACATCGCGCGCGAGCTTCAGGAGCTGTGAGCTGACTTTGAGTCCCACGGTGTCCGTCGCCTTGGTGCTGACGTCGAAACGAACCTTGCCCTCTTCGACCAACAACCGAATCATTCCGCCCCTTGCCAGAAAATCCTCGGATTCTCCGATCGCGAGGGCTCTCGCGGCCGTGGCTCGTTGCAAGACATGCGCCGCGCGAGCGCTGCCCACTCCGCTGACGAAAACGAGGTGGCATCCCGCAAGGCTCGCATCGAGAGCGAGGTGGCGGATCTCGATGTCGCGCCCCTCGATCTTCCTGTCTTTTGTCGTGGATTCCAGCAGGTCACCGAAGGGATCTTCGCCGACGAGACAGAAGACGACTGAAACCGTGGGGGCGGGAAAGGCCGCGCCCGGCCAAGTGACAAACTTGGCAAAGTTGTACAAGAATGCCGCTTTGACGCGGTACTCGAGCGCGGCCTCGGCTCGGGCGCCGCCCGAGCACACGAGCGCGGTCGCCAGGAAGGCGAGCACGGCAAGTGCGATCTGGGGGCGGCGGTTTCGCATGGCGTTCGGTCGGAGCCGGATCTCCCGTGCTCAGTGCGTGTAGGTGATTTTGAAGTACGCACCGCGCGGAACTCGCGTGACCTCCGACGTGACGAACGCGGACGAGCCGTACTCCTTGTGGTTGTCCTCGAGCAGGTTCTGCCCGACCACGGCCCATTCCCAGTTCTCTGTCGGCTTCCAGCCCAGACGAACGTCGAGATTGACGTACGTGCTCGTGTCGGCGCTCGGAACGTTGTCGACGTACCGGACGTTCGTATCCAGCTCGAGCTCGTAGGGCAGATCGATCAGGTTGCGGAGAAACACCGTGTTGTGCGGGCTCGCGCGCTCGGCGCTCTCCGAGATCGAATCCGTAGCTGCAGCGGCACCGTCGAGGTCGAGATTGATGTCGATGTAGCTGTATCCCGCACGGACACGCCAATCGGGTCTTGGGAGCCAATCGACGGCCAATTCGGCGCCGTACGCCTCACCCTCCATGTCGTTGCCCGCGAGGAAACGGATGTTCGTCCGATCGATCAACGGCTCGACGGGCACCGTGGGATCGAGACCGACCGTCCGGAGATCGTCGTAGTCGTTGTAGTAGGTAGCCAGGTCCAGGGAGAGCGTGTTGTGCAACTGAGCGCGATAGCCGAGCTCATACGCAAGCAGATTCTCCGAATCGTAGCCGGAATCGCCGAGTAGTTGGATGACGGTCGGTACGAGAGGATTCGGCGGTCCAGGGAAGCCCGGCGGCGTGACACCCGGCGGTATCACCACCGTGTTCAGGATGACGTCGTTCTCGGCGCGTGACGGGGTTCGTACTGCACGCGAAATCGCACCCCAGACGGTGTGGTGCTCGGCTACCTTCCACAGCGCACGACCACTCGGCTGAAACTCCCAACCCGTGTAGTCATTGTGCTCGACCTTGGTGCCGATCGTCAAGAACAACTTGTCGTCGAAGAGTGAGAGCTCGTTCTGCACGAATCCGCTGAACAAGCTCACGTCGTCGCTATCCGGATCGAACGACGTGACGAATTCATTCCGGATCTCGTCGTGGTTCCATCGGTATCCGAGCCCCCAGCTGAGTCGGTTGCGTTGGAACAGCCGAATGTCGTTCTGAAACTCGACGTCGATCGTATCTCGGTGCTCACTGAACTGTTCGTCGTCTCGCTCGGTTCGGTCGTAGTAAGCCTGCAGGTTGAACTGCACGTCATCCGATGGCGTATGCGTCCAGCGGGCGATGAGGTTTCCACCGACCACGTCGTTCTCGCTGTCGAACGCGGTCACATACGGGGGCGCAAGTTGCGCTTCGAACTGCCCGGTGTCCCGCTCGCCCTGGTAGCCGTCGCCTTTGACCATCAGCTCGTTTTTGTCGGACAGCTTCGCATCAATGCGAAATCCGCCCTGCCCCGTACCCCAATCGTCATCCGCATCGCCATCGGCCGGTTCTTCGAACACGCCGCGATCGAAGTACTTCCCGTAGACGCGATAGTGGGCCTTCTCACCGATTTTTCCGCCGTAGCGGCCTTGCGAGAAGAAGTTCTCCTCCGTGCCTCCGCCCGCCGCAGCGAGCACGCCCTGGGTGTCGGCCGCGGATTTCGTGATGATGTTGATCACGCCGTTGACCGCGTTCGCGCCCCACAGGGTGCCGCCGGGACCACGGATCACCTCGATGCGATCGATGTCCTCGATCAGCGTGTCTTGCACGTCCCAGTACACGCCGGCGAACAGCGGCGTGTACACGCTGCGTCCGTCGATCAAGACGAGGAGCTTGTTCGCGAAGCGATCGTTGAATCCTCGAGCCGTGATCGCCCAGGTGTTTGCGTCGATGTGGGCGACCTCCATGCCGGGAACCCAGCGAAGCAGCTCCGGGATGCTGGTCGCGCCGGTGCGGCGGATGTCGTCCTGAGTGAGGACGTAGATCGCTGCCGCGGAGTCGTTGAGCGACTGCGCGCGCTTGGACACCGAGTACACCTGGATGTCCATCAATTCTTCGAGGCTCAGCTCCGCGAGATCGGCATCTCCTTCCTGCGCCAACGCCTGAGGCGGTACCGCGACAGAGATGACGACGAACGCGACGAGCAAGCTCGAGCGTATACGATGAGCGATCGTTCTAAGCATGACTCTTTCTCCCCCACTCGACCGGACGGCTGGCATGGCGTCGGATGTGCTCAACGCACGGCTCGCGCCGCGCGTTGGCGAGATCAACGCAAGGCCGGCGTAGGAAGATCGGGATGAAATTGGGCGCTTCTCTGCGCCTCCCCGAGCCCCTTTTCGCCTCAGCCTCGCTCACTCGACCACCAGAGCTGCGGGACACACGCTGGCCGCCCGGTAAGTGCCCACGAATCAATCGTATCAATTCCGCCTTGCGCGGGTGTCAGTAAATGCGGATGCGGTCCTCTGAAAAGGGTGAAACGAGGTGGAAACTCGTGGAGAGATGCGGTACCGAGCGGCCGGTCAGAGACCGAGCATCTTCGCGATGACTTGCATCATCACTTCGTCTGCACCGCCGCCGATCGACGCGAGTCGCGTGTCGACGAAGGCTCGGCCTGCCGGATTGTCCTTCATGTACCCGGCGCCGCCGTGGAGCTGCACACAGAGGTGGGCAACCTGTTGCGCGACCTCGATGCAGAAGATCTTGCCCATGGAGATCTCCATCGTCGCATCTTCGTTACGGCAGCGTTTGCGCACGCAATGGTACGCGAGCTCGCGGCCCGCGAGGATCCGCATCATGAGGTCCACGAGCCGAAATTGGTTGTACTGGAACTTGCTGACGGGCTTTCCGAAAACACTGCGCTCGCGACAGTACGCGACGGTGGTCTGCCAGAGCTGAAACGACGCGGAGTTCGCGTTCAACATCGCGATCAGGCGCTCGTCTTGGAACTGCGCCATTTGCTGCTGGAATCCACGGCCAATGTCGCCGATCGTGTTCGAGACCGGAACGCGAACGTCTTCGAGATAGACCGCTCCGGTGTCCGATCCCCAATTGCCGATCTTGTCGAGTAGCGTGTACGACACGCCCGACGTGCGCGTGGGAACGACGATTTGCGAGAATCCGCCGTAGCCGGCGTCGGGATCGGTCACCGCGAGCAGGCACATGAAATCGGCGTGCGCGATGTTCGTGATGTACATCTTGCTGCCGTTGATGACCCAATCGTCGCCGACGCGGACCGCTCGCGTCTTCGTCGCCGCGACATCCGAGCCCGCATGGGGCTCGGTGACGGCGATCGCGCCGACCTGCTCCCCGCTGATGGCGGGCACGAGATACTCGCGACGCAGCTCGTCACTACCGAAGTGGGCCAGTGACGGCGTGGCCATATCGGTGTGATCCATGATGCCGAGCGCCACGCCCGCGTTGTCGCAGCGTGCGATCTCTTCGGCCATGATCGCCGAATAGGTCCAGTCGAGACCGAGGCCTCCGTAGGCGGGATCGTAGCGGATGCCGAGCATCCCGATGGCGCCCATTTCGCGATACAGGCGCTTGTCGATGTGCCCTAGCGCGTCGAACTCGCGAGCCCGTGGCACGAGCCGCTCCTGGACGAACCGCCGAACGGTTTGACGGAACAAGCGGTGCTCTTCGGTGGAAAAGATCTCGTGATCGCCGAATTCTTCGAGTGCCATGGCAGGCGCGTTCCTACGCGCAAGAATTCGCGGAAGCAAAAAACCGTCGGCCCGCGCGGTCTATGACCGCGCGGGCCGTGGCAGCCCATACCAGGAGGAAACAGCCCCGAGGGAAAGAAGAGGCGGCCCGCCGGTGGGGACAGAACCGACGAGCCGCCGCGACCTGACTAGGACGCCACCCTCTCGGGGCGGTAGTCAGGCGCTGCCGCGTACGCACGCGAGGCCTTGCCGGCTACGGACGAGTAGCCGCCTCCCATGTACGACGGGTGGGTCGCGAAGTCGGGATAGGCGGAAATGCCGTGCTCGCCGATGTCGAGACCTTCGATCTCCTCTTCGGCACTCACACGGACGCCGATCGTCACCTTGATCGCGTACCAGAACACGAGCGAAGCGAAGAACGCGTAGACGCCGACGTACAGCATGCCCTTCAGCTGGACCATCGTCTGCGCCACCGGCGAGAGGCCGGTCGCGAGCGCCGCAATGTTGGTTGCGACGTCGTTGTCGTAGAAGAGTCCGAGAGCGAGCGTGCCCCACAGGCCGTTGACGAGGTGGACGGAGAGCGCGCCGACCGGATCATCGATCTTGAGCTTGTCGAAGCCGAGCACCGCGAACACCACGATGACGCCGCCTACGAGACCGATGATCGCCGCCGACGGGATCGTGACGAACGCGCAAGGTGCGGTCACCGCGACGAGACCCGCCAAGCATCCGTTCAGGATCATCGAAAGATCCGGCTTGCCGAGCACCATCCACGCAACGATCGTCGCGCCGAGCGCGCCGGTCGCGGCAGCCATGTTCGTTGCGACCAGAATGTGCGCGATCGCCGTGCCGTTCATCGCGGCCATCGTCGAACCCGGGTTGAATCCGAACCAACCGAGCCAGAGGATGAGCACACCGAGCGAAGCCGACGTCATGCTGTGACCCGGGATCGGGCTCACCTTGCCGTCCTTGTACTTCCCGATGCGGGGTCCGAGCACCAGGATTCCAGCAAGAGCGGCCCAGCCGCCCACCGAGTGAACGACGCTCGAGCCTGCGAAATCACGGAAGTTGTTCGAGCCGAGCAAGCCGCCGCCCCATATCCAGTGACCGGTGATCGGGTAGACGAAGCCGACCAGCAGGAAGCTGAACACCAAGAACGACTTGAACTTGATGCGCTCGGCCACTGCGCCCGAGACGATCGTCGCCGCCGTTCCGGCGAACACCAACTGGAAGAAAAACTTCGCCCAGAGCGGAACCGGGGTCCAGTTGATGGATCCGTAGACGCCTTCGTAGAGCGAGGTCGAGAACGGATTCATCGCGGCGTAGGCCTCACCTAGCGCCGGAGAGTTGTCGGCGCCCGAAACGAACCAGAGCCCACTCAGGCCCATGAACCCGTTGCCGTCGCCGAACATCAAACCCCAGCCGAGCACCCAGAACGAGATCGTCGATGCGGCAAAGACGATGAAGTTCTTCGCGAGAATGTTGGTCGCGTTCTTCGCTTGGCATAGTCCACTCTCCACCAACGCAAAGCCCGCGTTCATCCAGAACACCAGCATGGCAGTGACGAGCACCCATACGGTGTCGAGACCCAAACGCAGGTCGCTGTACGCACTCATCATCGACTCGAGGGTCGGCGGCGCCGCGGCCTCTTCTGCGACGCCGACGGTCGCGGCGCTCAGCACGACGGCGACCGCCAAGGCCGCCGATGGAATCCACCTTTTCGTCATTTTCATCATGTCCCGCCTTCCTTGAAATAAGAGAATGGTATTCCTACTCACGCCCATGAGAAGCATAAACGATGCCAATACCGACGCGGCGCGTGATGTCGAAAATCGGTGTTTCGGCAAGAAGCCCAGTGCATTCTGGGGATTTTCTGGCTACTATTTCGGCAAGACCCTGCCCGCTATCCGGGCAACCGCTGATTCCCGGCTGGACACGGACAGATTCGATGGTACTCATAAGGCAATCGCATGGATTTTCGTGAGCTCCGCTGCTTCGTGACCGTCGCCGAGACCGGCAGTTTCACCCGCACTGGCGGTCGCCTCGAGATCAGTCAGTCCGCAGTGAGCCAGCAAATTCGCTCTCTCGAAGAATCGCTCGGCACTCAACTGTTTACTCGTCGCACACGCGAAGTCGCGCTTACGCAGGCGGGCAACGTGCTCCTACCGTACGCACGACAGATTCTCGCAAAGGTGGACGAGGCTCGTGCCGTCGTCTCCGACTTCGAAGGCCTCGGCCGCGGTCGTGTGATCATCGGCGCGGGCGGCGCGATCTGTCATCACCTGCTCCCGTCGTTGCTCAAGGAGTTCACGGAGCGCTTCACCAAAGTGGAAGTCCAAGTGATATCCGGATTCAGCGTCGAGACACTCGAGCGCACGACGAACGGCACAGTCGACATCGGCATCGTCGTTCTTCCGGTCACGAGCACGGGTGTTGTCACGTCCGAGCTCGGTCGCGACGAATTGGTGGCGATTGCTCCACCGGGACACCGATGGGCTATGGAGTCGCGCGTGAGAGCGCGTGACTTTCTGGACGAGCCGCTCGTCGTCTACGAGCGTAACAGTCACACCTTCCGCATCATCGAGCGATTCTTGCTGGAAGAAGGCATTTTCCCTCGGTTCGCGATGGAAATCAGCGATCTGGAAGCGGTGAAGCGGATGGTCGAAGCGGGGCTCGGCGTCGCGATCATGGCGACTTGGACCGTCCGCGACGAGCTGGCGCGGGGCTCGTTGATCGCGCGCTCGGTCGGACCGCGCGGACTTCACCGCAATTGGGGCATCATCCACCGCGCAAACGATGCGCTCACCGCGTCGCAACGCGGCTTTCTGTCGATTTGTCGAACGCGCTTCCCGGAGCTCGTCAGCGCCGGCAAGGCGACTTGAGTCGAGTCCTTACTCGCGAAGCAGAACGTCTGCGCCGAGACGTATGCGCGTCAAGAGCTTTCGAATCGCGGGCCTGGTCTGCACGACGTTACGAAGCTTCACAATCGCTTTTCGCTCCAGACGGTAGCGATCGAGGCGCTTCTTCTTCGGCTTCGCATCCGCCGAGCCCACCCGCTCCAGTGGCTCCCAGATCGTTTCGACGGGATGCCCCCAGAGCGCGAGGTCCGCGGGGTCGAGACGCGCAATGATGTCTCGGCAGAGGCCCAGTCGCGCCGGATTCCCTGCGATCTCGAGCGCCCACTTGTCGAGCGACGTGGTCGTAGGGCGTGAGTGCTTGGCGACACCGATCGGATCTCCGAGGCCTTTTTCCGTCTGCTCGAAGTCTCCGTAGTTCACCGCTTGAGGCTCATGCGGCAGCCCCAGGAACGCGAAGATCGCTGCCAGGGTCGCGTCCGGCTCCGCCACCATGCGCTCGTAGACGACGTGGTAGATCGGAACCGCCCGGTGTCGCAACGCTCTCGCGAGCGCCGGAACGTAGCGCTCCAGAATGGGATTGTACCGTTGCGCGGCCTCGTAGTCGCTGTCGAAAAATGACTCGGCGAAAGAGCTGAACACTGCGAGCGGGTGACGCGTCAGTAAAACGTACTTTGCTTTCGGGTAGATGCGCTCGATGAAATCCAGAACCAGCGAGTATGCGGGAGTCTTGTCCAGGAAGAGCAACGCCTCCGGGTGCCGAGACAGCATGCCGTGATAGAGCGTGTCCGTGTATGCTCGACAGGCGTCGATGTAGTCTTGCTCGCCGTTCGGTAGATCTTTGACGAACTCGCGTACGGACTCGGCCGCTAGGACGGCGTCGTAAGCCGCTTTGTCGACTTTCTCGTAGTACCCGAGGTGCGCCAAAGGCGTCAGCAAGTGCGGCTCTGGCCGCGAGTATATCTTCGAGTGCGCGCCGAGCATTCGTGCGAGCAGAGTCGATCCCGAACGCGGCGGACCCGCCACGAAGAACACTTTCTCGTCCATGCGGTGGTCACTCATGCTAGCAGATCAGAGAGACGTCGGCGTCACGGAAGTCGCGTGTCCAGCCACGCCCAAAGGTCCGCGAGAACGTGATCCCGCTCGACCTCGTTGAACATCTCGTGGCGACCGCCGGGATAGATGCGCACCTCGAGGTCGGGTGACGATGACTGTCGAACGTACATCGCGGCGCCTTCCGCGCTGCAGAGGTGATCGGCGTCACCGTGGATCAAGAGCAACGGGACGTCGATCTCGTGGGCACGACCTGGAAGGAGTTGGATTCCTTCTGCCAACCGCACGAAGAGCTCGGGGTCGACGCGCTCCCTCAGAATCAGCGGGTCGCTGAGATACGCGTCCCACACGGACGGATCCTTGCTGAGGCGAGTGGGGTCGATGGTACGGTCGTTCGGATCGAGCAGTGGAACGATGGCGGGGCCTGAGAGGACCACCAAGTCCGGCCTCGAACCCTTTCGCTCGAGGAGATAGGCGGTGACGATGAGGCCGCCCATCGAGTGTCCGAGCAACACGAGCGGTAGCCCCGGATGTGTCGTCGTGACGAGGGCGTGGAAGGCTTCCAGGTCGTCCAACAGGTGGCCGAACTCTGCCACCCAACCTCGGCGTCCTTCCGAGCGACCATGCCCTTGGTGATCGGCGGCGTAGACTATGAGCCCGCGCTCGGCCAGGTATCCACCGACGTGCTCATACCGCCCGCTGTGTTCGCCTAGCCCGTGCACGAGGACGAGGACCCCGCGTAGCGACTCCGTGATAGGGCGCCAAACACGGAAGAAACTCTCACTCTTTGCACAGTTTCGAAAAGATCCGATATCCGACTTTAGCACTAAGTTCCCCCCCTCCCCCTGGGGCTATCCCCTAAGTCCTCAAGATCGCGTGCCAAACCCGGCTGCGCCGCATCGCGTCTTGCTGATAGACCTCTAAATTACTGAACTTGCTGAAGTTTCTACCCAACGGGGGGCTTGACGCGAAGCCCGTGATCTGGGACAACCCGTCCTCGTTTAGGGGACAGCACTAAGGGATTCCCCGTACGACCAGGGGCCATATGATTGAAACAGTTTGCCTCGTTCTGGGTTTTCTCGCCTTCGGCATTTTCTTCCCGGAGGGTTGAGCCAGCAGACCGCGCTTTTCACCCTTTCCACCTCGCCAGGCACCCGGCTAGTGAAAAGTCGGGTTGCCGTTTCCGCTTCCAAAACGTTTGCGTTGAAGTCGCCGTAGTCGCCAGCGGTAATATGCCCGCTTCACGCTCTTCAGTGTGGGCAGTCCACCGAGCCCGCCGGCACCCCACCATCGCAAGTAGGCGTAGCCGAAAGCCATGCCCCCTAAGTGGGCCGCATGAGCGATGCCGTCGCCGGTCGATTCTACGCCCTGCAGAAGCTCGACGATGATCAAGAACACGATGACGTGACGCACGCGTACCGGGAACAAGAACCCGAGCAGCACCACGCGGTTTGGAAACCACATCCCGTATGCCATCAGCACGCCGAAGATCGCGCCGGACGCTCCCACGGTCGGGTCTCCCGAGCCGGCGCGCACGAGCGTGTAGATGAGACCGCCTCCTAAACCGCAGACCAGGTAGTACTTGAGAAAGAAGCTTCCGCCCCAGCGTTGCTCCAGCTCCGACCCGAACATCCAGAGCATCAGCATGTTGAGGGCGACGTGCCACGCACCGGCGTGCAGGAATTGATAGGTGACGAGCCGCCAGATCTCGAAGTGACCAAGTACACGCGGCGGGATCAGGGCGAGCGCCTGGATCGCACCCTCGGCGCTCGTAAGATGCGTCAGCAGATGAACGCCGATGTTGACGACGATGAGGGCTTTGACGACGGGGGGAACGGGGCCCGGAGGGCCGATGCTCAGCGAGCCGCCGCTTGGCGCGCCAAAGCGAAACCTCGAATGCGATTGCGACATGCGGCGGCCCGTCCGCCGCTCAGACGTAGCTCAGCCAGGACTCTAGCTCGCGGCGCTCGCCGCGAATCACCGCGAAGTAGTCCTTCTGGAGTTGTTGCGTCACGGGCCCGGGTCTACCCGCGCCGATGGTACGGTCGTCGAGCGATCGAATCGGAGTGATCTCCGCTGCCGTGCCCGTAAAGAAGGCTTCATCGGCGATATAGACCTCATCGCGGGTGAATCGCTCTTCCACCACTTCGATTCCGTGCTCGCGGAGCAGGCGCATCGCGGAGCTGCGTGTAACGCCCTCGAGGACGGTGGCGATCGGCGGCGTCTTCACCCGACCGTTGCGCACGATGAAGAGATTCTCGCCGCAGCCTTCGGCCGCATAGCCGTCGACGTCGAGCATCAGTGCTTCGTCGTAACCACCGGACCGCGCTTCCATGCTGGCCAGAATCGAGTTCACGTAGTGACCGACCGCCTTCGATTTCGTCATCAGCGTATTGACGTGGTAGCGCTGGAACGACGACGTGCGCACTCGAATCCCGTTCTTCAACCCTTCATCGCCGAGGTAAGCGCCCCACGGCCAAGCGGCAACAGCGAGGTGGATCGGATTGCGAAACGCCGTGAGGCCCATCTCGCCCTCGCCCACGTAGATGAGCGGCCGAATGTAGCACTCCGCGAGCTCGTTCGCGCGAACCGTGTCGATGCAAGCCTTCGCCATGTCCGGGGCCGTATAGGGCGATTCGATGCCGAGAATCCGCACCGACTGCCAAAGGCGCTCGACGTGCTCGTTCAATCGAAAGATGGCGGATCGACCGTTCGTGCAGCGATAGCAACGAATGCCCTCGAACGCTCCGACCCCGTAGTGAAGCGTGTAGGTGAGGACATGAACCTTCGCGTCATCCCAAGGAACGAGGCGTCCGTCCATCCAAATTTGCTTCGCTTTCTCCACCCCCGACTCGTACACGCGCTCCGGGCAAACGTCAAAAGCCGCGGAAATGTCGTTCGTACAAGGCACGCACGCTTTCGCGAGTCGCAGCATAGCGTGCGAGCAATGCCTCGCCCGGCCGATCGCCGCCGAACCCCAAGCGACGCGCGAGGGGCGCGAGCACTACCGGCTCCGTACCGAGTTGCTCTACCGCGCGATCGCGCTCGAGCCGCATTCGCGCTTCGAGCACGCGGAGAAACCGATAGCTGTCGGCCAGCAACGACGCTTCGTCCGTCGGCAGCAAGCTTTCGGCGCGCAGCGCGAGAATCGCGTCGATGGTCCCGCGCTTTCGGACGGTCGGGTGCGTGCGTCCGTGTCGAAGCAGCAGCATTTGCACGAGAAACTCGATGTCGACGATGCCGCCGCGTCCCGTCTTCACGTTTACGCGTCCCGGTTCTTCGGCCGCGAGCTCGGCCTCTACCCGCATGCGAAGCCCGTCGATCTCGGCAACACCTGCGGCGTCGAGTCCCGATCCGTAGACCAGCTCTTCGATCGTCGCTTCGATGCGCGCACGCAGCCGTTCGCCTCCGTAGACGACACGCGCGCGGATGTGGGCCTGCCGCTCCCACAGCTCGGCCTCGTCCCGGTGGTAGCTGACGAAGCGAGCCATCGACGCGACGAGAGGGCCGGATCGGCCGGACGGTCGAAGGCGCGCGTCGATCTTGTACACGATGCCGTCGCGAGATTGAGTCTGCAGCAACCCGATCAGCTTCTGGCCCCAACGTGTTGCCGCCGAGTGAGCGTCTCCGTCGAATCCGTCACGGGTGCTTTCGTACACGAACAAGAGATCCAGATCCGAGGCGTAACTCATCTCGCCCGCGCCCATCTTTCCGAGCGCGATGATCGCCAAGTCCGCGCACGCCGTCGCGCCGGGCCGGCTCGTCTCCACGAGACCACGAGCTTCGTCCGCCGCAGCGCACACACACACGTCTGCCAGTGACGTCAGAGCCGAGAACGCATCTTCCGGCGAAATCTCTTCGCTGAGATCGTCGAGCCCGATTCGCACCGTCTCCGCGACGCGAAAGCGGCGGAGCACCGCCAACACTTCCTCTTCGTCACTCGCAGCATCGAGCTCTTCGCTGAGCTCACCCGCGAGAGAATTCGCGTCGCGGGTGGTAGGTGCGCGATCCGATCGTACGAGAGAGTCGAGAAGCTCCGGATGTCCGACGAGGTGTTGGGCGAGATAGGGGCTGGTCGCGAAGAGGCGTACCAACACTTCCATCGTGGCGGGCGAGCCGCTGAGGAGCGCCAAGTAGCTCGTGTGCGCGCCCGTCCGGATGAGAAAGTCTACGAGGCGGTCCACCGCGGTCTCGGGATCCGCGGAGTCCAACGCCGCTCGGAGCAGTCGTGGAGCCATCCGTTCGACGGCTCGACGTCTCTGCGGGCTCGCCGGCCCGGAGATACGCCCTCGGTAGAGATGAGCCAGGTGCTCGGCGGATCGCGCACCGTCGCGAAACCCCGCCTCCTCGAGCAGAGCGGCAGCTTCGGTTCTCTCGCCGCGTTCGATCATGCCGAGCAACGCGACCGCGACGGGATCGAAAGGCTCCGCGGCCGCGCCGGGTGACTCGTCCGGTCGCAGCTCGAGAAATCGGACGAACGCCGCGCGGACGGTCGTCGTGTGGTGCTGCCAATCGCGCTCGAACGCTTCGATCTCGTTCACGTCGCGCGGTGCGCCGCGACGCCCGATGCCGTAGCCCAGGCGTCGCGCGAGCTCACGCAGCTCCACTTCTTCTTGCGGAAGCCGCTGGGTCTGCCGTTGCTCGACGACTTGGATCGCGTGCTCCACGTTGCGTAGAAACGCGTACGCAGCGCGTAGAGCGGCGGCTCCGTCGCTCGGGATCATCTGGCCTCGCTCGAGCGCTTCGAGCGCGAGCAACGTGCCGCGCACGCGCACCGCGTCGTCGTGGCCGGCATGAATCAGCTGCAATACCTGAACGACGAACTCGAGCTCTCGAATGCCCCCGTTGCCGAGCTTCACGTCGCGAACCGCTCCGAAGCGCATCCTCCGCAGTGATTCTTCGGCGTCGATGCGCTCCTTCATGCGTCGAAAGTCTTCGACGGTTTGAAAGTCCAGGTGACGGCGAAACACGAAGGGGCGGATTCCCTCGACGAGCTTGTGCCCGAGCGCGAGATCACCCGCGATGGGCCGTGCTTTGATGTACACACCGCGCTCCCACGTGTCGCCCCACCCTTCGTAGTACATCAGGGCGTTCGCGACGGTGTTGACCAGCGGTCCGCTGCCTCCTTCGGGTCGCAGCCGGAGATCGACTCGGAAAACCAACCCGTCCTCGGTCGTGTCGCCGATCAAGCGCGAGATCGAAGTCGCGAGGCGTGTGAAGAACTCGTTCGCCGCCGGCGAGGGATCGAGGACACGGTCCGTCTCGTAGTAGTACGCGACATCCACGTCCGAGCTGTAGTTGAGTTCTTCACCGCCGAGCTTGCCGAGCCCGAGCACGACGAACCGAACCGGACTGCCGTCCTCGCGAACCGCGTCGCCGATCTCTCGAGCTAGCTCGGCACGGGCCTGCTCGGTGGCGACGTGGAGCGACGCATCGGCCAACGACGTGATCGCGTGGAGCGTCTCCTCGAGGGTGGCGATGCCCAAAAGGTCTCGCGCTCCGATTCTGAACATCTCGCGACGCGCGATCCGACGAAGCGCTTTGGCAACGTCGTCGTGGCTCGCGCCCTCGTGAATGCGCATGAGCGCGACGAGCCCTTCGGTGCCGGGGTTCCGATCGCGGCACACCGCGGCCGCGGCCGGCCAGTCGGAACCATACGAAACGAGGTAGCGCGTGAGCGCCGGGCTCGAGCCGAGCACGCAGGCCAAGTCGCCGAGCGCGTTCGACGGCCAGTCGAGGAGCGCCGCGGTCCCGCCTTCGGTGGCGAGCCTCGTCAGCGCTGCAGCGGCAAGAGCGAGTGAAGGTGCCTCGCGAATCGCGGAGTCGAGCCGCCGCCGCCAATCGGCGTCGCCGAGGCCGACGAGTTCGGTGGGGACGCTCGCGTCGATGCTCTGCGCTCGGCTCACCAGGCGCTCATGCGTCGTACGTGGCGTCAATACCACCGTGGGGGCGTCTGCCGCCCCCACGGATTCCGGAATCAGGAGAGGATCGCCGAAACGGCCGTGAGGCCGCCGGCGAATCGGTCTTTCAGAGTCCCGACTTGAGGCCCGGCGCGGCCTTGAACCCGATCGTCTTGCTCGCGCCGATCATGATTTCTTCGCCCGTTCTCGGATTGCGCCCCGTGCGAGCCTTGCGCTTGCGCACGGTGAAGGTGCCGAAACCCGACAACGCCAATCGCTTCTCTTTCCGGATGCCCTTCGCGATTCCCTCGATGGTCGCCTCGACCGCACCCGCGGCTCCGCGCTTGGACAGCCCCGTCGCCTTCGCCACCGCTTCCACCAAATCTTGCTTTGTCATCGCCGCCTCCTCATCCGCCGTCGATTCTCGCGCATCGGCGCGCGAGCGACTCAATATGCGCGGCCGCGGCTCGACGTGTCAACAGATTCCATGTGCGTTCGCTCGGATTCGCTTTCAGCAGCTCGAAGTCCGAAGCACGTGTCGCGGATTCTCAAGCTCTGCGTCGACAATCCACGCATCGAGATCCGCTAGCGCGCGCTCCGCCATCGCGTCTTTTTTTGCACGCCCACGGAATCGTGCGGAGAGCGGCGGAAAGAGGCCGTAGTTGGCATTCATGGGCTGGAAGTCTTTGCGGCTTCGGTCGGTGACGTAGTCGAGAAGGGATCCGAGCGCGGTCGTAGACGGCGGCGCGATGGCCCCTTGCTCGCGCAGGGCACGCGCAGCGTTGATTCCCGCGAGCAGACCCGTGGCCGTCGACTCTACGTATCCTTCGACGCCCACGAGTTGGCCCGCAAGAGCGAGACCGACCGATCCCACGACGTCGAGCGTTCGCGTGAGCGCGCGAGGCGAGTTGATGAACGTGTTACGATGCAAGCTGCCGAGTCGCACGAACTCTGCTCGTTCGAGCCCGGGGATCAAGCGAAAAACCCGACGCTGCTCGCCGTAGGTCATCTTGGTCTGGAAGCCGACGATACTGTAGAGACGCCCGGGCAGATCGTCCTGACGCAGCTGTACGACCGCGTGATGCATTTGGCCATTGCGCGGGTCCGCTAGGCCAACGGGCTTCATCGGGCCGTATCGAAGCGTGTCGTGACCACGACGCGCGAGCTCTTCGATCGGCATGCAACCTTCGAAGTACGTGCAGCGCTCGAAGCTCTTCAGTGGAACTTTCTCCGCGGCCGACACTTCGTTCACGAAACGGTCGTAGGTCGGGCCGTCCATCGGGCAATTGATGTAGTCGTCTCCGCCTTTGCCATAGCGGGCCGCACGGAACGCGATCGACATGTCGATCGAGTCGGCCGTGACGATCGGCGAGATCGCATCGTAGAAATACAGGTGCTCTTGACCGAGGCGCTGCGCGAGCGCTGCGCTCAAGGCCGGAGAGGTCAAAGGCCCCGTCGCGAGAATCACGCGACCCCCCTCCGGAATCGATGTGACTTCTTCACGCACGATCTCGATCTCGGGAAACGCTTCGATTTCGCTCGTGATCCGCTCGCTGAAGGCGACGCGATCGACGGCGAGCGCCGATCCGGCCGGCACTTTCACTTCCTCGGCGACTCGAAGCACGAGCGAGTCGAGCCGCCGGAGCTCTTCCTTGAGAACGCCGACTGCCGTCAGCAGCGAGTTGTCGCGTAGCGAGTTCGAGCAGACGAGTTCGGCCAAACGATCGGTGGCGTGAGCCTCGGTCTTGCGGACCGGACGCATCTCGACCAAGCGCACCGGCACGCCGCGGCGAGCGACCTGATAGGCGGCCTCACTCCCGGCGAGCCCGCCGCCCACTACCGTGACGCGCTCGGCGTCCCGGACGAGCGACATCAAGCTCCCTCCGCCTCGCGAGGCGCGGCTTCCTCCGCCGCGAAGCCCTCACCCATGCTCTCCGAGTAGTCGCAGCCCTCGCGGATGCAACGGCGGACGGTGCCGGCCCGCTTGGTCGTCTTCTCCACGACGAAAGGCGCCGCGCACTGGGGACAGGGGTTTTCGATCGGGCGGTCCCAGGTCGCGAACTTGCACTTCGGATAGCGCTCGCAACCATAGAAGATCTTTCCCCGCCGCGAAGCTTTCTGAAGGAGCTTGCCTTCGCCGCAACCCATCGGATCGGGTGGGCATGCGATGCCGAGAGGCACCGACTTGCGTGTGGACTTGACGTTTCGGCACTCGGGGTAGTTCGAACAGCCGAGGAACTTTCCAAAGCGGCCGAATTTGAAGACCATGCCCGCACCGCACTTGTCACACACTTCGCCCGTAGACTCGGGCGTCTCGACTTTGATGTTGCCGTTGTCGTCACGCGTGAAGTTCGACGTGAAACGACACTCGGGATAGCCGGGGCAAGCTAGAAACTCGCCGTTGCGACCCCACTTGATGACGAGCTTGCGGCCGCAGGTCTCGCAAGGGAGGTCCGTCTCTTCCACGTCGCGCTTGACGTCGCGCATTTCGATCGCCGCGCGCGCGAGGTCCGCTTTGAACGGCGCGTAGAACTCTCTCGTGATCTGAAGCCAGTTGATCTCGCCCGCCTCGACCGCGTCGAGCTTGCCTTCGAGGTCTGCCGTGAACGTGTCGTTCAGCACGTCCGCAAACGACTCGACCAGCAGATCTGTGACGAGCATGCCGAGCTGCGTTGGAACCAGCCGCTTTTGCTCGTCTTGCTTCACGTACTCGCGGTCGATGATGGTCGACATGATCGTCGCGTACGTCGACGGCCGGCCGATTCCCTTCTCTTCCAGCGTACGGATGAGCGAAGCTTGCGTGAATCGTGGTGGCGGCTGAGTGAAGTGCTGGGTCGGCTCGATCGCCCGCATCTCGGGCGCATCGCCCTCGACGAGCGGCGGCAGCGCGCCGGATTCGTCGTCGTCTTCGGGCTGGTCCCGTCCTTCTTGGTAGATGCGGAGAAACCCGTCGAAGCGGAGCACTTGGCCGGTCGCTCGGAACACGCAGTCGGCCGCGTCGATGTCCGCAGAAGTCTGGTCGAACACGGCCGGCGGCATCTGGCTCGCGATGAAACGGTTCCAAACGAGCGTGTAGAGTTTCAGAGCCTCGGGCTCGAGGAACGCGCGCACGCGGTCCGGCGGGAGATCCATCGACGTCGGGCGGATCGCTTCGTGCGCGTCCTGCGCGTTTTTCTTCGCAGTATAGACGTTCGACTTCTCCGGCACGTAGTTGGCACCGTACGACTTTCCGATGTGCTCGCGGACGGCCGTGATCGCGTCGGGAGCCGTGCGAGTCGAGTCCGTACGCATGTACGTGATGAGACCCGTGATTCCTTCTTGCCCGATCTCGACGCCTTCGTAGAGTCGCTGCGCGATGCTCATCGTGCGGCGTGGCTGAAAGCCGTGCTTTCGAGATGCTTCTTGTTGAAGCGTAGACGTGATGAATGGCGGCGCGGGCTTGCGCTGACGCCGGGTCTCCTTGACCGACGCGACCTTCCAGCTCTTGGCCGCCTCGATGCGGGCGACGATCGCACGTGCCTGCGCATCGTCACGCAGAAAGAAGCACTTCGGATCGTTCGGATCGAGCTCCCGAGTTTCGATTTTTTCTTTGCCGACTTGGACGAGCCGCGCGCGGAACTGGGTCTCGTGCGCTTCGAGCATTGCGGTGATCTGCCAGTATTCGACCTGGCGGAACGCGACGATCTCGCGCTCGCGCTCGACGATGAGCCTCACAGCGACGGACTGCACGCGGCCAGCAGAGAGCCCTCGACGGACTTTCTCCCAAAGCAGCGGGCTGATTTGGTAGCCCACGAGCCGGTCGATCAGACGGCGAGCCTGTTGGGCTTCGAATTTGTGAGCATCGATCTCGACCGGGTTGTCGATCGCTTCGCGGACGGCGTTCTTCGTGATCTCGTTGAAGAGAACACGGTAGACTTTTCCTTTGAATCCCTTGGGGACGACCTTCTCCGCCAAGTGGTACGCGATCGCTTCTCCCTCGCGGTCGGGATCGGGCCCGAGGTAGATGGCATCCTTCCCTTTGAGAGCGCTCTTCAGCTCCGCGATGATCTTGCCTTTGCCGTGGATGATCTCGTACTCCGGCGTGAAGTCGTTATCGACATCGACACCGAGCTTGTTCTTCGGCAGGTCGACCACGTGACCGACGGATGCTTTCACCACGAAGTCGCGACCCAAGTAGCGACTGAGCGTCTTCGCCTTCGCAGGCGACTCGACTACGACCAGTTTCTTGGCGGACATGGTGTCAGGAATGCTCCGTTGGCTCGCTCGCCCGGGAAGATCGCACGTACGTGCCGCCCGGCAAGCGCTCGGCTAGACCGTCGAGCTCGAGCCCCGTTAACTTCTCCATAATGACCGTTTCGTCAAGCCGGCACCTTACAGCAATCTCGTCAGCGGAGAGAGGCTCGTCCGAAAGAACCTCGAAAACCTGGGCGAATACCGGATCGGCAGGCGGTGTCAATTCGATGTTGGGGGCGTACCCGTCGCGCGCGTCGCGCGCGAGCCCGAGCGCGAGAAGCCCATCGTCGGGCTCGAGGAGCACTCCGGCGCCGTCGCGAAGGAGCGCGTTCGTGCCGGCGGAGGCGGGCGAGTCGACGGGCCCGGGGACCGCGAGCACGTCGCGCCCCTGCTCCGCGGCCCATCGTGCGCTGATGAGAGACCCGCTTTTCACATGCGCTTCTACGATCACCGTCACCTTGGCCAAGCCCGTGATGATGCGGTTTCGAATGGGAAACTGATGAGGGAGAGTTCGGGTTCCCGGTGGAACCTCGCTTAGAACCACGCCGGACTCGACGATCCGGCTCGCCAAGCGGCGATGCGAAGCGGGGAAGCATCGGTCGACTCCCCCTGCGAGTACCGCCGCCGTGCGGCCCGTTTCGAGCGCTCCTTCGTGCGCCGCGCCATCGATGCCGACGGCAAGCCCGCTCACCACCCAAACACCGGCGCCCGCGAGCGCCGAGCTCATGCGCCGCGCCGTTCGTAGTCCGTAGCGGGTCGCTCGGCGCGCGCCAACCATGGCCACGGCCGGCAAAACTTTCGCGGGCGTGACGGATCCTCGCCAATAGAGCACGAGGGGCGGGTCCGGGATCACCTTCAGCAGGGCAGGATAGCCGTCGTCGGCGTACGCGACGATTCCGATGTCGCGATCCGCGCAGTCGGAGCGAATGCGTCGAATCGTGTCCCAGTCGGCGAAGGATCGGAGAGCGGCTCGACCTCGGCGCGTGAGCTTCGCGCCGCGCGCAGCAGCCGCGGCGAGCTCGGCGTCGCTCGCAAAGACCGCTGCGCGCGCGGATCCGAGCTGCCAAACGAGATCGCGCCAGCGCGTCGTTCCCGTCGTGGCGAGAGACGCGAGCGCGAGCCATGCCGAGATCTCGTCCGTGTCGGCCGCCATCCCAGCGGTCCTACTCGCGGCGATACGATGCCGGCAATGTCAAGAAAGGAATGTCGCCGTGCTTTCTCGCCGCGCCGTCAGAGCGAGGCGAGAAAATTCGCGAGCAATCGCTTCCCCGGAGTCGTCAGAATCGACTCGGGATGGAACTGCACCCCTTCGACCGCGAGCTTCTCGTGGCGAACGCCCATGATCTCGTCGTCTTCGCTTCGGGCGGTGACGACCAAGCATGACGGCAACGTCTCCCGCTCGATCACGAGCGAGTGATATCGGGTCGCGGGAAAATCCTGCTCGAGGCCGGTGAATACGCCGTGACCGTCGTGGGAGATCCGCGAAGTCTTCCCGTGCATGAGATTTTTCGCCCGGACGATTCGGCCGCCGAACGCCTGCCCGATGCATTGATGCCCGAGGCAAACGCCGAGCAGCGGGGTCTTGCCGGAAAAGCGCGTTACGACGTCGAGGGATATGCCCGCTTTGTCTGGATCGCAAGGACCCGGCGAGATCACGATTCCATCCGGCGCCAGCGTCTCGATTTCGGATACCGATATCGCATCGTTCCGTCGCACGAGAACCTCGGCACCTAGCTCGCCCAGGTATTGGACGAGGTTGTAGGTAAACGAATCGTAGTTGTCGATCATCAGCAGCATCGGGAAGCGAGGCTACGCTCGACCGTTCGACAATGCACCCGCGTGTTCATGACGTCCGAGTGATTGCCTCGACACACCCGACTCGGCGAAGAAGAGGCGGTGCTCGCCGAGACCCGAACCTGTGCCCATGAGGGCGTCGACACGTATGTGGTCTGCGTCGAAGCCCGCGTGACAAAGGGGTTGCCGCAGCTCGTGATCGTTGGCCTTCCCGACGCCGCGGTGCGCGAAGGGAGAGAGCGCGTACGGGCGGCGATCCGCTCGACGGTCGAAGGATTTCCGCTAGGCCGCGTGGTCGTCAACTTGTCGCCCGCGTCCCGCCGCAAGGGTGGTGCGTCTTTCGATCTCGCCATCGCAATGGCGTTGCTCGGCGCGGCCGGCCTCTGCAATCGGAGCATGCTCGCAAACGTCGTGTTCGCGGGCGAGCTCGGTCTCGACGGCACGCTGCGCTCCGCGGCCGGCGCACTTCCCACCGCGATCGCGACGCGACGCGCGGGTGTCCCGCGCTTGGTGGTTGCAACTGCGGATGCTGCAGAAGCAGCAGTCTGCGAAGGTGTCGACGTGTTCGGTGTGAGCACGCTCGGCGCCGCGCTCGCGCTCGTGCAATCGGGATTCACGGATGCTCCGGCGCGCGTCGATACGCGCGCGCTCCTCGATCGAGAGCAGGCTTCGCATCCCGAGCTCGCCGACGTGCGCGGTCAGCCGGCCGCGCGGCGCGCGCTGGAGATCGCTGCCGCCGGCGGTCACCACGCGTTGCTCGTCGGACCGCCCGGCGGCGGCAAGACGATGCTCGCGCGGAGGCTCTCCTCGATCCTGCCGCCGCTGACGATCGAGGAAGCCATCGAGACGACATCGATCTACAGCATCGCCGGCCTCAACCGCGGCGGCGGACTCATGAGCATGCGGCCCTTTCGCGCGCCGCACCACACCACTTCGGGCGGCGGAATGACGGGTGGTGGCAGCTTTCCGCGCCCCGGCGAAGTGAGTCTTGCTCACAATGGCGTGCTGTTCTTGGACGAGCTTCCGGAGTTCTCGCCGGCGGTGCTGAACCAACTGCGCGAGCCCCTCGAGGACGGACAGCTCACCGTGAGCCGTACCGCCGCACGCCTCACGTTTCCCGCCTGCTTCATGCTCGTCGCCGCGATGAATCCCTGCCCTTGCGGAATGCACGGGACGACGTCGAGCGCCTGCGATTGCGGTGACCTCATCGTGCAGCGCTACCGCGCGCGAGTGAGCGGCCCGCTTCTCGATCGCATCGACTTGCACGTGCACGTGCCGCGTGTCGGGTTTCACGAGCTCACGTGCAACGACCCGCTCGAGGACTCGGCTCGTGCGCGAGCACGCGTGATGGATGCGCGCTCGCTGCTCGGCGACCTGAGACGACGCGGCACGGCCGGGGCCGCGGTCGCGTTTCTTTCGAGCCCTGCGCAGCAATTGCTCGCGCGCGCCACAGAGCGTCTTTCACTATCCGCGCGCGGCGTGGGTCGAACGGCCGGCGTCGCTCGAACGATCGCGGCGCTGCGCGGCGCGAGCATGGCGGAGCGGGCGGACGTGGCGGAAGCCTTGCAGTATCGGCCTCTCCGCGGGCTCGACGCGACGCCTTGACATCCCTTCGCCTCCCGGCGCAGAGTGGCCGAACCGCGAGCCCGTCGGCGATTTCGTGACCCCATCGAAGCGATCCAACCTGAGCGAGCGAGCGCGTGGGGCCGCCGGCGCCACGCTGCTCACGCTCCTCGCGACCACGTCGACGTCGTTGGCAGCCGGCGCGGCACCGGACACCCAGAAACCCTCTCGCGATCAAGTCGTCGAGACGACCTTTGAAAGCGTCGACGCGGTGGTCGCAGGACAGTGGGATTTTCCCGCCCACACGCCCGCGCCTCTCGTCGTCATCATCCCGAGCCAAGGGCGCCTCGATCGCGACGGCCGACCAGCCGGGCTTGGCGAGGAGCCCGACCAGGGCATGTACGCGAAGCTCTCGAAGGTGCTCGTCGCGGCAGGCTTTGCCGTCTTCCGTTTCGACAAGCCGGGTGCGGGGCGCAGCGCTCCAGGCCGCTTCGCCACCGAACGCTCGAACGCGATCGAGGCCTACACGCGAGCGATCGATCACGCTCGCGTGGACGCGGAGCAGGTATTCTTGCTCGGTCACAGCGCAGGAACGGACACGATCGCCGGCATCTACGCGCGCTACGAAGCCGTCACTCCACCCCGAGGTGTCGTGTTCCTCGACAGCGTCGTCGGCGAGCGCTTGAGCGTGGAAGTAAAAGCTCCGCTGCTCATCGTGAATCCGAACAAGGATCCGGACGATCGTTTCACGTTCGGGGAATTCGTCGTCGAGACCCGACGCGCGGCTTCGGAAGGTAAGTTGACCACGGACCTCCGTCTCATCGACGGCGCAGAGCCCGGCTTGATCGAGCCGTCGCCGAGCGACGAGGAAACGTTGAACCTCCACCCGAGCGCGATCAGCGCAATCGTCGAGTGGCTCCGCAAGTCGCACGCCGCGGGGCTCGACGGCGCGCGTCTCCCCCGTTCGCGCGACTCGAGTGCCAAGCTTTTACAGTTTTTCACGACCGCAAATCGTTGAAGCGACGGTTCGATTCGCGGGCAGCCCGCTGCTAGCGTCGCGCTCACCAGTTAGGTTGAAGTCGCACGTTCGGTCGCCTGCTGCAGTCGACGCGGGCGCTGCGCTCGTCGACACATGAAGCGATCGCTGTCCAGCTACTCCTTGCTCGTCCCGCTGCTCATGACAGTAGGACTCGGCGGCTGCTCGAATTCCGATCCTGCGGCAGCACCCGACATCGAGTCGTCGATCCGAGTCGAGACAGCCGTTGCCGCCAGCGAGCGCGTCGAGGTGAAGCTCGAAGCCGTTGGCCTCATAGAGGCGAGCGAAGAGGCGGAGATTCGACCTCAAGTAGACGGCACCGTCGCGGCGGTGCTCTTTCAGGAAGGCGGACTCGTCGCAGCCGGAGAATTGCTCGTGCGCCTCGACGACGCGAAGCCCGTCGCAAAGCTCGATCTCGCGCGTGCAGCACTGGACAGCGCGAAAGCAGGACTTCGACTCGCGGAGCAGAGACTCCGCCGCGGCCGTCAGCTCATCTCTCAGGATCTCATCTCGAAGGAAGCCTTCGATCAGCTCGAGAGCGAGCAGCTCGCCGCCGCAGCGTCGGTCCGCGAGGAAGATGCCGCTGTCACTCTCTCTGCACGTGAGCTCGACGACTACCACATCAGAGCGCCGTTCGCCGGAACCGTCGGCGCACGCCTCGTGGACGTCGGTAACTACGTGCCGAAAGGCACCGCTCTCGTCGTGCTCATGAAGACCGACCCCGTCGACGTCGAGTTCAAGCTCCCCGATCAGAACGCCGAGAAAGTCCGTGTCGGCACCGCCGTTCGCGTCTCCTCGCCCGCAGTCGCAGCGATGGTGGACGCGGTGGTCGCTTTCGTGAATCCGCGGGTCGACCCGACGACGCGCATGCTCGATTTCAAAGCCACCGCACCGAACGCCGATAGCCTGTTGCGCGACGGGCAGTTCGTCGAAGTCACGCTGGTGCTCGAAGTCCGCGAGAATCGGGCGGTGATTCCCGAGGAAGCCGTCATGACTCTCGGCGGCAAGCTCACCGTCTACGTCGTCGAGGACGGGACCGCACGCCAGCGCCCCGTCGAGCTCGGCGTGCGCATGTCGCCGCGAATCGAGGTCACCTCGGGTGTCATGCCCGGTGAGGTCGTGGTCGTCGGCGGGCAACATCGCTTGACCGACGGTGCACGCGTCGCAACCGCCGGCCCCGAGCCGGACGCCGGCGGGGCCTGACCGTGTTCTTACCGCGCCTTTGCATCGAGCGCCCGGTGTTCGCCACCGTGCTGTCGTTGACTCTGCTCGTGTTCGGGATCGTCGGTTACGTGCGACTCCCGGTCCGCGAGCTTCCCGACATCGAGTTCCCCATCGTATCGGTGACGACGATTCTGCCCGGCGCAAGTCCCGAGGTCGTCGAGACCGAGATCACCGAGCTCCTCGAGGAAGAGCTCAACGGGATCGAAGGGATCGACATCATCGAATCGGTTTCGAGCGAGCAAGTGAGCAGCATCACGCTGCAGTTCAATTTGGACCGCGACATCGACAACGCGACGGAGGACGTGCGAGATCGCGTCGCTCGAGTACGGAATCAGCTGCCCGAGGATGCCGAAGACCCCCAAGTCGCCAAGTTCGACGTGAGCGCGGAGACCATCATGTGGGTGGCGCTGTTCTCCACCACGCGCACACCCTTCGAGATTAGCGAGCTGGCGGACAAGGTGTTGAAACCCCGCCTCCAAACTCTGCCCGGCGTCGGCAACGTCCGCACCGGGGGCGCCAACGAAGAAGCGATGAGGGTGGAGCTCGATCGAAACTTACTGGCGAACTACGCGCTCACGGTGACGGAGGTTGTCGGCGCGCTGCGCGCTCAGAACATCGAGATCCCGACCGGCCGAGTCGAGGGCACGTGGCGCGAGTTCGTCGTCAAGACTCAGGGGCAGTTCAACACTCCGGAAGGGTTCGCGAGTGTCGTAGTGGCGTATCGAGGAGAGAGCCCGGTACGACTCGGCGACGTCGCCAAGATTCGTTACGGATTCGAGAACGAGCGAACGAGCGCCAACTATACCGGACAGCGCACGACCGGCCTCGGCATCGTCAAGCAGTCGAAAGCGAATACGCTCGCGGTGGCAGCCGCGGTCAAAGAAGAGCTCGAAAAGATACGCCCACGATTGCCCGAAGGGTTCGACGTGCAAGTGGCGTTCGACCAGTCGCCGTTCATCGCCGAGTCGGTGAACGACGTCACCGAAGCGATGATCGAGTCCGGGATTCTCGTGGTGCTCAGCATTTTCGTGTTCTTGCAGAGCTTCCGCAGCACTCTGATTCCGACGCTGGCGATTCCCGTCTCGATCGTCGCGACTTTCGGTGTCATCTACTTTCTCGGCTTCACGATCAACAACCTCGTGCTGATGGCGCTGACGCTCGTCATCGGTGAAGTCGTCGACGACGCCATCATCGTGCTCGAGAACGCCTACCGGCACATGGAGGAAGGGAAAGACCGCGTCACCGCGGCCCTCGTCGCGAGCGACGAGATCGTCTTCGCGGTCATCGCGACGACGTTGACCATGGCCGCGGTGTTCGCCCCGATCGCGTTCCTGGGCGGAACCGTCGGTCGCTTGTTCTTCGAGTTCGGAATGTCGGTGGTGGTCTCGATCGTCGTGTCGGCGTTCGTTGCGCTCACGCTCACGCCGATGCTCTGCTCGCGGATGCTCTCGCTCGGCACGACGGCGCAACGACCAGGCAAGATCGGCGCGGTCGCTCGAGCGTTCGATCACTGGCTCGAGAGATTCTCGCAGCGCTACGACGCGCTCCTCACGGCCGCGCTCGACCACCGAGGTTGGACCGTGGTCGTCGTGATCGTTTCGGTCGCCGTCAGCGTGCTTCTCTTCATCGGCGTGGGCAAGGAGTTCATCCCGCAGGACGACCGGGGCTACTTCACCGTCAGCGTCAAGACGCCGGAAGGCTCCACGCTCGCATACCAGGAGAAGCAGCAACGCCACATCGAGGAGCTGCTCGATGCGACACCCGAGGTCCGATCGTACTTCTCGATCGTCGCCATCGGGATGGGCGGTCCAGGGCGGGTCAATCAGGGGATCATGTTCGTGCGGATGAAGGAGCGCGATGAGCGCTCGCGGTCGGCAGAGCAGATTCTGAGTGACCTCCGCGTACGGGCGCAGGCGGTCGCGGGCGCGGACGCGTACTTCTTTCAGTTCAATCCCTTGCGCCGGAGCGGCGGATCGAAGCCGCTCGAGTTCGTCGTCCAGCACAACGACTTCACCACCCTGGCCGAGCATGCGGAGGAGCTGCGCCTGGCCGTGGCCGCCATGCCCGGCTTCGTCGACGTCGATACGAATCTGGAGGTCAACAAGCCCCAGCTCGACGTTCGGATCGAGCGAGACAAAGCGAACTCGCTCGGTCTCTCGGCGTCGGACATCGCAGACACTCTGCGCGTCTTGCTCGGCGGCGATGCCGTCACCATGTACCGGCGCGGCAACGACCGCTACGACGTGATCGTCCAGCTTCAGCCGCGCGATCGACTCCGCCCGAGCGACCTCGACAGCATCTATCTGCGCACTTCCGACGGCCAAATCGTGCCGTTGGCCAACGTCGTCTCGGTGACGGAGAGCGTGGGACCGAGCGCGGTCAATCACTACAACCGACGCCGATCGGTCGTCGTCGACGCGAATCTGGAAGAGATCGATCTCGGGCATGCCATCGAAGACGTGAACGCCGCGGCGGCTCGCATCCTGCCCGAGGGCTTCACCACCACGCTCGCGGGTCAGGCCCGTGACCACGAGGAGGGCTCGGAAGGGCTCGGCTTCACGTTCTTCCTCGCCGTCATCGTCATCTACCTGGTCCTGGCCGCTCAGTTCGAGAGCTTCGTGCATCCGTTCACGATCATGCTCGCACTGCCGCTGGCGACGATCGGTGCGCTCGCCGGACTCTACGCGCTAGGAATGACACTGAGCGTCTATGGATACATCGGCCTCATCATGCTGATGGGGCTCGTGACGAAGAACTCGATTCTACTCGTCGACTACGCGAATCAGGTGCGCGCCACCTGCAGCAGCGCGCGCGAAGCGATGGTAAGGGCTGGCCGCACGCGACTGCGACCCATTCTGATGACCGCCCTCTCGACGATCGTCGGCATGATGCCGATCGCACTCGGGTTCGGGCCCGGCGCGGAAAGCCGTCGCCCGCTCGGAGTGGCCGTGGTCGTCGGCATGACGACGTCGACCTTGCTCACACTCGTGGTGGTGCCCGTCGTGTACACGCTGCTCAGCGACGCCGGCGCGTGGATACGGGCGCGGCGGGCAGGAATCCCGCCAGCGCCCGAGCTGGACCGCTCGGCCGTCAGCCGAGGACAGAATCTTTGAACGACTTCGCGACCGTGAAGGCCGCCTTGGTCTTGGCGGGAATCTGAATCTCGGCGCCGGTCTGAGGGTTTCTGCCCACTCGCGCCTTGGTCTCGCGTTTCCGGAAGGTGCCGAGCCCAGGGAGCTTCACCGGGTCACCTGCCTTCACGGATCGGACGACGATCTCCGCTAGAGAATCGAGCGCCGCGTTGGCTTGTTGCTTGCTGAGGTTGGCGTGCTCCGCCAACTTCTCTACCAGCTGCGTCTTGGTCATTCTGCCCTCCCGCCAGACGAAATAGGCCGCAATCCCTAGGGGAGAGCGCCCCCCCTGTCAAGCACACCGCTCCGGAAGGCCGATCGGGTTTGGACGCCGTCAGCTGAAGGCGTCGACGATCTCGACGAGCTCGAGGCGCTGCAAGCACGCGAACATGTGCGCCTTCACCTCTTCGACCGTATCGAGCTGCAACAGCTCGTTCGCAATCGTTTCGGCGTCGCTCATGCGAACCGAGCGCACGAGCTTCTTGACGATGGGAATGTACTGAGGGCCCATGCTGAGCTCGTCGAGACCGACGCCAAGCAAGAAGAGCGTGTAGATCGGATTGCCGGCCATTTCGCCGCAGATTGCGACTCGCCGGCCGGTCGCGCGGGCCGCGTCGACGACCTGACGGATCGACTGCAGCACGGCGGGATGAAACGGCTCGTACATCGGCGCGACCTTGCGGTTGTCGCGATCGACGGCCAGCGTGTACTGGATGAGGTCGTTCGTGCCGATCGATGCGAAGTCTACTTCGCGAAGAATCTGCGCCGCGCGCTGCACGGCCGCCGGAACCTCGATCATGGCGCCGAGCTCGACATTGGCCGGCGCGCGCGTCCCGGAGGCGGCGAGATCGGCGACACACTCGGCAAAGATCTCGCGGACGCGACGGATCTCCTCGACGCTCGTGATCATCGGGAACATGATGCGAAGCGGCCCGCCCCCGACCGACCGGAGAATCGCGCGAAGCTGTTCGTGAAACACGGACTCGAGCTCGAGCGATATGCGAATCGAGCGCCAGCCTAGAAAAGGATTGGCCTCCTTTTCGCTGCCGAAGTACGACGGGTACTTGTCGGCGCCGATGTCGAGCGTTCGAATCGTAACGGGCCGATCCCCCATGCGCTCGATCACCTTGGAGTAGACGGCAACCTGCTCGTCCTCGCTCGGAAAGTCGCGGTACGACATGAACGGAAACTCGGTACGAAAGAGGCCGATGCCTTCGGCTCCGTGCAAGTCCACGAACTCGAGCTCGCCGAGCAAGCCGACATTCGCGAGGAGCGCGATGCGATAGCCGTCGAGAGTCTGGCCGGGCAGGTCGCGGAGGTGCTCGAGGTTGCGCTGGAAGGCTTTGAACTGCGCGTCGAGGCGCCGGTACTCGGCCAAGATCTCCGCGCTCGGCCGCACGTAGACGACGCCCGAGTTGCCGTCGACGATGACGTCGTCGCCATCCGACACCGCATCGAGCAAGCCTTCGGCGCCGACCACGGTCGGAATCTCCAAGGATTTGGCGAGAATGGCCGCGTGCGAGGTCTCGCCGCCGGACGCGGTCACGATGCCGCGAAGGCGCGTATGATCAACGCTCGCCAGATCCGAGAGTGTGAGCTCCTTCGCCACCAGTACACCGTCTTGCCCGAGGTCGGGCTCCTCGCGCTCCACGCCGAGTAGGTGACGGAGCACGCGCTCGCCGGCGTCGCGGACGTCCACGGCGCGCTCTCGCAAGTACTTGTCGTCGATGTTCTGAAAGCGACGAACGTACTCCATGACCACGATTTTCAGTGCGGACTCGGCAGCGAGTCCGGAAGAGATTTCGTCGCGGAGCCGTCTCGCGAACGACGCGTCCTCGAGCACCATGCGGAGCGCTTCGTACATGGCACCGCCGACTTCGGGCACCAGCTCGAGCATGCGCTGGCGTGCCGACTCGAGGTCGGCCACGCCGAGCGCGAGCGCCTTTTCCATGCGCGCGCGCTCTCGCTGAGGGTCTTCGGCCGTCCTCACCTCGACCGCGTCGATGTCCACGGGTGGCTTGACCACGTGAGCGCGTCCGATTCCGAAGCCGGGCGACGCTCGCTGCCCCGCAACGCGGACCAGTCCTTCGTCGCGACGCGCACCGGCTTGAGGCTTACGCGCAGCTTCGTAGGCCTCGAGACGACGGATCGCCCGGACCATGTTGCGCCGGTACACCTCACGCTCGGCCTCTTCGCGCTGCAGGCGATCGGCCAAGTGGGCATTCACCATGGTCGCGCGCACTTGGCCTGCAACCGCACGCATGAGTCGAATCTCGTCGCGGGAAAACTGGCGGCGTCGACGCGACTGGAGAACGAGGACGCCGAGGACCGCGTCCGAATTGCTCACGGGTACACCGAGAAATCCGTGGAATTTCTCTTCGCCGAGCTCGGGGAAGAATTTGAAACGCTTGTGCGCGAGGGCATCTTCGACGTTGACGACATCGCCGCTCTCGACGACGAGACCGACGAGACCTTCGCTACGATCCATCGATACGCGACCGATCGATCGCGCCGGCAGACCCACCGTGGCCGCGAGGCTCAGCTTGTGAGACTCGGGGTCGTAGCTGTAAAGAGAGCAAACTTCGCAATCGAGCGCGCCTGCCACGAGGCGCACGACGCCTTCCAACGCTTCTTGGTAATCCTCGGTGCGGGTGAGAAAGACCGTCAGGTCCTCGAGCAGCTTGAGATGGCTCGAGCCTCGCGATCCGTCCGCCGCTTGCCGACCTTTTCGTTGCTCCGCGATTCGAATCTCCGCTGTCCGCGCGCGCCCGCATGGTATCAGGTCGCGAGTGTCGAGCCACTAGTTCCTCACCCAGCCCCCGTCCTTCGTCGCGACCGCATGTCGAATGAGCGTGCGCACGTGTCGACGCGCGTCTTCGACCGCTCGCTCGATCCCATGACCGCAGGCGAGCCCGGCAGCGATCGCGCTCGCGAACGCGCAGCCGGTGCCGTGCATTCCGTGAGCGAGTCGCGACGATCGAAAACGCCGAATCCCGCGCGCGGTAACGAGAACATCGACCGGATCGCCGTCGAGATGTCCGCCTTTCACCACCACCGCACGGGGCCCGAGATCGAGGATCTCCGAACCCGCCCTACACATCGAAGTTTCGTCACGAACCGGCTTGGCCAAGATGGCCTCCGCCTCGCTCAAGTTGACGGTGACGACCACTGCGAGGGGGAAAAGCGATTCGGTGATGGCCGAGAGGAGTCCGCGCTCGCCGAGGCGAGCGCCGCCGCTCGAGATCGTGACCGTATCGACGACGAGCGGCACCCTACGATTCGCGAACGCCTTGGCTACGACGGCAACATTCGAGCGCGTAGCAAGAAGCCCGCATTTGACGGCCCGGGGGCTGACCGTGGCCAGCACGGCGTCGAGCTGCTCGCGTAGGGACCGCGCCGTCACCGGCTCGAGCGACAGGAGCTCGGTCGTGGTTTGAGCCGTGACCGAGGTCACTACAGCTGCTCCCGAAACCCCCATTCTCTCGAACGTCTTCAAGTCGGCTTGGAGCCCGGCGCCGCCACTAGGGTCGGAGCCGGCGATCGTGAGCACGACAGGCCGTGCTCGTCGTGCGCGCGCGACGCTAAGCGAGCGACGCGTCACGACACGCACGATGCGAGTGCTCGCTCGAGCGCGTCGCAAACCACGCCGACGGCGTCGGCGCCGAGAAACGCGTGGAGGGGTAAGCAAAGGATCTCGTCCGCGGCGGCATCCGTCACCGGTAACCGAGCCCGCTCCGCGCCGTAGGCTCGGAAGCAAGGTTGTCGATGAAGTCCTGCGGGGTAGAAGACCCGCGACTCGATCCCGGCTTCGGCGAGAGTGCGAACGACGCGGTCCCGTCGCCCGCCGAGAATTCGCACTGCTACCTGGTGGTGAACATGCTGTGGCGCCCTCGCGCGCGGAAGTGCCTCGAGCGCCTCGAGCGGCAACGCGGCCAGGCGCTCCGCATACTCGTCGGCGAAACGATCACGCCGCCGCGTCCAAGCGTCGAGGTGGGGCCACTTCGCGTTCAAGTAAGCCGCCTGCAGCTCGCCCATGCGAGCGTTCACGCCCAGCTCGGCTTGCAGCGCCCTCCCATCGGCACCGTGAACGCGAAGACGCGCGAGGCGAGTCGCGAGCTCGGCGTCATCGGTCGTCAGCACGCCCCCGTCGCCGGCGCCGCCGAGATTTTTTGTCGGGTAGAACGAGAAGCAGCCGACCTTGCCCCAAGCGCCGACCGCAAGGCCGTCGACAGCGGCCCCGATGGCCTGCGCGGCGTCTTCGACGACGTGAATGCGTAGCCTCGTGGCGAGCGCACCGATCTCGCGCATCGCAGCCGCTCGACCGAAGAGATGCACCACCAACACCGCTGCGAGCCGCGCGCCCGTCGCGCGATGGAAATACTCGCCGCCGCGCTCGTCGAATTGCTCGCGGAGCGCAGCTTCGACCTCTCTCGCGCCGACGTTGAGCGTATGCGAATCGACGTCGGTGAACACGGGTACGGCTCCGGCGTGGACCACCGCACCTGCGCTCGCGATGTAAGTGTAAGAAGGTACGAGGACGGCGGCGCGGGAGCCTACGTCGAGCGCGCGGAGCGCGAGAAAGAGAGCATCGCTGCCCGAACTCACCGCGACGGCGTGACGCACGCCGACGAGTCGGGCCATCGCGGTTTCGAGCTCGGTGGTCTGCTCGCCCAGCACGAACGATTGGCTCGACAGCACCCGCGAAAAGCGTCGAGAGACTTCCGCTTCGACCTCGCGATACTCTTCCTGCAACGCGAGGAAACGGACGCGCTCAGCCATCAAAGCCGCGACGGCTCGCGAGCAGCCCCGCCTCGTCGGCGATGCGCCGCATGGATTCGCCCGCCGAGCCGTGCACCACGACCTCGGCGAGTCGGTCGTGACCCGTCGGCTCGCGATTCACGATCACGAGAGCGGCGCCTCGGCGCACGGCTTCTTCGGGAAGCGCTGCGGCGGGGTAGACCACGAGCGACGACCCGATGACGATCATCAGATCGCAGCTCGCCGCGGCCGCGAACGCTGACGACGTCTCGCGCTCCGGCATGGCCTGGCCGAAGGAGATCGTCGCGGGCTTGAGCGGCCCTTCGCAGACGTCGCAAGTGGGCGCTCCGTCCCCGTCCGAGACGAGACGGTGCACGGCTTCGCGGTCGGCATCGGTGCCACACTCGATGCATCGCACGCCGAGCGCGGACCCGTGGATCTCGATGGTGAGCTCCGGACTGCTGCCCGCCTTCTGATGGAGGCCGTCTACGTTTTGCGTGACCAGCGCGAGCAATTTTCCGGCGCGCTCGATCGCGACCACGGCTTCGTGAGCGGCGTTGGGTTCGGCGTCGCGCATGACGGGATAGGCCTGGGTGGCGATCTCCCAGTAGAGCTTTCGCGTCTCCAGGCTCGCGCAAAAGCGGTTGAAAGTGAGCTGACTCGGGTCATGGCGGCTCCAGAGGCCGCCGGGAGAGCGGAAATCAGGGATGCCGGACTCGGTAGAAATACCCGCGCCGGTCACCACGACGACGCGGCGGGCGGCATGCAGCAATGCTGCAGCCCGCTTCAAGTCGTCGGCGAGCGGCATCGCGGGAGCGTACACAAGCGGCCGGGGGGAGCCAAGCCGGATTTCCGTGTCCGGACCGCGGTCGAATTGACGCCCTAACGAGCGGTCGGTACCTTTCAGGTCGGTTCTTTACAATCGTGCGACGCCTGCGCTTGATATTCGTCACGGGGGTGCTCGCCCTCGGCGTGGGCGCCGGTGCCGTCGGCTTCACCCTGTACGACCAGTACTGGTTGCGCCTCCCACCGATCAACAAGCTGCTCACCTACGACCCGCCGGTGGCGACGCGCGTCTACGCCGACGACGGACAGCTCGTGAGCGAGTTCTTTTTCGAGAAGCGCTACCTGACGCCGATCGACAAGATTCCTCTCGTGGTACGCGCCGCTTTCGTCGCGGCGGAAGATTCGAAGTTTTACGAGCATCGCGGCATCGACGTGAACGGAATCACACGCGCATTCTTCGCCAACGTGCGTGCCGGCGACGTGGTTCAGGGCGGGAGCACCATCACCCAGCAGGTGGTGAAATCGCTGCTGCTCACGCCCGAGCGGAGCTATCGGCGGAAGCTCCGAGAGGTGATTCTCTCTCTCAAGCTCGAGCGCGAGCTCAGCAAGGACGGGATCCTCTATCTCTACTTGAACCAGATCTACCTCGGCGACGGCAACTATGGCATCGGTGCCGCGTCGCGCTCGTATTTCGGCAAAGATCCGTCGGAGCTCACGTTGCCGGAAGCCGCAGTGCTCGCGGGTCTGCCCAAGGCACCGAGCCGCTATTCGCCCACGCGCAACGCCGAGGGCGCGCTCATGCGCCAGCGCTACGTCTTGAAGCGGATGCTCGACGAGAAGCTCATCGACGAGACGAGCTATCGCGCAGCCATTCGCCAGGGGTTGAGCGACGTTCAGCGCAACAAGCCGCGCGCGACACCGGGCAGCTACTACACCGAGTACGTGCGCCGCTACTTGGTCGAACACTTCGGCGAGCGCGCGACCTACCATCAAGGCTTCCGCGTCTACACCGCGATGAATCTCGAGCTCCAACACAAGGCCGAAGAAACCGTGAGGCGTGGCGTCGAGAAGCTCGATCTCTCGCTCGGCTACCTCGGCGCGCGCGCCAAGCTCGCCAAGAGCGAGTACGAGAAGCGGCTTTCCGAGGATGCCGTCGACCCGGACCTCGCCGAGCTCGAGGTCGCGCGGATCTACGAAGCCGTGGTCACGGAATCGAGACCCGGCAAGATCACGGTGGCCGTCGGAAAACACGCTTCTCAGGTGGACGTGAGCAAGGTCGCTTGGCACCCCGACGTGGCGTCCAAGGACCGGCGTTTCGAAGTCGGCAGCTTGGTCGAGACGACGCCGGTCGACGGAACAAGCGGCACGCTACTCGCGCTCACCCAGTCACCGGAGGTCGAAGCGGCCCTCGTCGCGATCGACGGGCGTACGGGCCAGGTGAAAGCCATGGTGGGCGGGTACGACTTCGCGCGAAGTCAGTTCAACCGCGCGACTCAGGCCTTCCGCCAACCCGGATCGGCGTTCAAGCCCATCGTCTACGCCGCGGCGCTCGACGGCGGGTTTACACCGGCGAGCATTCTTCTCGACGCGCCGATCCAGTACGTGGACCACGACCAGATCTGGAGCCCCGAAAATTTCACGGAGACCTACTACGGCCCGACGACGCTTCGGCACGCGCTCGAGCAATCACGAAACGTGGTGACGGTGAGGTTGGTGCAAGAGATCGGCGTCGATGTGGTGGCAAAGTATGCGAGTCGCTTCGGTTTCGCTCGATCGATCGGGAGAAATCTCTCGCTCGGCCTCGGCACCTCCGAGGTCACGCCGCTCGAGCTCTCTGCCGCCTACACGACGTTCATCAACGGCGGCCAAAAGCTCTCGCCGGTGTTCATCACGCGCATCGAAGACGCGAGCGGAAAGCTCATCGAAGAGATCCAGACGAAAGCATCGAGCATCACGTCGCCGCAGACGGCGTATCTGGTGACGAGCATGCTCGAGGGCGTCATCCAAAATGGAACCGGTCGCTCGGTACAGTCGATCGGCCGGCCGGCGGCCGGCAAGACCGGCACCACGAACGACCAGCACGATGCTTGGTTCGTCGGCTACACACCCGATCTGCTGACGGGCGTGTGGGTAGGGTACGATGATCATCGAAGCCTCGGCGATCAGGGCACGGGCGGCAAAGTCGCCGGACCCCTTTGGCTGGACTTCATGAAGCAGGCTGTGGCCGACCAGCCTGCGCGCGCATTCGCGATTCCCGAGGGCATCAGCTGCGTGCTCATCGACAAAGCCACGGGGCTCCGCGCGCGAGCGGACGATCTCGACGCACCGCTCGAGTGCTTCCTCGACGGCACCGAGCCTCGGAGCTTTGCGCCGATGTTCGAGCTCGATCCGGCCTTCGACACCGAGACCTTCGTCACCGGCGGCGAGCCGGGCTCGATTCCGGCAGCGATTCCGGCGGCACCCATCGAGCCACCGATGCCGGTGGATGGCGAAGAGCTTCCTTCGACGCCTCAGCCGATATTCCAGTAGTGTGCGAGCGCCGCGCGGGCGGCGCGACCTGCGAGCAAGAGCTCGCCTTCGCTCGCGTCGAAAGGGCGAGGGCTCGCGAGAGCGCCGAGCGTGGCGCGCACGGAGTCGCGAAGCGCCGTCAGCGAATAGCCGCCCTCGAGCAGCAACACCATGCGTCCGGCGCAGTGCTCGTCGGCCAATCCCATCAGCGCGTGTGTCATCTCCGCGAAGGACTCCGCGTCGAGCTCGATCGACGCGAGCGGGTCGTCGCGATGCGCGTCGAAGCCCGCCGAGACCAGCACGAACTCCGGATCGAACTCGCGCGCGACGGGGAGCAAAACCTCGCGAAACGCGGCTATGTACTCGTCGTGACCCGCGCCGGCCGGCATGGGACAGTTTACGGTGTACCCAGCGCCCTGGCCGCGACCGATCTCGTCCGCGCCGCCGCTGCCCGGATAGAAAGGATACTGATGCAACGAGGCGTACATGACGCCGGGGTCGTCGTAGAAGCTGTGCTGGGTTCCGTTTCCATGATGAACGTCCCAATCGACGACCAACACGCGTTCGAGCCCGTGTCGCGAGCGGAGATGCTGAGCCGCGACCGCGACATTGTTGAAGAAGCAGAAACCCATCGCGCGATCGGACTCGGCGTGGTGACCTGGCGGCCTAACCGCGGCAAAGCCGCAGTCGATGCTGCCCTCGACGACGGCGTCCGAGAGCGCGATCGCGGACCCGGCGGCGAGCAGCGCCGCCTCGAAAGAGCCCGCCGACGCGGTGGTATCCGCGTCGTACTGCGTAAAGCTTCGTCCGGCCGACTCGGCGACTGCGCGGATCAGCGACGGTCTGTGCACCCTTTCCAAGGCTTCCGCGTCCGCGGGGCGGGCGGCGATCTCGGCGAAGTCGCCTACGTCTCCGGAAGCGAAGAGCTCGTCGAGCACGACGAGCCGCTCCGGTCTCTCGGGGTGATGCGGCCCGGGATCGTGTTCGCGGAAGCGACGGTCGGTGACCACGCCGAGTCTACGCACGCCGTCTCCATAGCGCGGCGGTTGACAGCTTGCGAGCGGCTCCCTAGCGTGAGCTGACGCGCGCCCCGCCGCGGGGTTCGCGCCACTCACACGATGTTCGGAATCGGCCCCACGGAACTGATCGTGATCCTCGTCGTCGCCCTGCTCGTGCTCGGGCCGAAGCGACTTCCGGAGATCGCGCGAGCGCTCGGGCGCGGCCTAGCAGAGTTCCGCCGTGCGACCGCCGACGTGACCTCGGAGCTCGAGAACGCTCGCGTCCTGCTCGAAGAAGAGGCGCGTAGCGCTTCGCGGAAGCAAGAGCCTAAGAAAGACCCGAAGCCGGGCGAGAAGACCTACTCGCGCTCGGCGCCGGCCGCTGCGGCGCCGACGCCCGCGGAGGAAGCGGGCGACGAAAGTAGCGACGAGACCAAGTCCTGATGCCCGACATCGAGCTTCCGTTCACCGGCCATCTCGAAGAGCTTCGGAGCCGGCTGCTGAAAGCGTTGCTCGCGGTCGCCGCCGCCTTCGCGGTCTGCTTCCCCAAAGCCGAATGGCTCTTCGATTTTCTGACCGCGCCGCTGACCCGTGCGGGCACCGATTCGGAGCTCCCGTTTCAGCTGATCGGCACCGGTGTCGCCGAAGCGTTCTTCACGCGCATGTGGGTGAGCTTCATCGCGGCGGTCTTCCTCGCGCTTCCCGTCATCCTCTACCAGCTCTGGCGCTTCATCTTGCCGGGGCTGCATCGACGCGAGATCCGCTACGGGCGCGGCTTCGTCGTTGCGGGAACCTTCTTCTTCCTCGCGGGTGCCGCGTTCTGCTACGCGATCGCTTTCGACACCGCCTTCCCTTTCTTCCTCGACGAGTACGCGCGTATCGGAGTGATGCCCACTATTCGCATCAACGAATATTTGTCGTTCACGTCGAGGATGCTTCTCGCCTTCGGGATCATCTTCGAGCTGCCCGTCGCCACGTTCTTCCTCGCGCGAGTCGGGCTCGTGAGTCACGTGACCCTCATCAAGTACGTGCGTCACGCGATTGTCATCGTCTTCATCGTCGCCGCGGTCCTGACCCCCCCCGACGTAGTCTCGCAGATGTTGATGGCCGCTCCGCTGCTCGTGCTCTACGGCCTTTCGATCGGCGTCGCCTACGTCTTCTACCGACCTCGGATGGTGGCCGAGGCGAGCGCGGAGGAGACGGGGACGGCGGTTACACCGCGCGACTGACGGGGAGAGGACGGTCGCGAAACCCTGCCTGCTAGCGCGCCTGCTCGTCTTCGACTTCGAGCGCGACGCGAAGCTCGATCAGATCTGCGGGAGTCGGCGCGTGCTGCGTAACTCCAGACGTCCTGGCAGTTTCCTCGAGAACCGCGACGGCGTCATGCGCGAAGTCCGGCGGGATGAGGACGGCGACGAGCGTCCGCCCCGGCACATGCTCGGGATCCTGGGTTCGGAAGGACGCGATTCCCTCGTAGCTCTCGAGCAATACGGTGAAGTAAACTGCTTCCCGGCGCGGAAGCGAGACGAAGACGACGTGAACCCCGAAAGTGGGATCGACGGGCGGAAGCTCGAATCCCGGCGGCATGGTTTTCAGTGGAGCAGCGTCGCCGTATCGAAGTAAACCGATTGGACTTTCTCACATCGGCCGCACTCGGCGCGCACGACGCGGAGCATGCGGCCCTCGCGCGGCTGCGAGCGCTCGCCCAAGCTCTGGAGAAAACCGCCGCAGATGCAGCGCCGGGCGCGGAGAGCGGCGTCGAGCTCACCGAGATCGTCGAGCCGGATCGCCGACTCCGGGCTCGCACCCGGAAGGGAGGACGCAACGGCAGCGATTCGGCGACGCTTTTGCATCCGCCGCGCCGACGCCGCGAGTGCGGCGAGCAGCGCAAGCGTGAGAACGACGCCGATCATCGCGGCGACACGGCCGTCTCAGCGGCCGAATTGCTTGCGGAGTCTGAGCATCGTGCCGAATTCCGCCGGCGGTATCTCTTCGATCGCGAGCGGCGGCGGCGTGTTCCCGGCGACCGCCGCGGCAACGGCATCGCGAAAAGCCGGCGTCGCGGTGACGCGCGTGCCGGCCGCGGCGGCGCGAAGTGTGAACGGCACCGCGAATGATCCTTTCGTGCTCTTGACCGCTCCGAGCGCTGGCGCCGCGTCCGTCAGCGCGCGGCTCAGAGGCTCCTCCGGAAGGAGCGCGCCGTCGATCGACACGCTGCCGTCGGCGGCGATCTCGCCGCGTCCGCGAATCTCTGCGCCCTCCGCGGTGACGACCACTCGCGGCATGCGAACGGTGCCGTCGTTCACCTCGAAATCTATCGCGACGCGATCGAAGCGCGTGCCTACGTCGGCGAGCGTCGATGCAGCAGCAGCCGCGACCGGTGCGAGCGCATCCGGTCGGCCGGCGAGTCCGAGCGCGTCCGCGACGAGCTGTCGCATCCAGTTCGAGCCCGCGATGCGACCCTCGTGGATGCCCGCGCGGCCGCGCACCCGCAGCCCCTCGGCGTCGTGCTTCATCTCCAGGATGGCGTCCGAGCGTCCGTAGACACCGAGAGAGATTCGCGGCGCGATGTTCTTCAGCACGGTCTCCGCGTCGGAGTTGCGGAACATCAATCCGCCTTCTACCGGATCCTCGGTCTTCGGCCAGAACACAATCGAGCCGAGCGCGGTGCCGTCGTAGAACGGGGCGTCGATCGAGCTGAAGGTGAGCTTGTTCTTCCAATAGTTGAGCCCGACGAGGGCTTGGTCGAGGCGCGCGGTCCCTACCTCGAGGCTCGAAAGCGTGAACGAAGCGCTGATGTCGGTGTTGACGGAGAGCAATGCACCCGAGATGCTGACCGGCGTTGCCTTGATGGGAATCGCGGACCACCCGTGGAACTCGAGCGCGTCGATCTTTCCTTCGTGCCGCACCAGCACTTCGTCGGTCGTGCCCGTCGCGCGAATCGTCAGATCCATGTTGCCCTTCGGCCGCCATTTCTCTTCGAAGCCGAAGCGCTCGGCCGCAGCCGTGAGTGCGAATCGCTCGAACACGAGCTTGGCGGAAATCTTCCGCGGGTCCTTGAGCGTCACCCATCCGGTCGGCTCGAAAACGAAACCGCCCCACCGCGCTTGCCCGCGCCGAACCTGATAGCGCGAATCGTCGAAAGCGGTCTCGACGTCGACCTCCAACCGATCGCTCAGGCCGCCTACGACGACGCCCATCGAGCCCTTGAGCTTGCCGAGCGTGGGCTCGGCCGGCTTGGACTCCGTCGACTTCTCACCGATCAAGCCGGCGCTTTGCATCTCGAACGACAGAGGATCGACGAGGTCGGCCTCTCGCAGAATGACGAAAGCTTCCTTCACGGCGTCCGCGCGACCGTCTTTCACTCGGAAATCGACCGTGACGTGATCGCCGCCGCTGGGGCCGGCGTCCGGCTTCAGCTGCAGGTCGAGGGTCGCGTCATCGCTGGAACCGAGCACGCTGCCTTCGAGCTTCGCGACGAGAGCGCCCTCCACACCTCCCTGAACACTTCCCCGGACGCGTTCTGCGCTGAGACGGCGCGGCGGCGTCACGTTGCGATCTTCGATCAACAGGCCGCCGTCGGTTACCTGAACCGTGAACGGAAGCTTGGCCAGGCTCGCGAAAAGATCCTCGGAGAGCTCGGAAAGTTGGCGACCCTCTTCGTCCCGCACGATCTCGATCCGCGGTCTCTCGGCGACGACGCTCTGTACGTCGAGCTTCCCGCCGAAGAGCGAGAGCAACGCGGCGCCGACACGAACCGTCTCGATGGTGAGAAACGGGGCCGTGCTCCGCTCGTGGCGGAGCACGCGTACGTCGCGAATCTTCGCCGCGAGCGGGAACAGCGAGACATCTACGTCGCCGATTTCGACTTTCGTACCGATCTTTTCGGCGATCTGGCGCCCGACTTCCGGCGCCATCGCGGCGACGCGGGAGCGCAGCGATACGGCCGCGACGCCCGAGACGACGAGTACGAGGACCACGAGGGCGAGAATGACTTTGCGCATCGACGGTGGTGTGCGGCGAACGGCTTTGACTGTCGGTCAGTGCCGGGCTACGGAAACGGGATTCTAGTCACCGGTCCGAGGGGGAGCAACTCGATGTCTGACGCGCTCATCACGACCAACGTAGACAACGGCGTCGCCACGCTGACCCTGAATCGCCCCGACACGCGCAACGCGATGACGGCCGAGATGGGGCGCCGCGTCGAAGCGGCGGTCGATGCGCTCAACGCTCGCGACGACGTGCGCGTGGTCGTCGTCACCGGCGCCGGGCGCGCCTTCAGCTCCGGCGGCGACCTCGATAGCCTCGCAAAGGAAGCCGGCCTGTCCGAAGCCGGCGACGGCCTCGACGGTGGCGCGAACTTCTACCGCCTCTTTCTCTCGGTGGGTCGACTCCGCGTGCCGTCGATCGGGGCGCTGAACGGCCATGCGATCGGGGCGGGGCTTTGCTTCGCCCTCGCATGCGATCTCCGGGTCATGCACGAGCAAGCGAAGGTGGGCATGACTTTCGTCAAGATCGGCATCCATCCGGGCATGGCGGCCTCTTGGAACCTCCCGCGTCTGGTCGGGTCGGCGAATGCCGCTGACCTCCTCTTTACGGGTCGCCTAGTCGACGCACGAGAGGCGCTGGCGATGGGTCTCGTCAATCGCGTAGCCGGCGAAGCCGAGTTCGCCGCCACGGTTTCCGAGCTCGCGCGCTCGATTGCGGCGAACGGCCCCCTCGCAGTGCGCGCGCTCAAAGAAACGCTGCGCGGGACCTTCACGCGCACGATCGACGAAGCGGTGATTCGCGAAGCGGATGCTCAGGCCGGGACATTCAAAAGTGCGGACGCGCGCGAAGGCATCTCGGCGATCAAGGAAAAACGGAGCCCGCGCTTCAAAGGAGTCTAGCGGGGTCTCGCAACCGGCTCAGCGGTCGCTCTCGGTAAAATTCGACACCCGCCACTCGCCGTTCTCGCTCGTGAGCGAGAGCACGATGAGCTTGTGGAACGCGTCCATCCCGCTCGGGTGAATCGCGAGATCGTAAGCGTATTGCGCGCGGACGCCGGCATCGCGCGCCTCTTCCAGACGATACGTAACGTGGGGCCTCTCGGCCGTCGCAGCGTCCGGGTTGTTTTCGACGAGCGCGATCTCGCGCTCGAGCTTTTCGAGGGCGAGGCTGGCGCAGAAGGGACGTGCGGCCTCCAGATTGATGCGCACGTAGTGTGCGTCGAGGAAACCCTCGGCCGCCGCGCGTGGAGAACCGGTGGGCGCCGTACAAGCGGCGCTCGCCAATGCGAGCGCCAGCATGAGCGGGGCGAACAGAGCAAGCGCGGGGAGCACGGGTCGAAAGCATTGCCGCATCGTGAAGGCTCGCGTCGTCACTTTTTAGAGAAGAGTCTATCGAGGTCGCCGACGGCTGAGGGTTTCTCGCTCTTCGTTGCCGGCTTGCGCTCGCTTCGAGGCGCGAAGTAGTCGCAGAAGTTGGCTCGATTTTTCTCGAGCACCCGCTCCGCCGACGGCTCCGCGCACTCGTTGTAGGCAGACTTGTCGTGAAAGCGACAGTTGAGGCAACAGCGGAGCTCCGCACCGCAGGCATCGCAGCTAGCTGCCCGCGACACGACGCCGAGGGTCGCCGACGCTAGACCGCAAGCGTGACAGACCACAGCCGGCGAATCGCTCACCGAACCACTCGCGTGAGCCATGCTTCCATTCGATCGAGTAGCTCGGGCAACGCGCCCGGCTCCTCGAAGCGGTGGCCCACGCCCGGAAACGTCGCGAGCGTGACGTCACCCGGCGCGGCGGCGGCGATCGCGACGGCATGCGCCAAGGGCACCACCGAATCGGACTCGCCATGCAAAACCAGCAGGGGGTGCGTCAACGAAGACACGGCCGCGAGAATGTCGATCTTCTCGACATCGTCCAGAAACCCGACGTTCATCCAGCCTTCGCGCCAGCGCCGGCGGCCCTCGCGGCGCCAAGCCTCGATCTCGCCGGGCGCGAGGCCGGCGGAGAAGAGAGCCGAGTCGGCTACGGCGGCGATCGTCGCGATCGCATGCACGCGTTCCGGCGTGCGCGCCGCGGCGAGCAGCGCCACTGTGCCGCCGAGGCTGGATCCGACGACGACGAGCGCGCTCGGCGAGAACTCTTGCAGAAAGTCGATGGCGCCGAGCGCGTCTTCCACCTCACCGCTCACGGTCAAATCTTCGAAGCGCCCGTCGGACTCGCCGACGAAAGAGAAGTCGAAGCGAAACACGCTTAGGCCGAGAGGCAGAAAACGCTCGACGATCGCTTGCTGCTTGGTGCCCTGACGGGTGGATTCCATCCCGTGGCAGAGGAGGAGCATGGGGCCCGAGGCTTTGCCGATTCGATGCAGGTCGCCGACGAGAAGCCCGCCGCGCCGGCTCGCGAATTCTACTCTTTCGCCGCTCACGGCTTCGCCGACATCGTTCGTATTGATAGCATAGCGCTCCGTGAGCACTAAGGGACCGGCAGCGCGCTCTCTCGCTCGCCTGCTCGCGGATCTCGCGAAGCACGCGGAGCCCGCGCTCGGCGAGCGTCTCGCTGCACTAGCGAAGAGCTACGCGATCCACTTGGAAGCCGAGGCCGCTCTCGCCGAGCCCACGCGCCGGGCGTACTTCGGCGACCTTCACCGCTACTTCCTCCACGCGCTCGCCGCGACGCCGGGCCGTGTGCGCGCCCGCGCACCGAGTGAAGCGAGCGTGTTCAGCCCGTTGACGGTACGGGCTTTCCTGGCGACGCGCATGGCCGAGACCGATCGAGCCAGCGTGGCGCGCGCGCTCGCGTCGCTCCGATCATTCTTCGCGTTCGCGAGCCGCGACTCCGGCCGCTCTAGCCCGACGGAAGTGGTCTCGTCGCCTAAAGTTCCGAAGCACCTGCCCGCACATCTGGACGAGCGCGACGTCGAAGCCATCCTTCGCACTGCCGCGCGCATGGCTCGGACCGGACCGACGAAGAGCCGCTCGCGGTGGCTCCGAAACCGCGCGCTGCTCGAGGTGATCTATTCGAGCGGGCTTCGCGCTTCGGAAGTGGTCGCTCTCGATTGGCATTCGATGGACCGAAGTCTCGGCGTGCTCCGCGTCGAGCGCGGCAAGGGTAACAAGCAGCGCATCGTGCCGATCGGCGCCGACGCCATGTCCGCGCTCGACGACTACCGAGGTGAATGGACCGAGCCGGTCGGCGACAAGAGCGCCGTGTTCCTGAACCTTCGCGGCGGGAGGCTCAACGTCCGGAGCGTAGGCCGCATCCTCGACGAGTGCATCCGTCGCGCCGCGCTGCAGACCAAAGCGAGCCCGCACGCGCTTCGGCACTCGTTCGCCACGCATCTCCTCGAGAACGGGGCGGACCTACGCGCGATCCAAGAAATGCTGGGCCACGCGTCGATCTCGACGACTCAGAAGTACACCCACCTCGATCTAAAACGCCTGACCGCCGTCTACGGCAAAGCCCACCCGCGCGCGTAGCCTCCAGGGACTCTCGCATCTGGCGGACGAACACTTGCCTCGATATATACTCTGACGATGGACAAGCTGATCGCGAAGGCCGAGAACCTTCTCGAAGCGCTGCCTTTCATGCGGCGCTTCGCGGGGAAGACCCTCGTCATCAAGTACGGCGGCGCCGCGATGGTCGACGAGAAGCTCCGGCGTGGGTTTGCCCAGGACATCGTCCTTCTGAACTCGCTCGGCCTCCACCCCGTGATCGTGCACGGCGGCGGCCCTCAGATCGGAAAGACGCTGGAGCGGCTGAACATCCCCACCCGCTTCGTGCGAGGGATGCGAGTGACCGACGACGCGGCGATGGAAATCGTCGAGATGGTGCTCGCCGGCCAGATCAACAAGAGCATCGTCGCCGACATCGCCGTCCACGGCGGTAAGGCCGTCGGCATCAGCGGCCGGGACGCGGGCTTGCTGCGCGCGAGCAAGATGTTGATGGAGATCGCCGGCGCCGACGGCAAGGTCGAAGCAGTGGACTTGGGCCAAGTCGGGAGGGTGGAGGAAGTGTCACCCGGCATCATCGAGAACCTCCGCCAGCACGACTTCATTCCCGTGATCGCGCCGATCGGCTTCGACGCCGAAGGGCGGAGCTACAACATCAACGCCGACATCGCAGCGGCGAAGATCGCGGCGGCGCTCAGGGCCGAGAAGCTGATGCTGCTCACCGACGTGCCGGGCATTCTCGACAAGGACAAGAATCTGCAGCCCATCTTGACGATCGACGAAGCGCGACGACAAGTCGCCGCCGGCTCGATCGAAGGCGGCATGGTCCCGAAAGTCGAGTGCGCGATCGACGCGCTGCTCGGCGGCGTCAACCAAGTCCACATCATCGACGGGCGCGTGAGCCACGCCGTGCTGCTCGAGATCTTCACCAACGTGGGTGTGGGCACCGAGGTCGTCGCCGGTGGCTGAGCCCCTCTCGATCATCGAGGCCACGGACCGGTACACGGCAAGGAACTACGCGAGGTATCCTGTGGCTTTCGTATCCGGTCGCGGCTCGAGGCTCTTCGACGAGAAAGGGAGAGCCTATCTCGACTTCTTCAGCGGGCTCGCGGTGAGCTCGCTCGGCCACGGTCATACGGGGCTCGCGCGCGCGATCGCCGAGCAGGCCGCGACGCTCATCCACACGTCGAACCTCTACTACAATGAGCCGGCTGCGCGCTTGGCGGAAAGGCTCGTCCGACGAACGTTCGCCGACCGAGTCTTCTTCTGCAACAGCGGCACGGAGGCGAACGAAGCCGCGATCAAGATGGCAAGGCGAAGCGATCCGCGACGCCACGAGATCGTGAGCGCGTATCGCTCCTTTCACGGCCGAACTCTCGGCGCCCTCGCCGCCACCGGCCAGCCGGATCTTCAAGAAGGCTTCGGCCCCATGCCTGGCGGCTTCGTTCACGTTCCTTACGACGACGTCGATGCCACACGCGCTGCCGTCGGCAATCGAACGGCCGCGGTCTTGGTCGAGCCCATCATCGGCGAAGGCGGTGTGCTGGTGCCGGCCGCAGGCTATCTCGCCGCGCTTCGAAAGCTCTGCGACGAAGCCGGCGCGCTGCTCATCTTCGACGAAGTTCAAACCGGCGTCGGTCGAACGGGCACGCTCTACATGTACGAGCAGCTCGGTGTCACACCGGACATTCTTACGACGGCCAAAGGCCTCGGCGGCGGCTTTCCGATCGGCGCGGTGCTCGCGACAGAGAAAGCGGCGGCGGCTTTCGTGCCCGGCTCTCACGGCTCGACCTTCGGTGCGAATCCCCTCGCCTGTGCGGCCGCCTCCGCCGTGCTCGACGCTCTCGACGCCGGCGTGCTCGAGAACGCCAAGCGCTCCGGCGAGCACCTTGGCAAGCGCCTCGAAGCGCTCGCGAAAAAGCACGCATGCATCGTCGAAGCCCGAGGCCACGGCCTCCTTCGAGGCATCGAGCTCGATCGACCGACGCGGCCTCTGGTCGAGAACGCCCTCGAGCGAGGCCTCATCGCGAACGCGACGGCGGGCAACGTGATTCGGATCATTCCCCCTCTCGTCATCCAGACGGCGGAGATCGACGAAGGCATCGACATTCTCGACCGGGTGATCGGGGAGGCTTCGACATGAAGCGCGATCTGCTCACTCTCGCCGACGTCGAGCCGGCGGAATTCAATCACCTGATGGACGTGGCCGCGCGCCTCAAGGCCGATCTGAAGGCCGGGCGTGCCCATGCGTGGCTCGCCGGCAAGACGCTCTCGATGATCTTCGAGAAGCCGAGCCTCCGAACGCGAGTCACCTTCGAAACCGGCATGAATCAGTTAGGCGGCGTCGCGATCTATCTCGGCCCCGCCGACATTCTGCTCGGCCAACGCGAGTCCGTGCCCGACATCGGGAAGAATCTGTCGCTCTGGGTGGACGCGATCATGGCGCGGACTTTCGCGCATCGATCGGTGATCGAGCTGGCCGCGAACGCGAGCGTGCCGGTAATCAACGGGCTCTCCGATCTCTATCACCCCTGCCAAGTGATGGCCGATTGCTTCACGCTGCGAGAGCTTCGCGGGAACGACCTCTCGCGCCTTTCGGTGGCGTTCGTCGGCGACGGCAACAACATGTCGCACTCGTGGATGCTCGCGTCGGCGAGGCTCGGCTTTCGGCTCACGGTCGTCTGTCCGGAAGGCTACGAGCCGAGCCCCGAAGTCATCGCCAACGCACGTGCGCTCGGCGCGCCCTCGCTCGAGATCACGCGCGACCTCGAAGGCGGCACCCGCGGCGCCGACGTGCTCTACACGGACGTGTGGGCGAGCATGGGCCAGGAAAGCGAGGCCGAAGCTCGACGAAAGATTTTCGCGCCGTATCAGATCAATCAACGGGTAGTGGACAATGCCGCTCGCGACGTGATCGTGATGCACTGTCTTCCCGCTCATCGCGGCGAAGAGATCACCGGCGAGGTCATCGACGGGCCCCACTCCGTCGTCCTGCAAGAGGCGGAGAATCGGCTGCACGTACAAAAGGCGCTGATCGCCTGGCTGCTCGGCGCGCCGCAAGCGCAGTGATAGCCCAGTGCAAGCACCGGGGAGAGACAAGGAAGTCATGAAGGACAACCCGAGAAAGATCGTCCTCGCCTACAGCGGCGGCCTCGATACCTCCGTGATCTTGAAGTGGCTGATCGAGGAATACGGCTGCGAGGTCGTGGCTTACGCCGCCGACGTCGGCCAAGGCGACGAGCTGGCCCGCGTGGACCCGCGAGCGCGCAAAACCGGCGCTTGCGAGGTTTACATCGAGGACCTTCGAGAAGAGTTCGTCCGCGACTTCGTGTTTCCGATGTTCCGGGCCAGCGCAGTTTATGAGGGCACGTATCTACTCGGCACCTCGATCGCGAGACCGGCGATCGCGAAAAGACAGGTCGAGATCGCGCAGAAGACCGGCTCGGACGCCGTCGCGCACGGGGCTACCGGCAAAGGCAACGATCAAGTTCGCTTCGAGCTAGCGTTCGCTGCGCTGGCGCCGGAGCTGAAGGTGATCGCGCCGTGGAGAACTTGGGATCTCGACTCGCGTACCAAGCTCTACGCGTTTGCCGAGAAGCACGGCATCGAGGTGCCGGGCACGAAGCAGCGCGGCTACAGCATGGACGCGAACGTGCTCCACACGAGCTACGAAGGCTACGATCTCGAAGACCCTTGGGTGGAGCCGCAAGAAGACATGTTCCGCCGGAGCGTGGCGCCGGAGAAAGCGCCCGATAAGGCCGAGTACGTGGAGATCGGCTACGAGCAGGGCAATCCAGTGACGCTGAACGACGAGAAGCTCACGCCCTTCGCGCTGCTCGAAAAGCTAAACACGATCGCCGGCCGCCACGGCGTAGGTCGCGCCGACATCGTCGAGAACCGCTACGTCGGCATGAAATCTCGCGGCGTCTACGAGACCCCGGGCGGAACCGTGCTCACGACGGCACACCGTGCACTCGAGACTCTGACTCTCGACCGTGAGGTCATGCATCTGCGTGACAGCTTGATCCCGCGTTACGCCGAAATGATCTACTACGGCTACTGGTTCGCGCCGGAGCGAGAGATGCTGCAGGTGGCAATCGACCAATCGCAGCTCCGCGTGAACGGCACCGTGCGAATGAAGCTATACAAAGGAAGCGCCACCGTGGCCGGCCGCCGCTCGGACGAGTCACTCTACGTTCCGGATCTCGCGACTTTCGAGGCCGACACGGTTTACTCTCAAGCCGACGCAACCGGGTTCATTCGATTGAATGCGCTGCGGCTCAAAATCCGCCACTTGGTCGAGAGCCGGAAGACGAAAGGATCGTGAGCGCGAAAGCGAAGAAAAAACAGTCGAACACGTCTTGGGGCGGGCGCTTCAAGACGCCGCCCGCACGAGGCGCGCAGGCTTTCACCGCCTCGATCGGCTTCGACATTCGACTCTATCCCTACGACATCCGCGCGAGCATCGCTCACGCCGAGATGCTCGCGCAGGTGAAGATTCTCTCCACGCCCGACGCGAAGAAGATCGTCGCAGGACTCCGCCAGGTGGAGAAAGAGATCGAAAGCGGCGCGTTCAAGCCTGGTGTCGAGGACGAAGACATCCACATGGCCGTCGAAAGACGGCTCCGTGAGAAGATCGGCGCGGTCGGCGCCAAGCTGCACGCGGCGCGAAGCCGCAACGACCAAGTGATCACCGACGTTCGGTTGTTCACGAAGGATGCCATTCGTGACATCGACGCCGGCATCGCCGAGCTGCAGAGCGCGCTCGTCGCCGTCGCGGCCGCGCACCTCGACGCCGTGATGCCGGGCTACACGCACATGCAGCGCGCGCAGCCGGTGTTGCTCGGCCATCACCTGCTCGCCTACCACGACATGCTCTCGCGCGATCGCGGGAGGCTTGGCGACTGCTTCGTCCGAACCGACGTGCTGCCTCTCGGCGCGGGCGCCATCGCCGGCACCACGCTACCGATCGACCGCGCTTTCGTCGCGAAAACGCTGGGCTTCGCGCGCATCGCCGAGAACAGCATGGACGCGGTGTCCGATCGCGACTTCATCGCGGAGCTGCTCGCGGCGGCGGCCATCCTCTTTGCGCACCTCAGCCGACTCGCCGGCGAGATCGTGCTCTGGGCAACGAGCGAGTATGGCTTCGTCACGCTCCACGACGCTTACTCGACCGGTAGCTCGATGATGCCGCAGAAGAAAAACCCGGACATCGCCGAGCTCGTACGCGGCAAGTCGGGGCGGGTCTACGGCAACTTGGTCTCGTTGCTGACTACCATGAAAGGCCTTCCCCTCGCCTACAACAGCGATCTCCAGGAAGACAAAGAACCGCTTTTCGACACCGTGGACACGGCCAACGCGTCACTGCGTACGCTGGCGGCGATGATTCGCTCTCTCCGCTTCAACACGGCGCGCATGAAGGATGCCGCGTCCGACGGCTTTCTGCTCGCAACCGATCTTGCTGAGTACTTGGTCGCCGCCGGGACGCCGTTTCGCGAGGCTCACGAGATCACTGGCCGCATCGTGCTCCACTGTCTCGAGCGTGGAATCTCGCCGACGGATCTCTCCCTCGACGAGTTTCGGAAATTCTCGAAAGCGTTCAGTCGCGACTTGCTCGCGCTGCTGACGGCCGAACAAGCCGTCGCGCGGCGAAAGACCATAGGCGGCACCTCCGGTGTAAACGTGCGCCGCCGGCTCGCCGAGCTGAAAAAGAAGAAATGAGCTCGGCTCGCCGCCTGATGCTCGTTGCGACTCTGCTCGCGACCACGCTGGCCTGCGGCATTCGCACTCCGCCGCGTCCGCCGGAAGACACGATGCCGCGCGCGGTGACAGACGTCGGCGCGAAGCGGGACGGCACGAGCGTTAGGCTCGAGTGGGAGAGACCGGACAAGAGCATGGACGGTCAGCGCTTGGCGGACCTGACCGGCTTTCTCGTCGAGCGGCGCGGGAGCGACGGATCGTTTACCATCATCGGCGACGTCGCTGCCGACACGACCCACCGTCTTCGACCGTTCAAGAACTACTCCTACGTGGACAAAGCGGCGCCCGATGGCAACGTCGAGTATCGCATCGTCGGCTACACCGCCGATGGCCAGCGAAGCCCGCCGAGCAGGTCCGCGTTCACAGAAAAGGCGGAGCCAAAGCCGTGACGGCATCCGGCGGCGCCGCCGCGCGGCTCGCCATCGCGTTTCCGGGCCAAGGCACGCAACGCGCCGGCATGGCGCGGGATTTTCACGAAAAAAGCGCGGCCGCGCGCGACGTGTTCGCCGCAGCATCAGAGGCGCTTGGTCTCGACGTCGCGGCGCTCTGCTTCGAAGCGGATCCACGCCTCGACACCACCGAGTACGCTCAGCCTGCGATTCTCACGGCGGAGATCGCGATGCTCCGCGCGCTCGAGAAAGACTTCGGCGTCGTCGCCTCCGTGTTCGGAGGTCACAGTCTCGGCGAGTACGCCGGCCTCGTAGCAGCCGGCGTGATCGATCTCGCACGTGCCGTCGTGCTGGTCCGCGAGCGCGGCCGCTCCATGCAGGCCGCGGCGCCCGCCGAGCCGAGCGGCATGATCGCCGTCGTGCAGCCTGCGATGAACGTCGACGCTCTCGTCGCCGGGCTCGCGGACTCCGGCGTAGACATCGCCAACATCAATTCGGCCGATCAAGTGGTGCTGAGCGGCCGAAAGTCCGACCTCGACGCCGCCGCCGTTACGATTCGAACCATCGAAGGCTTCGCTCGCGCTCGCTGTCTGCCTCTCAAAGTCTCCGGGCCTTTTCACTCGCGCTGGATGAAGCCGGCCGGCGACGCACTCCGCGTGTTGCTCGAGGTCGACAGCGAGACGTGGCGCTCCGACGGTGCGACGCGTGTCACCTGCAATGTGAGCGGTAGCATGCACACGGCCGACACGACTGCGATCGTGGATTTGCTCGCGCGCCAAGTAAGCGCGCCCGTCCGCTGGCTCGACAACATGAAAGCTCTCGCCGACCGCGCCGACCGCGTAGTCGAGCTCGGCCCCGGCAAGCCGCTGCGCGCGTTCTTTTCGTCGATCGGAGTGGACGCGGTGTCCGTGACGACGTGGGAAGCCGCAGCACTGCTCGTGAGCATTGGCTAAGGCCAGAGCGACGACTGCTCGAGCGCTTCTAGCAGGGCCGCTACGTGCCATATATCGATTCCGTCCGAAGTCGTACGACGGCGAGCGGCGTTGCAAACGAGAATTCGTCGCACGAGGCCGCCTGGGTCGGCGATCGCGCGCAGGCCTTTCAGCTCCGCGTCGCCGACTTCGTTGCTGCTCTTCGCTTCGATCGCGATCCATTCACGGTCGCGGCGAAGCAGGAAATCCACCTTCGTACGAGCGGCGTCGGCCGGCGCCCAGTGGAACCAATCCTCGAACCGATCGGCGTAGCCCTGCACGGTGACGCGAGCCACGCCTGAGTCGCGCGCCAGGCTGCTGACGCTCAGGACCTGAGCGTGGAAGAGCGTGGCAACGGAAAGAAAGCGTGCGAAGCCTGGCAGGTTTCGCACCAATGCTTCGGCTTGGATCTCTTCTTTGAGATACGTCTGCACGTACGCCGCGAGTGCGTCCTTCCGCGCCGTGGACTCCCAGACGACCGGCAGGCTGCCGAAACGGAGCACGGTATCGAGGTCGAACTCACGGCCGAGCTCCGCGGGCACTCGATCCACAGAGCACGAAACGCCGGCAGAGGCGCCTTTGTTGACTTAACGCCTCTGCCGCCGTTTCGTGCTCACATCGCGTCGTAGCGCGATGCGCTTAGAGGAGACATCCATGCCGTCGAATGCCGCAAACGTCGTTTCTCGAGTCGTACTCGTCGGAATCTTTGCGATCGCCCTCGCCTGCGCTTCGGCGCCCGAGAACGCCGTCAGCAAAACCAGCCTTCCGGCCGACCTCGGCGCCGTGAAAGCGCCGGCCGACAATGCGCCGAGCGCGGGCAAGGTCGCGCTCGGGCACCAGCTCTTCTTCGACAAGCGCCTCAGCGTGGACGGCTCGCGAGCTTGCTACTCGTGCCACTTGAACGAAGACGGCAACGGCGGCAAGGACCCGCTCGCGATCGGCCCAGGTGAGAAAGTTCTCACCCGACACAGCCCTGTCATCTGGAACGTAGGCTTCCTAGCGGAGCTCTATTGGGACGGCCGCTCGAAGTCTCTCGAAGACCAAGGAACCGCCGCGTGGGCCGGCGGGAACATGGGCGTCGGTAAGGAGAACCTCGAGAAAAAGGCCGCCGAGATCGCAGCGATCGCCGGATACAAAGAACAGTTCGACGCGGCTTTTCCCAGCGAAGGCGTGACCGCCACGACGATCGTGAAGGCGTTGTCCGCTTACGAGCGCACGCTCATCTGCGACAAAACGGCTTACGACAAGTACGCGAAAGGTGACGAGAGTGCGCTCACCGCGGAGCAGAAGAAAGGCCTCGACCTCTACATGGGCAAAGCCGCCTGCGTAGTCTGTCACGCGCCGCCTCACTTCTCGACGGCTTACGGGGGCGCGCAAGGCACCTACTACAACGTGGGCGTCGGCACGAAGGACAAGAAGGACGAAGAAGTCGACATCGGCCGCGCAAAACTCTCCGGCCAGGAAGCCGACTGGGCCGCGTTCAAAGTCCCGTCTCTACGTAACACCTCGAAGAGTGCGCCCTATTTCCACGACGGCTCGGTCGCGACGCTCGAAGCTGCTGTGCGCGTGATGGCGAGCGGCGGCGTGCCCAACAAGGCGCTCTCGCCTCTCTTGGTGGACCGCAAGCTCAGCGACGACGAAGTGAAGCAGCTCGTCGCCTTCCTCGGCGCTCTCGACTGCAACCAAGGACTCTTAGAGCCGAAACTACCCTGATTTCAACCATGTAGTGTTCGATCGGCTGCGCGAGAAAGAGCTTGCGCGTCCGATGACGCGAGCTTACGCTCGCTCCTAGCTGGACCTACGTCATGGCGAAGCACATCTACAACCTTTCCGAAGCGAAGACCGGACTTTCGAAGCTCGTGGATCGGGCTGCCGCCGGCGAAGAGATCATCATCTCCAAGGCCGGCACACCGCGAGCGAAGCTGGTTCCACTGCCCGTCGTTCGCCGGCAGTCCGGTGACTGGAAAGGTCGAGTTCGAATGTCGAAAGACTTCAACGCCCCGTTGCCGAAGGAGCTTCTCGACGCGTTTAACGGGCGTTCGTGAAACTTCTGCTGGATACACACGCGTACCTCTGGTTCCGCGCAGGAGACAAGCGACTCCCGAGACGAACTCGTCGCGCGAGCGCACTTGGAAGCCCTGACGCTCGTCTCGGATGACACCGGGATCGCGAAGTACGACGTCCCACGATTGTGGTGAATCGAAGGTACCCTCGTTATTTCAAGCCGCCGCACGCTCGCGGGCGGTGGCTTCGACGGCGGCGGCGTCACGTTTGACGGCGCGGTATTCGCGGATGTCGACGCGGCGGGTGCGCCACCAGTACCAGGCCGTCGAGTAGGGCCAGTTGTTGGTGATGCGGCCTGCCGCGTCTTTGTACCAGCTCTGACCGGCGGCGGCCCAAGAGGTGCCGCGAAGCTCGGCTTGTAGCTCGCGATTGAACTCCGCCATCACTTCGGGACGGAGATCCACGTACTTGAAGCCGCCTTCGTCGAGAGTTCGGATGGCGCTCAAGATGTACGACATCTGGCACTCCATCATGAAGATGATGGAGTTGTGGCCGAGGTTCGTGTTGGGGCCGTAGAGCATGAAGAAGTTCGGGTAGCCCGAGATCGCGAGGCCGTAGTAGGCCTGCGCTCCCTGCTTCCAATCCTCATCGAGCGTGTGGCCGCCGATGCCTTCGAGCTGCATGGGCGCTAGAAAGGGATTGGTCTTGAAGCCCGTGGCCAGCACGATGGCGTCGAGTTCGTGCGTCTTGCCGTCGCTGGTGCGGAGGCCGTTCGCGACGATGCGCTCGATGCCCGACGTCACCACGTTTACGTTCGCGCGATTCAGCGCCGGGTAGAACGTGTCGTGGATCAGAATGCGCTTGCCGCCGATCGGGTAGTCGGGCGTGAGCGTCTTTCTAAGCTCGGGATCGTGGACATTTTCAGCGAGGTTCTTATCGGCCCAGCCGCGGTAGAGGCGGGTCAGGAACGGCCGCTGCTTCATCACGGGGTAGAGCATCAGCTCGGCAAGCAGCCACATGCGCCAGCGAACGAGGCGCGCCCAACCCGGCACGTTCGCGTAAACCCACTTCTCCCAGGGCCGATAGGCGCGGTCGCCGCGCGGGATCATCCAGTTGGAGCTGCGCTGAAAAATCGTCAGACGACCGACGCGCGGCGCGACTTCCGGAATGAACTGGATCGCGCTCGCGGCGTTACCAATCACGCCGACGCGTTTTCCCGAGATCGCGTAGTCGTGATTCCACTCGGCCGAGTGGAACTTCTCGCCCTTGAAGTCTTCGAGGCCCGGCAGCTTCGGCACGGAGGGCCGGTGAAGTTGGCCGACGCCGCTCACGAGAACGTCGGCGACGATCTCTTCGCTCGAAGTCGTCGTCACCGTCCACGTACCGGCGTTCTCGTCGAAGCGCGCACGCGCGACTTCTTGGCCGAAGCGGATGTGGGGAAGGATGCCGTTCTTCTCGACACAGTCCTGCATGTAGGCGCGGATTTCGGCTTGCGGCGACCATTTTCGCGTCCAGTCGGTCTTCTGTTCGAAGGAGAAGCAGTAGAGCATGGAGGCGACGTCGCAGGCCGCGCCCGGATACGTGTTGTCGCGCCAAGTGCCGCCGAGGGTCTTCGCTCTCTCGAGAATCGTGAACGAGTGAATGCCTTCGCGCTTTAGTCGAATCGCTAGGCCGAGCCCGCCGAAGCCGGTCCCGATGATCAGAACCCGCCGCGTCCCCATGTCTCTCGCTTAGCCTGAAGGCGCGACCGCGCCAAATCTTCCCTGCCGAGCGATCATGCCTTCCGGCGGAAAACGAGCGGAGCCCGAGTGATCCCCGCGATCACCGACGAGCGGGTACGAACGAGCGCGCCGCCCGGCTCCACCTTGTCGAAGCGCTGGAGCAGCTCCTCGAGAAGCACCCGACCTTCGAGCCGAGCCAGCGCGGCGCCGAGACAAAAATGTTGGCCGTAGCCGAAGGCCACGTGGGGGTTCGGGTCGCGAGCGACGTCGAAGCGGGCGGCAGTAGGCCCGAACGCGCTCTCGTCGCGATTCGCCGACGCGTAGAGCAGAAGCAGCGGCTCGCCTTTCGCAATCGCGACGCCGCCGACTTTCGCGTCGCGAGTAGCAGTGCGCATGAACGCGATCACCGGCGAGGTCCAGCGCAGCCATTCTTCGACGGCCATCGGCAGTAGCGCGCGATTTTCGACTAGGCGTCGCCACTCGGCGGGCGTCGTCGCGAGCGCCCACATGCCACCCGACATCATGTTGCGCGTGGTCTCGTTGCCGGCGACGAGAAGCTGGTTTTGGAACATCAAGATCTCGTCGTCGCTGAGCCTCTCGCCGTCGACCACGCTATTGGCGAGCACGGTGGTCACGTCATCGCCTTGCTTGCCGCGACGCGAGAGCGTGAAGGCGAGCAGCGTGTCGCGCATGTCGGCTTGCCAGCGCTGGCTCTCTTCCCAGGTCATGTCGGAAGCGCCCGGAATCGCCGCTTCGGACCACATGAAGAAGCGATGGTAGTCGACATCGGTGAGACCCAAGAGATCGCTGATCACCATGAGAGGAATCGGCACGGCGACTTCTTTCGTAAAATCGATGGCCTCGCCTGTCGGTATGTCGTCCAGAAGCTTAGCCACGCGGCCGCGGAGCGAGCGTTCGAGGGCGCGGATCACCGACGGAGCAAAACCCGGCTGCACGAGCTTTCGGTAGCGCGTGTGAGCAGGAGGATCGGTGTGCATCATCGTCGGCGGAAACGGGTACTCGACGCCGATCTCCATCGTGAGAATGCCCTTCCCCGAGCAGAAGGTTGCGGGATCTCGCGACACTTCGAGCACCTCGGCGTGACGCGAGAGCGCCCAGTAGCCGCGCGCGGCGTTCCACGCGACAGGTGCCTTGCTTCGAAGCCGCGCGAAGTGAGGAAACGGATCGCCGGCGTAGAACGACTCGTCGTCGAGTGGCGCGGTGAGATCCGCCGGGGTGTCACGCGGTGAAAACATCGAGTTGCGCCGCCGCGTCAGTCCACGATGACCGGCGGCTTGCCGAGCCCCGCCGCTTCGCAGAGCGCGAGGTAGAACTGCAGCACGAGCCCGGCGTCGATCACCTGCTCTACGTTACCGCTCGCATCCAAGTTGAGATTGGCTCCCGTGATCGCGAACCAAACTTCGGTGGGCTCCTTGTTCGACTCGGGCACGACGAGCGTATGCACCGAGCCGGCCGGCTCGTAGAGATAAGAGCCGGCAGTGTTCACCTCTGGCGACTCGAGATACTTCCACGAGCCCCGCGTGGTGAACGCGAACACCGTGCCGGTGTGCTTGTGGGTCTGCACGCGTGCGCCGGGTGCGAAGCGGTTTCGAATCACCCAAAGCCCTTCGCGGATCTTCACTTGAAGCACCTTGAGCTCGACGCCCGTGTCTACGGTCACGTAAGGTAGCGCGGCGTCGTCACGGTGAACGGCGGAGGGTGCGACATCGATCATGGGGCAGGACCGTAGCAGCTCCGCCGAGGCGGGTGAACGCGCCGAGGGCTCGCGATGCGCCACCGGCGCAGCTTTTCTCGCTCGCCTTCACCGTCGTCCTTCCTTAGTATCCTCGCTCGCGCCGCCAAGGCGCACGGGAAACATGGGCGCTTTCGATAGAAGAAACGGATCGTTGTTCGTGGAAGACGTGCCGGCCTCGCGGATTGCCGCAGAGGTAGGGACGCCCTGTTACGTGTATAGCCGCGCGGCTCTGAAGGAGAGCTACGGCGCCTACGCGAAGGGCTTCGGGGCGAGACCTCACCTCGTCTGCTACTCCGTAAAAGCCAACTCGAACATCGCCGTGCTGCGCGTGCTCGCCAAGGAAGGCGCGGGCTTCGACGTGGTCTCGGGCGGCGAGCTCGAGCGCGTGATTCGCGCGGGCGGCGATCCGAAGAAGGTTGTGTTCTCCGGCGTCGGAAAGACCGAGGACGAGATTCGTCGCGCCGTCATCGCCGGCATCTTGATGTTCAACGTGGAGTCGCCGGGCGAGCTCGACGTGATCGACCGCGTGGCGCGATCAGTCGGAAAGCGTGCGCCGGTTGCTCTTCGCATCAACCCCGACGTGGATGCGAAGACGCATCCCTACATCTCGACGGGGCTCAAGAGCAGCAAGTTCGGCATCGCGATCGAGCGTGCTTTCGAAGACTATGCGCGCGCGTCCACGCTAGCCGGCATCGAGGTCGTCGGTGCCGACTGCCACATCGGCTCTCAGTTGACGAGCGTCGCGCCGTTTCGCGAAGCCGTGGCGCGGATGCTCGTGCTCGTGGATCGACTGCTGACGGCCGGCATTCCGATCCGCTACCTCGACATGGGCGGCGGCCTCGGCATCGTCTACAACTCGGAGACTCCGCCTAGCCATGATGCTTACACATCCACGCTCGTCGAAGCCGTGGGCGCAAGGAAGCTCACGGTGCTGGTCGAGCCGGGCCGCTCCATCGTCGGCAACTCGGGCATCCTTCTGACTCGCGTGCTCTTCCACAAGAGCAACAACGAAAAAAACTTTCTCGTGGTGGACGCCGCCATGAACGACCTTGCACGCCCGGCCCTCTACGACGCATATCACGCGATCGAAGCGGTAGAAGACGGATCGAACCCGATCACGGCCGACGTCGTAGGGCCCATCTGCGAGACCGGCGACTTCTTCGCTCGCGCGCGCGAGGTGCCGGCCGTACCCCCGGGCGGCCTCGTCGCGATTCGCAGCGCCGGCGCGTACGGCTTCTCGATGGCGTCCAACTACAACACGCGGCCCCGCGCCGCCGAAGTGCTCGTCGACGGCGCGCGCTTCGACATGATACGCCGGCGCGAGACGCTCGACGATCTCATCGGGCCCGAATCGATCCCGTCGAGCCTCGATTGACGGCCGAGGACATCGAGAAATGACTCGCGTCACCTTCACGAAGTACCACGGCTGCGAAAACGACTACCTCTTCGTCGACTGCACACGCTCGCCTCTCGAATCGGCACCGGCGATCGCGCGTGCGCTCTCTCACCGTCATCGCGGATACGGAAGTGACGGCATCATCTGCGTCTATCCGCCGAGCCCTTCCGTGGAGGCTGACTTCCGCATGGAGATGTACAACGCCGACGGCAGCCGCGGGAAGATGTGCGGCAACGGCATCCGCGGCTTCGGCAAGATGGTCGCCGACCGTGGACTTACGAAGAAGCAGGAGCTTCGAGTCGAGACAGATGCCGGCATCAAGACGCTGACACTGCTCAGCACGAACGGCGTCATCGACCGCGTGAGCGTAGACATGGGCGAGCCGATTCTCGACGGTCGTCAGATTCCGGTGGCCGCCGACGGCCGCGTGCTAGACCGCGCCCTCGAAGTGGCAGGTCGAAAGTGGACGGTGAGCTGCGTCTCCATGGGCAATCCCCACTGCGTCACCTTCGACGCGGACCCCGCTGGCTTGAAGCTCTACGAGATCGGCCCTGGGTTCGAGCACCATCCGTTCTTCCCCGAGCAGGTGAACACGGAGTTCGTGCGGGTGGACTCGCCGCGCCAGCTCACCATGCGGGTCTGGGAGCGCGGCTCGGGCGAGACCATGGCCTGCGGCACCGGCGCCTGCGCCGTGGTGGTCGCGGCAGCGCTCACCGGTCGGGCGGAGCGGAAGGCCGTGGTGAAGCTTCGGGGCGGCGATCTCGACATCGACTATCGGAGCGACGGTCGCGTGATCATGACCGGGCCCACGGTCGAGGTGTACACGGCTACGGTGGACGTGGACGTGCGCGGTGATAACGCTACGATCCGAGGCTGAGAGATCCGATGTTCGAAGGCACCTACACGGCAATCGTCACGCCGTTCCGCGATGGCAAGGTGGACGAGAAGGCGCTTCGCGCTCTCGTCCGCGAGCAGATCGCCGGCGGCGTAGACGGGCTCGTTCCCTGCGGCAGCACCGGCGAGTCGGCGACGATGAATCACGCCGAGCACGAGCGCGTGATCGCGATCACGATCGAAGAGGCGGCCGGCAAGGTGAAGGTGATGGCCGGCACCGGCTCCAACAACACGGCCGAGGCCATCAGCCTCACGAGCTACGCCAAGCGCGCCGGCGCCGACGCGGCGCTGCTCATCAGCCCTTACTACAACAAGCCGACCCAGGCCGGCCATGTCGCACACTACCGCGCGATCGCGGACGCCACCGGGCTGCCCCTCTTCGTCTACAACATTCCGGGACGGACGGGCGTCAACATGCTTCCCGAGACTCTGGCCGAGATGGCCGAGCACCCGATGATCGTCGGCGTGAAGGAAGCTTCGGGTAGCCTCGATCAGATCTCGCGCCTCATTCAACTCACCGGCGGCAAGATGACGGTGCTCTCGGGCGACGACAGTCTCACGTTGCCCATGATGGCCGTCGGCGCTCACGGCGTGATCGCGGTCGCGTCCAACGTCTGGCCGTCGAAGGTCTGCGAAATGGTCCGCGCTGCTCGCGCCGACAACTTCGAGAAGGCTCGCGCCTGTCACTACGAGCTTTTGCCCGTGATCCAGGCGCTCTTCACTGAGACAAATCCCATTCCCGTCAAGGCGGCGATGGCCATGCTCGGCAAAATGAGCGGCGAGCTTCGCCTGCCGCTCACTCCCGTGACCGAGCCCAACCGCGTAAGGCTCGAGGCCGCGCTCCGCAACGCGAAGATCCTCGAGTGAGTGGCGTGGTCGACATCGTCGTCTGCGGCGCCGCCGGTCGCATGGGCCGGCGCATCGTCGCGCTCGCCGCCGAAGATGCGCGCGTGCGTGTGGTGGGCGCTATCGAAGCGCGCGGCAACGCGACCGTTGGCGAGGACGCAGGTTTACTGGCCGGCCTCAGCGCCTCGGGCGTTCGAGTTGGGGACGACTTGGCGTTGATCGCCTCGCCCGGCGCCGTGATCGTCGACTTCACATCCGCGGAGTCCTCGCTCGCGCATCTCCGAGTGGCGGCGGCCAAGCGCGCGCCTATCGTCATCGGCTCGACGGGTTTCAGCGCTACGGCGCGAGCGGAGGCGGAGAAGCTTGCTGCTCAAACGCCCACCCTCATCGCGCCCAACATGAGCGTCGGCGTCAACGTGCTGCTCGCGCTCGTAGAAGAAGCGGCGCGCCGACTCGGCCCGGCCTTCGATTGCGAGATCGTCGAGCTGCACCACGGGCGGAAGAAGGACGCGCCGAGCGGCACCGCGCTTGCTCTCGGCGAGGCGGCGGCCCGCGGCAAGAGCCTAGACCCAAAGCAGGCCTTTCGTGTGGCGCGCTCCGGCATGACCGGCGAAAGACCCCGCGACGAGATCGGCATCGTCGCTCTCCGCGGCGGGGACGCCGTCGGTGACCACACCGTGTACTTCGCCGGCACCGGCGAGCGCATCGAGCTCACTCACCGCGCCACTTCGCGCGACTGCCTGGCCTCGGGCGCCCTCCACGCTGCCGCCTGGCTCGGCACCGGTCGCCCCCCCGGCCTCTACTCGATGCGCAACGTCCTCGAAAAATAGTGTCACGCAGTACCTCGCTCGGGGTGGCCGTCTATTCGCGGCTCGCTAGCTCGCCGCTCGGGTGCCTGACCCTATTTTCCAGGCCTGCGATTCGCGTCGTGTGCGCTGGCGGGGGCGGGGCGAGTTGCGAGCCTGCAACAAAGCCGTTAAGTACTGCTGAAAAATCGGGCAGTTACAGGTCCTCGCTACCCCGAGGCTCGCGTCTTTGGCGGCGCTTCTGCCCCACGCCCTGATGAGTTGCACGGCTTACATCGGCCTCGGGACCAACCTCGGCGACCGCCTTGCGAATCTACGCAAGGCCACGGAGTTGATTCGCGAGCTGCCGGATACCCGTGTCACTCGGCATTCCTCTCTCTACGAAAGCGAGCCCCACGGGCGAGCGCGAAACTGGTTCGTCAATTCCGTCGTCGAGATCCAAACTACTCTCGATCCGAACGAGCTCTTGAAGGCGCTCCAAAAGATCGAGATCACGATGGGCCGGAAGAAGACCGACGCGAAGCCCGCCAAGAAGGACAGCGGCAAGAAGGGCGACAAGGACAAGGCCGTCTCTCGCGTGATCGACCTCGACATCATTCTCTACGCTGGCGAGATCGTCGACGAGCGAAAGCTGAAGATCCCCCACCCCGAGCTCGCCAATCGGAAATTCGTGTTGCTGCCGCTGTCGGAGCTGACGCCGGCCTACGTGCACCCTAGCGGCGGGCGGACCGTCAGCCAGATGCTGGTCGGCTGCAAAGACGACAAAAAAATTCACCTTTTCAAGAACTGAGGCCTTAGCCTAGCGAGGAAAGCCCCGTGAAGATCTTCATCGACAGCGCCGACGTAGGCGAGATTCGCGAGGCCGCTTCTTGGGGCGTAATCGACGGCTGTACCACCAACCCCTCGCTCATCGCCAAGTCCGGCCGCAAGTTCGAAACCGTGCTCGCCGAGATCTGCGAGATCGTCGACGGCCCGATCAGCGCCGAGGTCATCAGCACGAATGCAGCCGGAATGATCGAAGAAGGCCGGCGTCTCGCAAAGCTTCACGAGAACATCGTCGTCAAGGTGCCGATGATCGCCGAAGGGCTGAAAGCGACGCGCACGCTCAGCAGCGAAGGCATCGCGATCAATGTCACGCTGATCTTCCAACCCGCGCAGGGCATGCTCGCCGCCAAAGCCGGCGCGAGCTTCCTCAGCCCCTTCGTCGGTCGCTTGGACGACTACGGCGAGGACGGCATGGCCATGGTCGGCACCCTCGTCGAGATGCTCCAAAACTACGACTATCCGACCGAGGTGTTGGTCGCGAGTGTTCGTCACCCGAACCACTTCATCGAAGCCGCGCGCATGGGCGCCGACGTCGCTACCTGTCCCTTCAAAGTCATCGAGCAGCTCTTGCATCACCCGCTGACGGACAAAGGCCTCGCCGCATTTCTCGCCGATTGGGAAAAAGCAAAGAAGTAAAACGCCGAACTAGATTTCAGCCGGCTTCTTCGCGGGCCACTGCCTGCCGGACGATCTCGGCTCGCGAGTCGAGATCGCCGACGAGAGCACGCATCGACGCGAGATCGGGCGGCTCCACTCTCGCTCTCTCCACAGCAGTGATGAAGTCCGCGTAGCGCGCCACGAGCCCATCCAGCGCTGCCAGCGATTCGCGATCCGGATACCGCTTTCTCGCGATCTCGGTGAACTCGCGAGCCCTTGCGAGCGGGTAACGGAGCCTTTCGATCTCGCCGGGTGCGAGAGGCCGATCGGTTGCCTCGAGTGAGGCAAGGGTCGCTTCGGCTAGATCCTGAATCAGCTCGGCGTGGGTCCGCGCGAGGTCGAAGTAGCGGAGCCAATAGCAGCCAGCAGCGGAGCTGGCGATCACACCCCCGAGCAAGAGGCCGAACAAAAGACTACGCAACGCCACGCGCGCGGATTATCACAAACCAGTTTCTTGACCACCAGCCCACGCGGGCCTAGAGTGACCCGTTGCCAGCCTGAGTAGAGCTTGAAAGAGCTCCCCAAAATCTACTTCGAGAAGCTTCTCGAACGCTCACCCGACATCGTGGTCGCAGTCGACCGTCGGGGCACGATCATTTTTTACAACGACGGCGCGAGGCAAACGCTCGGCTACTCGACGAGCGAGGTGCTCGGGAAGAGCGTCTACCTGCTCTACGCATCGGAGGAAGAGGCGCGCCGCGTGATGGCCGCGCTCCGCTCCGCCGACCACGGCGGCAGCGGCCAAATTCACAACTTCGAGTGCGCCCTTCAGAACAAGGCCGGCCAGGCGGTGACGGTCGCCATGTCGGGATCCATCATCCACGACCCGCGCGGCAAAGAGCACGGCAGCATCGGCTTCGCCAAAGAGCTCGCCGAGCTTCAGCTTCATGAGCAAATCGAGACCCTCGGCGAGCTCGCGATCGGGCTCGCGCACGAGATCAACAACCCGCTGGAGAGCCTCGTCAACAACGTCGAGATGCTCGAGCGGTTTCTGAGAAAGCACGTAGGCCAAAACGAGTACGAAGCCGAGCACGCGCGCCTGACGGCCATGAAGCGCGAGCTCCGGCGCATTCAGTCTATCGTCGAGCGGGTCGGCGAGATGGCGAACGAAGGCCGCTACGGCACGATCGAGTATCTGCCCGGTAAGCTGATGACGGATCTAGGCATCGAGACTGAGCCCGAGACGCCGCCCTCGCCTGAATCCGCAAGCCCCGCCGATACGGACACGCGTCACCTCGCCGGCAAGACCGTGCTGATCGTCGACGACGATCCCGACGTCAGTCGCTCGGTGAGCGAGATCCTGGAAGACGAGGGCTGCAAGGTCATGGTCTCCCACAGCGGGACCGAAGCGCTCAGCATGCTCGACCGCGAGTCCGTAGATCTCGTGCTGAGCGACGTCGTGATGCCCGACATGGACGGCTACGAGCTCTTCCGCACTCTTCAGTCCACGCGGCCGAATCTGCCGATCGTGCTGATGACGGCGTACTACTACGACAAGGACCATGTCTTGAAGCGGTCGGCCGCTAACGGGCTCAAAGACGTCATCTTCAAAAAGCCCATCAAACCCGCTCGTTTGATCGAGCTGATCGACGCTCGTATCGGCGCGTAAGAGCGCACCGTTTCGTTCGGCGCGAGGGGGCGTGTGTGAGCCGTTTCGCTCAAACACCTCCGCCAAAGCGCTCCGGAACTCGCTCTCCGACTCACACACGCCCCCTCGCGCCGGCGACGCGGACGCTTGCGCGTCACGCTAAGAATGTCAGCGGCTCGCGAAGCGCGTTGGGTGGCGGGGATTCGGGAAATGGCGTAGTCAGGGACGCGGGCGCGGAGCGGAATAGCGCAGCAAGAAACACGATGAGTATACGGATCGACAGGGTTTATACGCGGACGGGGGATGATGGGACTACGGGGGTCGTGGGGGGAAAGAGGGTCCGGAAGGATAGTCCGCGGATTGGGGCGTATGGAGATGTCGATGAGCTGAACTCAGTGCTCGGCCAAGTGCGGGCGGAGCTTGCTGAAGGCGAGTACGCGAAGAATGCGGATGCTCGCAATTTGGATCTGACGCTCGGGTTCATTCAGCAAGAACTGTTTGATTTGGGGAGCGAGCTCGCGACTCCGAAAGATGCGGAGTACGAGGGCATGATTCGGATCGGTGAGGTCAACGTCACGCGGCTCGAGGAGTTCATCGACGCGCTCCAACCGGATCTCGCGCCGCTCAAGTCTTTCATCCTGCCGGGAGGCGGGCGCGCGGGCGCTTCACTGCATGTGGCGCGCACGGTCTGTCGCCGGGCTGAACGACTCGTCACGCCCCTCGTTGCGGCCGGAGAGACGTCGCCTTGGACGGCGCGCTATCTCAATCGATTGGCGGATCTGCTGTTCGTGCAGGCGCGCTGGATCGCAGTGAAAACGGGTAAGCCCGAGGCGCTTTGGCAGCATGGGCTAAAGCCGCCGGGCGCAAGGAAGAAATTGTCGTGAGCGAAGGGCTCTATCTAAAGCAGGTCCAGATCGGGCCGATGGCCAACTACGTCTACTTGATCGGTGACATGGAGACGCGGGAAGTGATGGTCGTCGATCCGGCTTGGGACGTGGGCGCGATTCTCGACGTCATCGATACCGATGGCATGAAGCTCACCGGCGCGCTGGTCACGCACTTTCATCCGGATCACATCGGCGGAAATCTCTTCGGCCACACCATAGAAGGCGTTCCCGAGCTGCTCGCGAAGCGGCCCGTGAAGATCCACATGCACAAGGAGGAAGCGCCTTACGTGAAGACCACGCTCGGTCTCGAGTCGAGCGACTTCGTCTCCGTGGACGGCGAGACCACCGCGGAAGTCGGCTGCATACCTATTCGCATGATCCACACTCCCGGCCACACGCCTGGATCCCTCTGCTTTCTCGTCGACGGAAATCTCGTGTCGGGTGACACGCTGTTCATCGGCTCTTGCGGACGCGTAGACCTGCCCGGCAGCAATCCGTCCGATCTCTACGAATCGCTCACGACGAAGCTCAAGAAGCTGCCCGACGACACCGTGCTCTATCCCGGCCACAACTATTCGCCCGAGCACACGTCCACGATCGGTCACGAGAAGCGCTCGAATCCCTTCATGCGCTTCGAGAGCGTCGGCGACTTTCTCCAGATGATGGGCTATCCTAGCTGAGCTCTTGGTTGAGCTCTTGGCTGGGCTCGCGCACGAAGAGCGAAGCGAAGAGAAGAGCTAAGAAGAGCCGTCGCCCCCAATCGGGGTCGCCCCGAAATCGCTAACGCGCCGCGCTATTTTTTTCCCGCTTGACGAAAGCCCGCGCTGGCTCTCGCCTTTGACAATCGTCGCTTGGAAAGCCCGCATGGGTGCTGGGCTTTTGGGCTCCGTTCAAACGCGCACTAGGCGAGATGAATGACTTGACAATCCGTCGGGCGGGCACGTATTGTCCGCCACGTCGGACCTTTCAGCAGCCCTTAAAGGTACGAATCTAAAATAACGCGGCAGGCAACGGTACACCGTTGGGGCCACATCTAGACTAGGGAGGAGACAGCATCATGAAGGTAAGTTCGCTCAAGGCGGCAGCTTTCTTCACCGTGGCGGCGTATGCCGCATCGGTGGGGGTAGCGCACGCCGTCCCGCTAACCGCGGACGACACGAAGTGTAGGGCAACGGTTGCCAAGAACGTCGCAAAGCTCGGCTCGACGATCAGCAAAGCTTTCGACGGTTGCATCAAGGACCGCGTGAAGAACCTGACCGGCACCTGCGCCACCACGGCGGCGGCCGATTTGAAGCTCAAGGTTCCCGGAACCAAGACCAAGCTGTCGGACGCAGTCGGCGGCGTGAAGACCAAGTGCGATGGCGTCGTCCACGCGCTCTCGCTCGCCGAGCACCAGCTCTGCGGCACGCCCAACGGCGCCACCATCACGGACTTCTCGAGCGTTGCGACGTGCGTGAACGACATCACGGACAAGAACATCGAGCGGTGGCGCAATGCCATCTTGTCGCCGAACTACGCGCTTGCGGCGGGCGACATCGGCAAGTGCATCAACGCGATCGCGAAGAATGCGACCAAGCTCTTCTCGACCATTCAGAAAGAGCAGAGCAAGGCGCAGAACGCTTCCGACAAGCTGCTCGGCGACTCCAACTACAACAACCCGGGTGACCCGGCTGGCAAGATCGCCGCTGCGACGACCAAGCTGTCGGACGGCATCACGAGCGCTTGCAGCATCCTGACGCCTGACGCCTGGGCGGTCATTCGTTCCTGCGATGACACCGTCGCGGACGTGATCGATTGCGTGACCGACAAGACCACGGCGGCCGGCCAAGGCTTGATCGCGTCGGCGTATGACCAACCGGGATCCTGCCCCGCCGCTGTCGAGGTGAAGATTCACCACGGCGGTCAGGGCGGTGTGGCGCTCGGCCCGACATCGCTCGACGTCGGCCACACCGGCTTCGGCCACAACGCGGACGTGATCGACGATTTCGTCGGCGCGGTGAATATCAGCTGCGGTACGGCTCCGGATGACTGCACCACGTGCTCGGCGACGGCTTCCTGCACGGAAGGCAACTGCCGCTGCAGCAACAGCATCACCACTCTTTGCACGCAGCCGTTCGGTGAGGACGGAATCGGTGTAGAAGAGTGCGGTGCGGCTGATTGCCGTCTCTTCTTCGGCCCCCCGCTGGCTCTGTCCGCTGCCGGCACGCCGACTTGCGTGGTCAATGAGATCGCGGCCGAGCTCGTCAACACGGCGAACGTCGCGACGGGTGAGTCCGACACGGCGATCGACAACACGGCGATCGTGCATCTCGGAATCAACCAGCAGAAGCCCTGCCCGACCTGCGTTGCGGGTCTCTGTAGCGGCGGCGACCGTAACGGTCTCGCATGCTCGGTGGACGGCACCTCCATACCGTTCGGGGATGTCAGCTACGACTGCCCGCCGGCACCGTTGGCTAACATCTCGGGCGCCGGCCTCGAGATCGGCCTTGACCTCACGGACGATGCGATCTCCATGCCGTTTGCTCTCGATTGCGACTCGCCCCTCGGCGCTCTCGACTGCGCCTGCAGCACCTGCAACGGTGACAACACCGTGGCTTGCAACTCCAACGCGGAGTGCGTGGGCTTCGGCGGCACCTGCCGCACGGATGGCCTCCACGGTGGTGCGCTCCGTCAGCCTAACGCTTGCTCCGACCTCACCTGCAACGATCAGGGTGGGGAAAAGGGCTCGTGCAACGCTGGCCCAACGGACTTGTTCTGTGACGGGTTCGTAAAGGGCAGCGGTGACGGCATCATCACCTGCAGCAGCAACACGGACTGTGAGGCGGGAGCCATCGGCTTTGAGGCCGGTGATTGCACCATCTCGGCGGACCGTCCCTGCTTCCTCGACCCGATCGATGCCGACGGCACGGCGGGCTCCGAGGGCGCGGTGCTGGTCTCCAACTTCTGCTCCCCGCCGACGGCATCCGCGGCCGTCAACGGAGCAGCGGGTACGCCGGGTCCGGCACGCTTGTCTCTCGACTTCGAGTTCGTCGGCCGCTGCGCCAGTGGCGCGATCTGGGGAACGGGTGGCGCGAACTGTCAGTAAGCTCCTAACCGCCAAGTGCGGCTGAGGCTCGGCTTCAGCCGCACCTAGCGCGATCCCAAGAAACCCCCGTGTCCGCAAGGGCACGGGGGTTTCTCTTTTCTCCCCTGTCACGTTAGTTTGCCGCCGATTTTCCACCGCGAGGACTCTCAACGATGGCCGTAAAGACAGACGCCTGGGTGGTGCACGGCGGCGAAAAAGGCGCGCCGCCCTCCCGCACCGAGCTTGTGCGCGAGATCTTCGAGTTCGCCGATCCCGGTCCCGAAGAAGCCCTCGTCAGCCCGCTTTTCGGCTGCATGGAAGGCAACATGGGCCACGTGCTCGATCGGAAGCCGATCGACATCTGCAACGCCCGCGGCGAGCCGCGCTGCGTGGTCGGCAACGCCGGCGTGGTGCGCGTGGAGAAAGCCGGCTCGAGCTGCAACACGGTGAAGGATGGCGACATCGCCATCCTCTTCTGCAACGGGCAGCCCGACGAGTTCGGCTATCCGCGAAAGATCTTCGCCTACGACGACCCGGGCTCGATCGGGCTCTTGGCCAAGACCACGAAGCTCAAAGCCCACCAGATGATCCCGATTCCGAAAAATACGAAGTACTCGCTCGAGCAGTGGGCCGCGTTCTCGCTTCGATATGTCACCGCCTGGTCCAACTGGGAGCTCGCGTACGGGACGCTGCGCTTGCTGTTGAGCGAGAAAGATCTGCCCGCGCCCAACGTTTGGGGCTGGGGTGGTGGAGTCACGCTCGGCGAGCTGGTGCTGGCCAAGCACGCGGGCTGCAAACCCGTTCAGATCGCATCCACCGACGATCGCCTGGCTATGATCGAGAGCCAGGGAATCACGCCGATCGACCGGCGCGAGTTCAAAGACCTCTACTTCGACAAGAGCAAGTTCAAGAAGGACGATGCCTACACGGCGAAGTACACGGCGGCCGAGAAAATTTTCCTCGACAAGGTGACGAAAGTCACCGGCGGCAAGCTCGTCAATCTCTTCATCGATTTCGTCGGCGTGCCGGTGTTCCGCGCCACCATCAAAGCTTGCGCCCGCGAAGCCGTCATCACGACGGCCGGCTGGAAGGAAGGCATGATGATCGATCTGGTGCGCGCCACCGAGTGCATCGATCGACGCCAGCACATTCACACGCACTACGCGCGCTACTCTCAGGGTGTGGCGGCCGTGGCCTTCGCCGAGAAGCACGCCTGGCTGCCGCCGGTGGACGAGGTCTTCAGCTACGACGACGTGCCGAAGATGTTCAGCGAGTACGCCAAGAACCAGCTCGGCTGGTTCCCGATCTACGCGATCAACAGCTAGTTAATTTGAACGCGCCGCTGACGCGGGGCCATTGAAACGCGCCGCTAGCGCGGCGCTACGGGGAGCTTCAAGTCATGAGTATTCAGAAAATCGCGATTCTCGGCGGCGGCCAGATGGGTGCGGGCATCGCAGAAGCGGCCGCTAGCCGCGGCATTCAGGTAGCGCTGATCAAAGCCACGCCGGGGCCTTCCGACAAGGCTCGCGCAGGCATCGAGAAAGGCCTCGGCCGCCTCGCGGAAAAGGGCAAGATCACGGCCGACGACGTCAAGGCGACGCTCGCTCGGATCACGTTCACGGATCAGATGGCGGCCGCTGCCGATGCGGATCTCTTCATCGAGTCCATCGTCGAGAATCTCGACACGAAGAAGCAGAAGTTCGCGGAAGCCGACAAGGTCGTGAAGAAAGACGGAATTCTCGCGAGCAACACCTCGACTCTCTGCATCGGCGAGATGCAGAAGGCGACGGGGCGGGCCGATCGCTTCGTCGGGCTCCACTTCTTCAACCCGGCAACGATGATGAAGCTCGTGGAAGTGATTCCAACCGGAACGACCAACTCGGCGGTGACGGCCGACTTGCTCGCCTTCGTCGAGAAGATCGGGAAGACGCCGGTGCTGGTGCAAGACAAGACCGGCTTCATCGTGAACCGGCTGCTCACGCCTTACATGTGCGATGCCATCCGCGCCCTCGAGTCGGGGCTTGCCGACATCGCCGGCATCGACACTGCCATGCAGCTCGGCGCCAACCACCCGATGGGGCCGCTGGCTCTCGCCGACTACATCGGCCTCGACATCGTCAGTGCTATGTCCGAGAACCTCTTCGCCAGCTTCAAGCAGGACTACATGGCGCCGCCGACGACGCTGAAGGCGATGGTGGCGCAGAAGCAGCTCGGCCGAAAAACCAAGCTCGGCTTCTACGACTACTCGCAGTCCCCCCCGAAGCCGAACCCCGCCCTCGGGAAGTAAAAATAGGGTCAGGCACCTGAGCGGCGGTGAACAGCGAGCCAGCGAGCTGCGAACGCGAGCCGCGAGTAAACGGTCACGGCGTGCGAATCTTACTTTTTCAGCTTCTGGGCGAGACCGCGGAGGCGCTCGGGGCTGACGGGGCCGCGCTCGAGCTTCTCGACCCAGCGAACGGGGATCGCGCGGTAGCCCAAGTAGGCGCCGGAGAGAGCGCCTGCCATCGCGGCGATCGATGCGGCGTTGCCGGCCAAGTAAACGGCGAAGGCGACCGTCTCATCGAAGCTCGCAGGCGAGCGTGCAAAACAGTACGCCGCCGTGACCACCGATCCTAGCGCCGACTGCGTGTTGCCGAGTCTCTCGACCACGCGCTTCCAGTCCGTCTCGCGCGCCGTCAGCGCTGCGGCGATTTCGTAGCGAGTCCGGTACTCGCGCATCGTCGCCTCGCGGCCTACCGACAAGAGAAAACCGTCGGCCGACAGCTCTTGGCCCGCGGCCGAAGCCGCCACCGCCACCCCGATTGCGTGCAGCACCGCGCCCTCGGCGGCGAGCGCATGCGGGTGCGTGATCAAGGCCGCTTCCTCCGCGGCGAACCGCAACTGTTCCAAATCGTCATGGAAGACGACGCCAATCGGCGCCACGCGCACCGCCGCGCCGTTTCCGAAAGAGCTTCGACCTGTACGTGCGCGTGCAGCTTCGTGCCATGCCTCGCCGGCGCGAAGCCTTTCGAGGACCGCGAGCGTGCCCGCGCCGTAGCCGCGCGCCCCGGTCGCCTCCAAGGCGAGCCGCGTCGCCATGTCGGCCGCGTCGAAGCCCGAAGCCGCCGCGAGCGACTCGGCAGTTGCGGTCATCATCTCAGTCGCGGCACCATAGCGGCCTGGCTCGGAACGGCGGAGGGTGTCCACGGTGGGGAAGCGGTGATGGAGAGGCCCGGCGTCGAGCCCATCGAACCCGAACCCCATGCTGTCCCCCGTCATCGTTCCGACGAGAGCACCTTCGAGATTATCGAGCGGCAGGGTCATGAGGGAATCAGTACAAGAAAGCGCCCGCTACCAATCACGTGACATCCCCGTCGGCAAACCGGGGTTTGCCCTGGCGCGCAAGTCGTCGTTCGCGCTGCTCGGCGCGTTCGCAATCGCAGCTTGGGCGAACCACTGGCCGCTGCTGTTCTCGACGGCCGCAGCGCTCATGTGGCGGCTGCCGTTGCGGCCGCTGGCGCCGCAGGCCAAGCAGGCTACGCAAGCCCCGCCGACGCTGGCGTTGCCCGACAAGCCTGCCACGATCCGGCTCGACTCGCCGTTTCTCGTCGCCTGTTGGCTGCTTTCGACGTGGGCGCTCTGGCAACACCGGTTGCTCCCGCTCGCGGTTTGCGTCGGAGCGCTAACGCTCGCGCTGCTCGACGCGCTCGAGCACGCCCGTCAGCGCGAAACCGCGGCGCGTATCGGCCGGAGCGTTGCTTGAAGAAAATCCTCATCACCGGAATCGCCGGCGGCCAGGGCCGTTTGCTCGCCAAGCGCCTCGCCGAGCGCTACGAAGTCTGCGGCGTCGACCGCATGTCCTGGGAAGGCGCGCCGCGGAATATCCGCGTGCACTCGCTCGATCTCCGGAAGAAGCGCTTTCGCAACATCATTCGCACGGAAGCGCCCGACGCGGTGGTGCACTTGGCGTTTGTTCGTCACTTCCGCGTGCCTTCCGCTGTGCGTCACGAAGTCAACGTCAACGGCACGCAGCGCCTTCTCGAAGCCTGCGCCGAGTGCGAGATCGATCGCGTCGTCGTGTTGTCGTCGAGCTACGTCTACGGCGCGCTGGCCGAGAATCCGCGCTACATGCACGAGGATCATCCCCTGAATGTGTCGCGGACTTTCCCGGAAATGCGTGACTTGGCCGAAGTGGAAGGTCTCGTCAGCTCTTTCGTTTGGCAGTACCCGAAAATCGCGACGTCGATTCTCCGGCCGGTGAACACGCTCGGCTACTACGTCCACAGCGCGATCGGCACCTACTTGAAGCTCGACATTCTGCCGACCGTGGCCGGCTACGATCCGATGATGCAGTTCCTCCATGAAGAAGACCTGAGCGAAGCCATCGTGCTCGCGCTGGAGAAGCGCTTGAACGGCGTCTTCAACGTGGCCGGCCCCGCGGCGGTGCCACTGAAGACTGCAATTCGTGCCATCGGCCGCACCGCGATACCCGTGCCCGAGCCGCTGATCGGCGCGATCATCCGCCAGCTCTTCCGCATGAACGTCTACGGCTTTCCCGCTCACGCTCTCGACTTCATCAAGTATCCCTGTACGGTATCGGGCGAGAAATTCGTGAGCGCCACGGGCTACAAACCGCTGTTTTCTCTCGAAGACATCTTCGCCAGCGTGGCGCGTTGAGCGAGGCCGACGTGGACGTGACGGATCCTTTCGGTCTCTGCTCGAGCGATCTCGCGAAAGAGCTCGGCGAGCGCATCGACCGCATTCCCGCCGACTTGAACTCCTACGGCTACGATCCCTGGGGCTACAACCCCGAGGTGCTGAAGCGCTTTCTGCTCCCGGCCGCTTACCTCTACCGCTACTGGTTTCGTTGCAAGGTCCGCGGCATCGAGAACGTGCCCGCAGGCCGCGCGATGGTGATCGGAAATCACGCAGGCCAAATTGCGCTCGACGGCTTGATGGTGAGCGCGGCCCTCGTTCTCGAAGGCGAGCCGCCGCGGCTCGTGCGCGGCATGGGCGAGTATTGGCTCGGCACGTTGCCGTTTCTCAGCATCCTGCTCGATCGCACCGGCAGCTCGGTAGGGACGCCTCAGACCTGCGCCGACATGCTTCGTCACGGCGAGTGCGTGATGGCGTTTCCGGAAGGCATTCGCGGCATGAACAAGCTCTACGCCGACGCGTATCAGCTTCAGGAGTTCGGGCTCGGCTTCATGCGGCTTGCGCTCGAGACCGACACGCCGATCATTCCCGTCGCCGTCGTCGGCTCCGAAGAGCAAGCGCCTTCGATCGCGAATCTCGAGGGGCTCGGGCGGATGCTCGGCATGCCGGCCTTCCCGATCACGCTCACTTGGCCCTGGCTCGGCCCTCTCGGCATGATTCCTCTCCCCGTCCGTTACCACATCGAGTTCGGCGCGCCGATGCGCTTTCAAGGCGATGCCGACGACGAGGACGAGGTCATCGAGGAAAAAGTCGAAGAAGTGAAGGCGACGATTCAGGGCATGCTTCGACGCGGCCTCGCCGAGCGGAGGAGCATCTTTCTTTGAGCGAGGCGCGCCAGCGTCGTCCGCGCGCCGCGGGTGAAGACCGCCGCATCTTCATTCTCGGTGGCGGTGCCGTGCTCGGCGCGCACCAAGTCGGCGCGATGAAGTACTTGGAGGAGGTCGGCATCAAGCCCGATGTCCTCATCTGCAGCTCGATCGGCGTCATCAACGGCTGTGTCTACGGCTCCGGCGGTATCTTCGCTCTCGAAGAAGCCTGGAAGCACTTTCGAACGCTGCCCATTCTGCTGCCTTCGCTGAAGGACAATCCGATCACCGGTTACTCGCTGGTCTCGATGGAGCGCGCGGCGGCTGCGCTCGAAGAGTTCATGGATTTTCCGAAGCTCGTCGAGAGCCGCCTCGACATCGAAGTCATCGTGCTGAATCTATCGCGCGGCGAAGGTCAGATGTGGTCGAGCCGCGACTGTGTAGACTGGCGCGAGCTCCGCCAACTGACGCGCGCGGGTTGGGCGCTGCCGCCGCTCTTTCCGCCGGTGACGCTCAGAGGCGAGTACTTCGTCGACGGCGGGCTCGCTTGGAACATTCCGCTCGAGCACGCGCTCGAGTGCGACGCGACCGAGATCTACATCTTGGCGCCGATCGCGAGCCGATTGCCGTACAAGCACGAGTTCAGCGGAATCCTCGACTACTTCGGCCGCATGATCGACGTGCTCTGGCGAACCCTCGGCAACATGGGTCACCTCTACGCACGCATCGAGAACGGAAAATTTCACGGCGTGCCCGTGACCATCATCGAGCCGGCCGAAGACTTGAGCGGCTTCAGCATCTTCAATCTCTTCAACAGCTATCCGGAGAAAGCCCGGCGCATGATTCAAACCGGCTACCGCGACGCCAAGCGCGCGCTCGAGAGGCCGGAGGCGAGCCTGCCTCAGCACAAACGTCGTGCGGTTTAGCGGCGCGGCAGGGAAGCACCGGAGCGGCAGCTTGGCGCGCGCTGCTGCGGTCGCGCTCGCCGCTCTATTCGCGCTCGTCGCGCTCGTCACGGTGCGGGCCGGCTCGGCGGGCGCGCACCTCGGAAATCTGAGCTACACGGAGATCGTCGTTCGCGAGGGCGAAGTGGACTTCAAGCTCCGCTTCGCGGCTCATCTCATTCCCGGCACCGGCGACGCGATGGCGGAGAAGCTCACGCGTCGAGATGTGGTCGCGCGGGAGCGCGATGTTGCGGACTGGCTCTCGCGGACGGTGCGCGTCGAGCTCGGTGCCGCGACCTGCAGGAGCGAGCTCGTCGACTCGATGGGCCCGGACTCGAACGACGATCTCACCGTCGTGCTCCGCTACGCCTGCCCCGCGGTCTCCGAGGCTTTGCGTGTGGAGTTCCGCGCTTTCGACGAGGTGATGCCGGACTATCAAAACATCGTGTCGGTGCGGCACGCGGGGGGATCAGCGGCGTTCGTGTTCACGGCGGAGAGTCGCGTGCTGGCGATAGGCGGAGCGGGTGGCGCCGTTGCGAGCGGTGGAAGCGCAGGCGGTGGCGGTGCGTCGCGTGAAACGGGTGCAGAAGCAGGCGGCTTCTATCGTTTCTTCGTGCTCGGCGTCGAGCACATTCTCACCGGCTACGATCACCTGCTCTTCTTGCTGGCGCTGCTGCTGCCGGGCGGGAGCATAGGACGGCTCGCTGGAATCGTGACGGCGTTTACGGCAGCGCACAGCATCACGCTCGCACTCGCGGCGCTGGAAGTCGTGACGCTTCCGGCGGCACCGGTCGAAGCGGCGATCGCAGCGAGCGTGGTGCTCGCCGCGATCAGCGGACTCCGTGCGAAGCCGGGCGCGCCCGGCGACCACCGTGCCCTGCTGACCTTCGCGTTCGGCCTCGTCCACGGTTTCGGGTTCGCGGGCATTCTCCGCTCGAGTGGCTTGCCGGCCGACGCCGTCACGCTGCCGCTGCTCGCGTTCAATCTCGGCGTCGAAGCCGGACAGCTCGGCGTCGTGCTCGTGGCTCTGCCCATCATTCACACGCTCTCGCGCGTGCCCATCGGCCGCAGTGTGATCCGCGGCGCCGGCTGGCTCATCGCCGCCGCCGGTATCTTCTGGCTCGCCGACCGCCTCACCGCTTGGCTCGCTTGAAAAATAGGATCAGGCACCTGAGCGGCGAGTCGCGAGTGGACGGCCACGACGAAAAATGGTGCCTGACCCTATTTTTCACTCGGGGACTCTGGAAGGATTCGGCGGCTATGGCGGGGCGGGAGCGACCGACAATTGAACCAGGAAAGGTGGGCGCGGCGGTCTTCGACCTCGGCGGGGTGCTGATCGAAGGCGGGCCGCGGGAAGTGGTCGCATTCGGCCAGCGAGTCGGCCTCGACAATGCCCGCTGGGAGACTTTGAGACGCGATCTCTTCGGCAACGGCGGCCCTTGGGCGGCGCTAGAGCGCGGCGAGATCCCTTTCGAAGCCTTCGTCGCCGACTTGAAGCGGCGGGTCGAAGCAGCAGGCGGGAGCGTGGACGTCGCCACGGCGCGAGATTTCATGGGCCGCCCTGAGCCGCTGCAGGCACGCTCGCACATCCGAAACGCCATGGTCACGGCGGTACGAGCCTTGAAGCGCGTCATGCCGACGGCGCTTCTCACCAACAACATCGTCGAGTGGCGCCCGGGCTGGAGCGCGGTCTTCGACGACCCCGAGCTCTTTGACGTGGTCGTCGACTCGAGCGCCGTCGGCGCCCGCAAGCCCGAGACGCGCATCTACGAGATCACGAGAGAGCGGCTCCGCGTCGCCCACGACGCGATCTTCTTCGTCGACGACATCGGCCAGAACCTCAAAGCCGCGCGCGAGCTCGGCTGGCAAACTCTGCTCTTCACGGAAGAGCACGAGGTGCTGCCCGTGCTCGAGCAGCTTCGATCCTCGCGGCCGAGTCCATGAGACGCATCACGAGCCAGATCCGCGCTACCGACGCGGCGTTCAAGAAAAACGCGGCGAGGATGCAGTCTCTCGTCACCGATTTGAAATCGCGCCTCGAAACCGCGCGTCTCGGAGGCCCCGAGCAAGCGCGGACTCTCCACACCGAGCGCGGTAAGCTCTTACCGCGTGAGCGGGTCGAGCGCCTTCTCGATCCCGGCACGCCCTTTCTCGAGCTCTCAGCCCTCGCCGCCAACGACCTCTACGAAGGCCAAGCGCCGAGCGCCAGCATCATCACCGGCATCGGGACTATCGAGAGCCGGAGGGCGATGATCGTCGCCAACGACGCCACCGTGAAAGGCGGCACCTATTTTCCGATGACGGTGAAGAAGCATCTCCGCGCTCAAGAGATCGCGCTCGAGAATCGCTTGCCGACCATCTACCTCGTGGATTCAGGCGGCGCTTTCTTGCCGATGCAGGACGAAGTGTTTCCCGACCGCGATCACTTCGGCCGCATCTTCTTCAACCAAGCGAATCTCTCGGCCGTCGGCGTGCCGCAAATCGCCGTCGTCATGGGCTCTTGCACGGCAGGCGGCGCCTACGTCCCCGCCATGTGCGAGGAGACGGTGATCGTAAAAGAGCAGGGCACGATCTTTCTCGCGGGCCCGCCTCTCGTGAAGGCCGCTACGGGCGAAGAGGTCACGGCGGAAGAGCTAGGCGGCGGCGCAGTTCACACGGGGCAATCGGGCGTCGCCGATCATCTGGCGAACGACGACGCGGACGCGATCCGCATCGCGCGCGGCATCTTCGAAACCATTCCGCGTTTGCCTCGCTCGCAACACGCGCGCGCGCCCTTCGTGGACATCGAGGAATCCGAAGACCCTCACTACAACCCCGCCGAGCTCTACGGCATCATCCCCGACGACACGAGAATCTCTTACGACGTCCGCGAAGTGATCGCGCGCATAGTAGACGGCAGCCGCCTTGCGGAGTTCAAAGCCCGCTACGGCACCACCGTGATCACCGGCTTCGCGCGCGTTCATGGAATTCCCGTTGGCATCATCGCCAACAACGGCGTGCTGTTCTCGGAGTCGGCGCTCAAGGCCACGCACTTCATCGAGCTCTGCGAGTCGCGGAGGATTCCACTGCTCTTCCTGCAAAACATCACCGGCTTCATGGTGGGCCGCGAGTACGAAGCACGGGGCATCGCGAAAGACGGCGCCAAGATGGTGACCGCCGTCGCAACGGCAAAAGTTCCGAAGGTCACCGTCGTCATCGGCGGCTCTCACGGTGCGGGCAACTACGGCATGTGCGGCCGCGCCTACTCGCCCCGCTTCCTCTTCATGTGGCCGAACGCCCGCATCTCGGTGATGGGCGGCGAGCAAGCGGCCTCCGTGCTCGCGCAAGTGAAGCAGGCTCAGCTCGAAGCGCGAGGCGGAAAGGGCATGTCCGCCGCCGAGGAAGCCGAGTTCAAGCGACCCATATTGGAAAAATACGAGCGCGAAGGCAGCCCTTACTACAGCACGTCGCGTCTTTGGGACGACGGCGTGATCGATCCCGCCGAGACTCGCGACGTTCTCGGCCTTGCGCTCGCAACCACGCTCGAAGCGCCGCTCGAAGCGGGTCGCTTCGGGCTCTTCCGCATGTGACGGCGATGAAGCGCCTCCTCGTTGCCAATCGCGGCGAGATCGCCTGTCGCATCTTCGCGACCGCGCGCGAGCTCGGCATCGAGACCGTCGCGGTGTACTCCGACGCCGATCGACTCGCGCTACATCCGACTCTCGCCGACCGCGCCGTCGCTCTCGGCGCAGACGACCCGACGATTGCTTACTTGGACGTCTCGCGGATTCTCGCCGCGGCACGCGCGACGGAAGTCGATGCGATTCATCCCGGCTATGGCTTTCTCGCCGAGAGTGCAGCGTTCGCGGAAGAAGTGGAGCGCGCCGGCATGACGTTTGTCGGCCCGAGCGTCGACTCGATCGCTGCGATGGGTGACAAGCTCCGCGCGCGCGAGCTCGCCGGCAAAGCCGGCCTTCCGCTTCTGCCAGCTGCCACGCTCGGGAGCGAGGAGCTTGGCGACGGCATCGCGGGGGCGAAGAAAGCGGCGGCAAACGTCGGGTATCCCCTCATCGTAAAGGCAGCCGCAGGCGGCGGCGGCCGTGGCATGCGTGTGGTCGCTACGCCGGGCGATCTCGCCGAAGCGATCGCATCCGCGCGACGCGAAGCGGGCGCCGCGTTCGGCGACGATCGCGTCTACTTGGAACGCTACGTAGCCGAGCCTCACCACGTGGAAGTGCAAGTGTTCGGCGACGGCCGAGGTCACGTGCTGGCCCTCGGCGAGCGCGAGTGCTCCGTACAACGCCGCCACCAAAAGATCATCGAAGAGTCGCCGGCACCCTGCATCGACGAGAGTCTCCGGAACCGTTTGGCCGACGCTGCCATCGCGCTCTGCGCGCCGATCTCCTACCGCGGCGCCGGCACCGTCGAGTTCATCGTCGGCGCGAACGGTCAACACTTCTTCCTCGAGATGAACACGCGGCTTCAGGTGGAGCACCCGGTCACCGAAGCCGTCTTCGGCGTCGATCTCGTGCGCTGGCAGCTCGAGGTCGCAGCGGGCGGTGCGCTGCCGGCGAGCGTCGGCGCGCCGCGCGGACATTCGATCGAGTGCCGCATCTGCGCGGAAGATCCAGCCAACGGTTTCCTGCCGACGAGCGGAGCCGTAGAGCGTTTGGAGCACCCGAGTGGCGCCGGCGTCCGCGTGGACTCCGCCCTCTACGAAGGCCTCGAGATCCCCCTCGCCTACGACTCGCTGCTCGCGAAGCTGATTGTGTGGGCGCCGGATCGCGAGCAGGCACGCCGCCGCATGATCGGCGCCCTCGAGCGCTTCGTGCTGCTCGGCATTCGCACGAACATCGGCTTTCTCGTCGAGCTGCTTCGCTCCGATACCTTCGCGCGCGGGGCGTTCACGACGTCCACTCTCGATCGTCGCGCGGCGAGATCTTCACCACCGACCGAGCGCGGGCTCTCG
>Ga0247727_10000184_pt1 | contig 143758 bp, 136 predicted proteins | sample WisWelCaveWW1625_FD_202498 | JGI IMG/M metagenome (GOLD analysis project Ga0247727, IMG submission 202498) | Biofilm microbial communities from Wishing Well Cave, Virginia, United States - WW16-25 | ecosystem: Environmental > Aquatic > Deep subsurface > Groundwater > Cave microbial mat... | reverse complement strand
TGCGCCTCGTCGACCACGACCCAGCGCAGGTTGTGGAGGACATCCCCCCAGCGGTCGTGGCGGGGCAGCACCCCGATGTGGAGCATGTCGGGGTTCGTGAGCACCGCGTTCGCCCACGTGCGCACGTGGCGGCGGCTCTCCGTCTCCGTGTCACCGTCGTAGATGGCGGGGCGCAGCGCCTTGAGGCGGAGGGCCACCAGGGAACGCGCCTGATCCTGCGCAAGCGCCTTGGTCGGGTAGAGGTAGAGCGCCCTTGCGTGCGGGTCCCGGACGACCCCGTGGAGCACGGGCAGCGTGAAGGCGAGTGACTTCCCGGACGCCGTGCCGGTGGTCACGATCACGTCCTCGCCGCGTGTTGCGGCCTCCCAGGCTTGTGCCTGGTGACGGTAGAGCCCGGTCATGCCGCAGCGAGCGAGCGCGCTGACGACGGCGGGGTCGAGATCTGCCGGCAGGGACTCGGTGACGGCAGGCCGTGCCGCCTCGATCGTCCGGTACGCGACCTCCTCGGCTTCGAGAAGCGGCGACCAGACACTGCCGGCGGTATCGACACTCACGCGTCAAGCATGCCGCTTAGCCACGCTCCCTGGACGTATCCCGTGAAGGAAGCCCGGAGGCGGCTGCAGAGCAGCCGGTGGAACACACCAGCCTGTAGCGGCCCGGGCTTCGACGCGCTTCAGGCTGCTGGTCTTACGACCGGTGGCTTTGCCGCCGCCTGTTAGCACATCCATGACCCCACGACTCGGCCCGGCATCGCGCTTGCGCAGAGAGCATCCCGAGAGCAAGGGTTGAGGCATGGGACGGATGATGGCCGGCCGGGTCGTATGGACGATCGGGCTGTTCTTCGTAATCACGTTCTGCACGTACGTGATCTTCTTCGTCGTCCCGGCGCCGGTCGATACGGCTCGCGGGGTGAGAGCGACGGAGGCGCGAACGATCACCGACGCGTTCGCGATCGAGGAGCAAGGGTTCCTCGGGGAGTACGCCGCGTTTCTGGGCAGCGTCTTCCACGGAGATCTCGGCGAGTCCTACCGCACCCGCGAGGACGTGACGTCGATTCTGGCGCGAACGGTGCCGGTGACCGCTTCGCTCGTCCTCGGCGCCTTCGTCATCTGGCTGCTGCTCGCGATCCCGATCGGCGTGTACTCGGCGCTCCACCCGCGGAGCGTCGGCGACCGGGCGGCAATGGTGGTGATCCTGGTCGGCATCGCAGCGCACCCGCTGTGGCTGGGGTACGTCCTGACGTGGATCTTCGGGTTCCAGCTCGAGGCGGTTCCGCTCGGAGGCTACTGCGACTTCCTGCCCGTGGCCGAGACGTGCAGCGGCCCGGGCCCCTGGGCCTACCACCTCTTGCTGCCATGGCTGACGCTGGCGCTCGCCGTCGCGGCGCTGTACGCGCGCATGGTGCGCGCGTCGACGCTCGAGACGCTCCAGGAGGACTTCGTCCGCACGGGGCGCGCCAAGGGTCTCGGCGAGTGGGCGGTCGTGCGCCGGCACGTGCTTCCGAACGCGCTGATGCCGATCGTGACCATGGTCGCGATGGATGTCGCGCTCCTCTTCGGGAGCGCCGTCTTCGTCGAGCGCGTCTTCCACCTGCCGGGGATCGGCAGCCAGCTGACGAGCTCGCTGCGCGGCCGCGACCTGCCGGTGATCCTCGGGGTGACGCTCTTCGTCTCGACCGTGATTCTCGTGCTGACCCTCATGGCCGACGTTGCATACGGCGCCCTCGACCCACGTATCCGCGCCACACATCAGCGGCGGAAGCGGTTCGACTAGCGGTCGCGCTGGGAAGACGCCGTACGTCTGCACCCGCTCGACGTTGCGCTGGAAGGTGCCGTTCCCCGGCCCCAACGGCACCTGGGCGGCGTTCGACAAGGTTCGCTAGCAGCGCTCGCCCATCACCGTGTCCGTGACCCAGTGATCCCGCGGCACGGTGGCGCTAGCCGGTCCAGGGAGCGAACGCCTCGGCGAAGTGGCGCGCCGGCCGCGCCCCGAGGACAGTCACCTGCGGTTCGCCGCCCGCGAAGAGGATCACCGTCGGCAGGGTGAGGACGCCGTAGCGCGATGCCACGCCGAGGTTCGTGTCGACGTCGAGCTTGACCAGCCGCAGCCTGCCCGCCTGCGCCTCGGCCAGCGCCGCGAGGTGGGGCTCGATCGCGCGGCACGGGCGGCACCAGGGCGCCCAGAAATCGACCACCACGGGTAGCTCCGAGCGCAGCACCTCCTGGTCGAAGGTCGCGTCCGTGACGTCGAGCACAGGCACCGCGTCAGGCTACAGGCGCCCGCGCAGCGCCCGCACGCGCAGCGCCGGCACCTTCCACACCGCCTCCGCGACGATGCTGCCGGTCATCTTCGAGCCGCCGACGACCCGGTCGACGAACGTGATCGGCAGCTCGACGACCGAGAACCCGAGACGGAGCGCACGGTAGGTGATCTCGATCTGGAAGGCGTAGCCGCCTGCGGTGACGGCGCGCAGGTCGATCGCCTCGAGTACCTCGCGGCGGAAGCACTTGAGCCCGCCCGTGAGGTCGCGCACCGAGACGCCGAGGATCAGCCGAGCGTAGAGCGACCCTCCGCGGGAGACGGCGCGCCGCACGAGCCCCCAGTTGCGCGTCCCGCCGCCGACGACGTAGCGCGACCCGAGCGCCACGCCCGCCCCGGCTTCGCATGCAGCGATCAGTTCGGGGACGACCACCGGATCGTGTGAGAAGTCGCAGTCGATCTCGAGCACCAGCTCGGCGCCGGCCGCGAGCGCCCACTCGAAGGCGGCGACGTACGCCCGACCCAGCCCCTCTTTGCGCTCACGGTGGAGCACGTGCACCCATGGCAGCTCGCCGGCAAGACGGTCAGCGAGCTTCCCGGTGCCGTCCGGCGAGTTGTCGTCGACGACCAGCACGACATCCCGCGCGGTGTCGATCACGTCGCCGAGCGCGCGCACCATCGGCTCGAGGTTGTCCCGCTCGTTGAACGTGGGAAGGCAGACCACCGCGCGCGGCACCAGCGCATGGTGCCTGTCGTGTCGGTTGAGGCTCGTGTTGTGTTCGGCGTGTTTCACGCGCCACGAGCCATCAGGCTGCGAGTGGCCAGGAGACGGCTGCGGAGCAGCCGGTGGAAGAACAGAAGTCTGTAGCCCGCCTCGATTCGCTGCGCTTCAGGCTGGCGTGTTACTGCCAGCGGCTCTGCCGCTGTCTCGAGGTGATTCGACGCGTCCTACGGCCGAGTGACGTGGCTCCGGTGCGGCCGAACCTAGGATTGAGAACATGCCCGGCTCCCTCCCCACGAACGACGCGATCGCAGGCCAGCTCGAGCTGCTCGCCGACCTGTCGGAGATCCTCGGTGAGGACGGCTTTCGGATCCGGGCCTACCGCACGGCGGCGGCGCGTATCCGTGAGAGCGGGACGTCGGTGGCGCAGCTCGCGCAACGCGGCGAGGCGACGGGGCTGCAGGGCATCGGGCGGACGATCGAGGCGAAGATCGTGGAGGCGATCGAGGACGGGGAGGTCCAAGCGCTCACGAAGCGCCGTGCCGAGGTGCCGGGGGAGGTGGCGGCGTTCCTGCGGCTGCCGGGGGTGGGGCCGAGGACGGCGGCGCGGATCTGGAGGGAGCTCGGCGTGACGACGCTCGCCGACCTGCGCGAGGCGGCGGAGAGCGGGAGGCTGCGTGCCCTCCAGGGTCTCGGCGCCACGAGCGAGCAGAAGATCCTGCGCGCTCTGGAAGCCGGCGGTGCCGAGGACGTTCCGCGGCGCGGACTGCTCGGCGTGGGCCTACCAGTGGTACGTGAGGTCGTGGCCGCCCTGCGTGCGCACCCGGCGGCGGTCCGGGTTTCCGAAGCAGGCAGCGCACGCCGCCGGCGCGAGACGTTCCGCGATCTCGACGTGATCGCGACGGCGACTGATCCTGAGGCGCTGATTGCGTTCTACATCGCGCTGCCGGGAGTGCTCGAGGTCGTCGCCCACGGGGACACGAAGGCGACCGTCGTCACGCAGCAGGGGCTGCGCCTCGACCTGCGGGTGGTGCCGCCCGAGTGCTACGGCGACCTGTTGCAGCATTTCACGGGCTCGAAGGAGCACAACATCGCCCTGCGCGAGGAAGCGGTGCGCCGCGGCCTGTCGATCTCGGAATACGGGGTTACCATCGTCGAGACCGGCGAGGTGAGGGCGTTTGCGACCGAGGAGGAGCTGTACGCGTTTCTCGGTTACCAGTACGTGCCTCCCGAGCTGCGCGAGAACGCCGGCGAGCTCGAGGCGGCACGTTGCGGCGAGCTCCCCGCACTCGTCGAGCAGGGCGACCTGCGCGGCGACATGCATTGCCACTCGACGTGGTCGTCGGATGCGCGCTCGACGATCGAGGAGATGGCGCTCGCGAGCCGCGCGCGCGGCTACCGCTTCCTCGTTGTCACGGATCACTCCCATTACCTGCGCGAGGGGCGGCTGCACGCCCAGTGGGAGGAGATCGCGGAACTCGATGCGCGGCTGCGGCCGTTCCGGGTGTTACGCGGGATCGAGGCGAACATCCGCTCAGACGGCACGGTCGACGTGCCGGACGACGAGCTGGCGCAGCTCGACTGGGTCGTCGCCTCGCTGCACACGTCGTTCGACCGCAGCCCCACCGAGCGCGTGCTGGCGGCGATCGACAACCCGCACGTCGACTGTATCGGCCACCTCACAGGGCGCCGCCTGTCCCGGGCCCAGCGGCGGCACGGCGCACCCATCGACGTGGAACGCATCGTCGCGCGCGCGGCAGAGACCGGCACGGCGCTCGAGATCAACAGCCAGCCCGACCGGCTCGACCTCCGGGACGTCCACGCACGGCTGGCGGGGGAGGCCGGCGTGCTCGTGCCCGTGAACACGGACGCGCACTCGGTGCAGGCGCTCGACTACGCAGAGCTCGGCGTCGCGCAGGCCCGTCGCGCCTGGCTGACGAAGGAGCAGGTGCTGAACACGCGCACCTGGGCTCGGATCGACAAGATGCGGCGATGAGCAGCTTTCGGGACGACGGCACCTCTGCGATCGAGTGGGTCGCCGCCTATCTGGAACGCCTTCGTGAGTACCCCGTGCTGTCCCGTGTCGAGCCGGGTGAGATCCGCGCCGCGCTTCCGGCTGCGCCACCCGACGAGCCGGAGCCGTTCGCCGCCGTGCTCGAGGACCTGGACCGCGTCCTGCTCCCCGGTCTCACGCACTGGCAGAGCCCGCGCTACTTCGCCTACTTCGCCACCACGGGCTCCGAGCCGGGGATCCTCGCCGAGCTGCTTGCCGCGGGGTTGAACCAGGTCGGCATCCTCTGGCGCACGTCGCCGGCCCTGCAGGAGCTCGAGGAGGTGACCGTCGACTGGCTGCGGCAGCTCCTAGGCCTCCCAGATGGGCTCGTGGGCCACATCGAGGACTCCGCCTCGACGGGCACGCTCGCCGCGCTGGCAGCGGCACGCGACGCCGCTCCGGGCCGCAGAGCGGTCGTTGCGTCGGAACATGTGCACTCGTCGATCGACAAGGCGTGCCGCATCCTCGAGCTCGAGCTGCGCAAGGTGCCGGTCGACGAGGCCTTCAGGTTGCGGGCGGACGTGCTCGACCTCGCCGGAGCCTGCGCCGTCGTGGCGGCGATCGGGACGACCTCCACGAGCTCGGTCGACCCGGTACCGGCGATCGCGGATGCGTGCGAGCAGGCGGGCGTGTGGCTCCACGTCGACGCGGCGTACGCGGGATCTGCCGCAGTCTGCCCGGAGCTGCGTGACCGCTTCGCGGGCTGGGAGCGCGCCGACTCCGTCGTCGTCAACCCGCACAAGTGGCTGGCCACACCGATGGATTGCTCCGTCCTGTGGACGCGGCGAGTCGAGGACTTCCGGCGCACCTTCAGCCTCGTGCCCGAATACTTACGCTCCTCCGACGACGCGCTCAACCTGAGCGAGCTGTCCATCCCCCTCGGCCGCAGGTTTCGGGCGCTGAAGCTGTGGGCGGTGCTGCGCTGCTACGGCCGCACTGGGCTGCAGGAGCGGATCCGGGAGCACGTACGGCTGGCGCAGCTCTTCGCGGGCTGGGTGCGCGCCGAGCCCGGTTGGGAGGTCTGCGCACCCGTCCCGTTTTCGCTCGTGTGCTTCCGCCTCGACGCCCCGGACGGGACGAACGAGGAGCTGATAGAGCGGGTCAACGCCTCCGGCGAGATCTTCCTCTCCCACGCCAGGCTGCAGGACCGGTTCGTGCTGCGGCTGGCGATCGGCAACTTCCGCACCATGGAGGATGACGTGCGGTTCGCGTGGGACGTGCTGCGACGCGAGGCCAACGCTGCGGGTTAGGGACGAAGCCAGATCTGCGTCGCCCGCAGCGTCCTCCCCGCGCCTGCCGGTCCGGCGTCGGGCACGGTCCGCACGGTGCCCGTCACGAGGAGGCCTCCCGTGGAACTCGCCCGCTCGGCACGCAGCACATCTGTCGCCGACGCCCCGGCGCCTGTGAGATCGACCTCCGAGAGCGTGCGACGAGCAGCCGTCTCGAGCGCGTAGCCCGTCACCGAGAAGCACGGGCTCGTGACGCACCGAACGCCATTGTCGATCACGCGGAAGGTCGTCCCGCGAGGCTCCCGTTGCCCTGCGGGCCGCCACGCTGCGACCGCTGCGAGCCTGCCGAGGTCGGGGAACCCGTCGATCCGGGCGGCAACGATGCGGCCGCGGACGAGGACGCTGCCGACGCGAGCGCTCCAGAGCTTCTCGGGAACCCCCGTCGTCGAGGCGACGTAACACTCGCGTGCCTCTGATCCGTCGACGCAGCGGGTGGCGACGTGATTCACCCGCCGCACCCAGGCGCCACCGCAGATCGGGCTCGGGCAGAGACGGAGGTCGGGCCGAACGAGGTAGTAAGCCGTGGCAGCGTTGCGTTGTGCGGCCGCCCCGCCGGCGAAGCCCACGACGGCGAACGTAGCGGCGGCGATGACGACCCACGCCCGCATGCCCAATGAGGGTAGCGTCCGCCGGGATGAAAGATCGAGCCAGGCCCGTTCTTCACTCGGAAGGGGGACGGGAACGGCACGTGTTGATTTCGCCCCGTCCCGTTCGTTGTGTGATGGCGGCATCGAGAGGAAACGGAGGACCGTGACTGCATCCGCGACGACGAAGTGGCTGGCGCTCACACTCATCTGCATCGTCCAGTTCATGACCATCCTCGACATCGCGATCGTCAATGTCGCGCTGCCGTCGATCCAGGGCGATCTCGGGTTCTCGCAGGAGAACCTGCAATGGGTGATCAGCGCCTACGCGCTCGTCTTCGGCGGCTTCCTGCTGCTCGGTGGTCGCCTCGGCGACCGGCTCGGACGCAGGCGCATCTTCTTCGCGGGGATTCTCGTGTTCACGGTGGCGTCGCTGCTCGCCGGCCTCTCCTGGTCGGAGGAGTCGCTGATCCTGTTTCGCGCGCTCCAGGGCTTCGGCGCGGCACTGCTGTCGCCGGCCGCGCTCGCGATCCTCACGGCAACGTTCGCCGAGGGCCGCGAACGGAACATCGCGCTCGGCGTCTGGGGTGCCACGGGCGGCTTCGGCGCAGCAGCCGGTGTCCTGCTCGGCGGCATCCTCACCGATCTGCTGAGCTGGGAGTGGATCTTCTTCGTCAACGTTCCGGTCGGCGTCGTCGCGCTGGTGCTGACACCCGTGTGGGTGATGGACAGCCGCGACCTGCGCACGAAGACGTTCGACGTCCCCGGCGCCGTGCTGATCACGAGCGCGCTCGTCGTGCTGGTGCTCGCGATCACGCAGGCCAACCAGTGGGGCTGGGGCTCCGCGACCACGTGGATCGTGTTCGGCATCTCGGCCGTCCTCCACGCCGCCTTCCTTGCGTGGGAGCGTGGGCGCGAGGAGCCGTTGGTCCCCTTCTCGATCTTCAGGGTGCGAACGGTGCTCGGCGCGAACGTGACAGGGTTCATCCTCGGCACGATCCTGTTCGCGATGTTCCTGCTGCTCACCCTGTACATGCAGCTGGTGCTCGGGCTGTCGCCGCTGGAGACGGGCTTCGGATACCTCGCCGTCGCGGGCACGGCGATCATCTGGGCGAACGTCGCCGCGTTCCTCGTGAATAGGGTGTCCGTCAAGCCGGTGCTGATGGTCGGGATGGCGCTGATGGGCGTCGGCCTGGTGTTCTTCACGCAGATCTCCGCCGACGGCTCGTACTGGTCGGACCTCTTCCCCGGCTTTCTCGTGATCGGCCTCGGCATGCCGTTCGTGTTCGTGCCCGTCACGATCGCAGCGGTCGCCGGTGTCAGCCACGACGAAGCAGGCCTTGCCTCCGGGCTGATCAACACGTCACAGCAGATCGGCGGCGCGCTCGGCATCGCCGTCCTCTCCGCGATCGCGACCAGCGTCACTTCGAACGAGATCGCGGCGGGGACCGACCAGGCGCAGGCGCTCGTTGACGGGTTCTCGACCGCGTTCTGGGTCGCGGCAGCAGGCGCAGCAGTAGGCGTTGTCGCGATCGCCCTGTTCGTACGGCAGAGCGAGCTCGCGCCGCAGGCGGAGCCCGAACCGGAGCCCGCGTCCGCCTAAGCTGGGTCGGACCCCACGGGTCCGACCCGACCTCCCGCGCCCGTACGATGGCCCGAGTGGTGGCGCGGCTGGTCGGGATCGGGCTCGTGGCGGGCGTGTTCAGCTCGCTGTTCGGTGTCGGCGGCGGCATCCTGATCGTGCCGCTGCTGCTCCTGATCGCGGCCTATCCGGTGCGGGATGCTGCGGCGACGTCGCTGGGGGCGATCGGCATCACCGCAGCCGCCGGCGTCGTCCTGTACGCGCTCCGCGGCGAGGTCGACGTCGGCTACGCGTTGCTCGTCGGCATTCCCGGCGCGGTTGGCGCCCTCGCGGGCACGGGGCTCCAGCAGCGAGTGTCGGGCCGGGCGCTGACGGCGGCGTTCGCCGCGCTGCTGGCCGGCATTGGAATCTGGCTGATCGCGGGATGAGACACCCTCTGTCAACCCCGCCAGTCACAGGGTGCTGGCAGCGTTGTCGCGATCCCGAACCTGCCGTCGCAGATTCGGGATCTGCGTGGCTGGGATGAGCGCAGGCACGATCACCCTCGCGATCGCGCTCGGGCTCACGGCCGGGGTGCTGTCGGGGGTGTTCGGTGTCGGCGGCGGCATCCTCTTCGTGCCTACCCTCGTGTTTCTCGGCCTCGACCAGGTCGAGGCAGCGGCCACGTCGCTCGCCGCGATCCTGCCCACGGCGGGTGTGGGCGTGTGGCGTCAGCTGCGGTATCGCAATCTTCGCCTCCGCCCTGCTCTCGTCATCGGTGTTGCCTCAATCGCAGGGGTCGAGGCCGGCGTGCAGATCGCGACGAGGCTGCCCGAAGACATCTTGCGACGCCTGTTCGGCGCACTTCTCCTCGCCGTGGCCGCGCAGATCGCGTGGCAAGCCCGGCGGCGCCCCCGGCTACCCTGAGCGGTCGATGACACGGATCGCAGCTCTCGCCGCCGTGCTCGCTCTCGCCTCCGCCACCGGTGTGGCGCTTGCCGCGCCCCGCGATCCCGAGGCGCGGGCGTCGGCGGTGCTCGTGCGTGTCACCGTCCCAGGTGCGCCGCCCTTGACGTCGGGCGAGATCACGGCGCCTCCGGACGCCGAGCTTTCCGGCCCCTTTCTCTACCCCGAGGACGGCTCCGTCGTACGGGCCGGCAGCGGCGCTCTCGCCGTGGCAGCGCAGCCGGGTGCGTCATCGAGCGCGCAGGCCGTCGTCGATGCGCTGGCCGTGACGCTGTTCGGAGGTGAGGTCACGACCGAATCGATTCACGCTCGCGCCGGCGCCGCAGCCGGAATCGCAGGCGCGAGCGCCGACACGTCGTCGTCGACGGTGACGAACCTCACGGTCCTGGGGTCGCCGGTCGCTGCGACCGCCGGCTTGCGACTGCCGCTCGCCGACTGGGGCACCCTCGAGGTGCTAATCGTCCATCGCGGCCCTGACGATGAAGACGCTGCCAGGGCGGAGATCGCGATCGTCGGGCTGCGGGTGACGCTCTCCGTCGATCACGGGGGCCTGCCCGCAGGTGCGCAGGTCGAGATCGCCAGCGTGTCCGTGCTCGCGGACGCAGGGGAGGCCGCCGAAACGAGCACCACGACGACGACGACCCCGGCGCCGAAGCCGAAGCCGCCCGCGCAGCGGCCATCCGGGGCACCCCAGCAGCCGGGGGCGTCGGTGCCCGGCGCGCCCTCGCAGCTCGTGAAGCCTGCACCGGAGGTGACCGCTCGCCTCACTGACGGCGGCTACGTGTTCCCGGTGTTCGGGCCCGCGTCCTTCGGCGACACGTTCGGTGCTCCGCGCCCGACTGTCGACGGCGGCTGGCACCACGGCGAAGATATCGTGGGGCCCCTGGGCACGCCGATCCTCGCGGTCGCCGAAGGCACCGTCTTCTCTGTCGGCTGGAACGAGCTCGGCGGGTGGAAGCTGTGGCTGCGCGACAGTGCCGGAGACGAGTTCTACTACGCCCACCTGTCCGCGTACTCGCCGCTCGCCGTCGACGGCACCCGCGTGGGTGCCGGTGACGTGCTCGCCTTCATGGGCGACACCGGAGACGCAGGCGGGGTGGTGCACGTCCACTTCGAGATTCACCCGGCGTCGCTGCTCCACCTCGGGTATCACGGTGTTGTCGCCCCGTACCCGTTCCTGATCGCCTGGCGACGGGCGGAGGACGTCTCGTTCACAGCCGGCAGGCGCTACCTCGGCTCCGGCCGTGGGTTCGCGCCCCCGGCCGGAGCCGTGCTCCTCGAGATCGACGACATCTCCCGCACGAGCGGGCTCGTGCCGGGATCGCTCGAGCGCGCCGTCACGGTCGAGCAGGTCGACGTCGAGCGCCTACTGCGCCGCTCTGGTTAGTTGGCGCAGGACGGAAACTGCCCCCGCAGTTTCCGTCCGCGCAAGATCCCTAAAGCCGTCCGCTGCGCGGCCGGCCCGCACGCCAACCATTTTGGCGTGATGGCTCGGCGGAAAACCGCTCGCACGGTTCCCGTCGCGCAGATCCCTAGGCCTCCGTCTCCACCTCGGCCGCCTCGGCCGCGTCCTCCGGCGCCGCCGGGATGAGGTCCTCGAGCGGCTGGAGGTCGTCGTCGCCGGCGATCTGGTCGAGGAGCCAGTCCCGTGTCTGCGGGCCGGTCCACGGGTTGTACAGCGCCCCTACCACGATCCCCGCGAGGAGCACCATCTTGCGCCCACCGCGCTTGCGCTTCTTCTTGCCCTTGAGGGACTCGGCGGCGCGCTGCAGGTCCTCAACGGCGCGCTTGACCTGCTTCTGGGTCTTCTTGTCGGTGGCGAGGCGCCTCGCCTTCTCCGAAACGTTTCCATTCGGCTTCGCGAGCGGCCCGTACAGCTCGCGGGCCGTCTCGAGCGCGTCCTTCAGGTCGTCGCGGAAGTCCGGATCGGTGAGCGCCCGGTCGAGATACGGCCTCAGCGTCTCGATCGTGTCGGCGAAGCGCGTCTGCTGCTTCTTGGCCATGCCAGGCCGTCCTTTCTCTCGATGTTCTCCACCTGCAGTATGCCGCTCCTCTACCATCAGTGCGTGCGTCGTCTGAAGCAACTCGCCCTCGCGGCCGGCGCCGTGCTCGCTGCTCTTGCCTACGTGTGGGTGGCGGCGGTGCGCGCCGTCCCCGGCGTGCGGCGTCGCAAGGCGGACGCGCGCGCCACGCATCGCGCCGGCTAGATCAGCCCCGGGCACGCAGCCGGGCTGCGTGTCACGAAGTCCGGCAGTACCTGAGGATCGAGCGGGCCTCGTGTCGTTACGATCCCCAGGACTGGATCGCGAACGGGAGGTCGTGGTGCTCGAACGTCTGACGCGTGTCGTCCTTGGATACCGCTGGTTCGTGGTCGTGGGCTGGATCGGTATCTTCCTCGCGGCCGGCTTTGCTTCGTCGAAGCTGTCGGATCTCCTCACCAACCAGTTCCTGCTCCCGGGCACCGATACCGCCCGGGCGGAGACGATCCTGCAGGAGCACTTCGGACAGAAGCCGGGCGGGGCCTTCACGCTCGTCGTGCGTACCGACGGCGACGCACAGGCGCTCGTGCCGGAGGTCGAGGCCGCCGCGAAGCGCGCCGCCGGCCGGATCCCCACGGGCGCCTTCGCCGGCGCACAGGCAGTGTCCGACCATGTCGTCAGCGCCCTCATCGTGTCAGAGCTCGACCCGGCAAGTGCGAAGACCCACACGGACGAGATGCGGGAGGCGATCGGCTCGATCGACGGAGCCGAGACGTTCCTCACCGGCCAGGCGGCGAACGAGCACGACCTCGACCCCGTGTTCGAGGAGGACCTGCAGAAGGGCGAGCTGATGGTGGCGCTGCCGCTCGCGCTCATCCTGCTCGCGTTCACGTTCGGGACGCTCGCCTTCCTGCTGCCGCTCGTGTTCGCGATCGTCGCCATACCGACGACGCTCGGGATCATCTACCTGTTCGCCCAGCAGATGACGCTGACGACGTACATCACGAACTTCGTCAGCCTGATCGGCCTCGGCATCGCGATCGACTACTCGCTGCTGATCGTGTACCGGTTCCGAGAGGAGCTGCGCTCGGGCAGATCGCGGGACGACGCAATCCTGCGCACGATAACCACCGCCGGCCACGCTGTCATCTTCTCCGGCGTGGCGGTGGCGATCGGGCTGTCGCTGCTCCTGTTCATGCCCCTGCCGTTCATGCGTGGCTTCGGCGTCGGCGGGCTGGTGATCCCGCTCGTCTCGGTGCTCGCGGCGCTGACGTTCCTGCCGGCGATGCTGTCGCTCCTGGGCCGGCCGTTGGAGCGGGTGCGCCTGCTGCCGCAGAGCTTCCTGGACAAGCGCGCAGACCACGAGCGCGGGTTCTGGGCCAGGCTTGCCCGCTCGATCATGCGCCGGCCGGTGCTGTACGCGTCGGTCGGCAGCGCGCTGCTAATCGCGCTGACACTCCCCGTGCTCGCCCTGGAGGTCGGTCCGGGCTCGAACTTCGGCCTGCCGGAAGAGCTGGAGGCCGTGCAGGGGTTCGAGGTGCTGACCGACGCCGTCGGCGCGGGTGCCACCGCCCCTACCAACCTCGTCGTCGACACAGGCGCTCCGGACGGCGCGTCGTCGCCCGAGGTGTCGGCGGCGCTCGGCCGCCTCGACGCCGGGCTCGCAGCCGACGAACAGGTGTCCCGCGTCGACTTCGAGGTGGGCAACCCCCAGTACGTCGACCCGACCGGGCAGTACCTGAACGTCGAGATCGTCGGCCGCAGCGAGTACGGAGCGCCGGAGAGCCTCGACTTCGTCGACCGGCTCCGCGGCGACATCGTCCCCGCAGCGGGCTTCCCCGACGCGGCGACGGTCTACGCGGGCGGCGGTCCGCCCGGCGGGAAGGACTTCCTCGAGCTCACCTACGGCATGTTCCCGTGGCTCGTGCTCGGTGTGCTCGTCGCGACCTACTTCCTGCTCATGCGCGCATTCCGCTCCGTGCTCCTGCCGCTGAAGGCGATCATCCTCAACTTGCTCTCGATCGGGGCCGCGTACGGCCTCACCGTGATCGTGTTCAAGTGGGGCGCGGGAGAGCCGTTCGGGCTGCTCTCGTACGACCAGATCGAGGGCTGGATCCCGGTGATGGTGTTCGCGATGCTGTTCGGCCTCTCCATGGACTACGAGGTGTTCCTCGTCAGCCGCATGCGGGAAGAGTGGGACAACGGCGCCTCCAACGAGGATGCCGTGGTGGCGGGCCTGGTCAAGACCGGGCGACTGGTGACGTCGGCGGGACTGATCATGTTCGCTGCCTTCATGGGCTTTGTCTCGGGGTCGATCCTGGGGCTGCAGCAGTTCGGGTTCGCGCTCGCAGCAGCGATCCTGATCGACGTCACGATCGTGCGCGCGCTGCTCGTGCCAAGCGCGATGAAGCTGTTCGGCAAGTGGAACTGGTGGTTGCCCGACGGCCTGGCGAAAGTGCTGCGTGTGCCGCCGTCGCACCTCGGCGAGCACAAGGCCGCCTACCGACCCGCAGGCCGGTAGACACCATGGTGTCCCGATGCTCGCGCCACCGCGCATCCGCGGCTCCGTCGCCGTCCGCTCACTCTCGCTCTTCGCCGGGCTCGGCCTGTTCGCCGCGGGGATCGTGGCGCTGCTCGAGTCCGGGCTCGGACTGCCTCCGTGGGACGTCCTCAACCAGGGCATCGCCGACCACACGCCGCTCTCGTTCGGGACGGCCAACGTGGCGGTGGCCACCGTGGTGCTCGCGCTGGCGTGGGTGCTGGGCGCGCGGATCGGCCCCGGAACCGTCGCCAACGCGGTCCTGATCGGCGTCTTCGTCGACGGGCTGCTCCGCCTGGAGACGGTGGAGCACCTCGCGGGCTGGCCGCTTGCAGCACGGATGGTGCTGATGGCAAGCGGGATCCTGGCGATTGGGGTCGCCTCAGCGTTCTACATCGGCGCCGCGATGGGCGCGGGTCCCCGCGACTCGCTGATGCTCGTGACCGCCTCGCGGACGGGAGTGCGCGTCGGCGCGGTACGGGCAGGAATCGAGGTGGCCGTGACCGCGATCGGCTTCGCGCTGGGAGGCACGATCGGGATCGGCACGCTCGCGTTCGCGCTGGGAGTAGGGCCGGCGGTCGAGCTGTCGTTCTGGGCGATCGCGCGCACGCCGCTCGCGGACGCCGCGCCCGATCCAGCGTCAGTAGGATCGACGCCATGAGAGGTCTGGTCTGCGCGGGCGGAGAGGCGACGCGGCTCGGCGAGTTGACACGCGTCGCGAACAAGCACCTGCTGCCGGTCGGCCGCTGGCCGATGATCTACTACCCGCTGCAGCTGCTGGAGCGTGCCGGCGTGCGCGAGGTGCTCGTCGTCACCGGCAAGGGTCACGCGGGGCAGATGATCGACTCGCTCGGTGACGGCCGGCTCACCGCGCGCGGCACGAAGGAGCCCCTACTGGATCTCGATCTCACGTACAAGGTGCAGACCGAGGCCGGGGGCATCGCCCAGGTGGTCGGCATGGCCCGCGACTTCGCTGCCGGCGGCCCGCTGGTCGTCGTCCTCGGTGACAACATCTTCGAACAGTCGCACGCGAGGAACATCTCCGACTGGGGCTCAAACGCTGAACGGGCTCTCATCTTCGTGAAGGACGTCCCCGACCCCGAGGCGTTCGGCGTCGTGGTGTACGGCGATGACGGGCGAGTGACCGACATCGTGGAGAAGGCAGGGGTCGTCGACACGCGTTACGATCGCCCGCCGACGAGCGACGCCGTGGTCGGCCTCTACTGCTTCCCGCCGGACGTGTTCGATGTGATCGCCGACCTCCAGCCGTCGTCCCGGGGCGAGCTCGAGATTACCGACGTCAACCGCCGCTACGCTGCCGAGGGCCGCCTCGACGCGGTGCAGGTGCGAGGCTGGTGGGAGGACGCGGGCAAGCACTGGCATCACCTGGCCGAGATCGGTCGCCTGGTGGAAGAGACAGGCGCGAACGGTCCAGGGTGATCGAGGGGCTGCTTCGCATTCCGCTGCGCCGTCTCGAGGACGAGCGCGGCTGGTTCGTCGAGCTACGGCGCGAGAGCCTGCTGCCGCGGCCGACCGTGCAGACGAACCTGTCCTTCTCGCGGCAGGGTGTGATCCGCGGCCTCCACTACCACCTGCGGGGCCAGGACGACCTGTTCGCGTGCCTGAGCGGCATGGCACGAGTCGTCGTCCTCGACCTGGAGACGGGGGTGACGTATACGGAGGACATCGGTGACGAGAACCCGGTCGCCCTGTACATCCCCGGCTATCACGCCCACGGCTTCGAAGCGCTGACCGATCTGCTGTTCTGCTACCACGTGACCGAGGAGTTCGACACCGGTTACCCTGACGAGCACGGCATCCCGTGGAACGACTCGCGCGTGAGGAGCCTGTGGAGTACCGAGACACCCATCCTCTCGGCCCGGGACGCCGCCGCCGCGTCCTGATCACCGGCGCCGGCGGCCAGCTGGGCGTCGCGCTCCAGGAGGCCTTCGCCGGAGACGACGTGGTCGCGCTCGACCGTGCGGGCTGGGACGTGTCGCTACCGCCGCCGGCGGGGCTCGATCCTCCCGATCTCGTACTCCACGCCGCTGCCTGGACCGACGTCGACGGCGCCGAGGACGACCCACAGGGAGCAGCGGCGGTCAATGTCGGAGGTGTCGCCAACGCCGCGTCGTTGGGCGCGCCGCTCGTCGTCTTCTCGACCGACTACGTGTTCGACGGGCGCAAGACCGCAGCGTACGTGGAGTCGGACGCCCCGAGCCCGCTGTCCGCGTACGGGCGGACGAAGCTGCACGGTGAGGCGGCTGCGGGGGAGCAGGCGTGGATCGTGCGGTCGTCATGGCTCTTCGGGACCACGGGTCACAACTTCGTTCGCACGATGCTACGCCTCGGCGCCGAGTGCGACGAGGTGGCGGTCGTGGACGATCAGCGCGGCTCCCCGACCTACGTCGGTCACCTCGCGGCCGCCACGCGCCAGCTCGTCGACGGTGCGCTCCCGTTCGGGCTGTGGCACCTCGCCGCCACGGGGGAGTGCACGTGGGCAGAGCTCGCGGAGGCGATCTTCGCTGAGGCGGGACTCGCCTGCCGGGTACGGCGGATCGCGACGGACGAGCTGAGTCGCCCCGCCTCACGCCCGGCCAACTCGGTGCTGAGCAGCGAGCGAGAGGGCGTACCTCTGCTGCCTCACTGGCGAGACGGCCTCGCCGAGTGCCTCGCCCGGCTCGGCAAGTCGCGGTAGCTACCCTGTGGCGATGCGCGTCTTGGTCACCGGCGGCGCCGGTTTCATCGGCTCGCACTTCGTGAAACGGCTGCTGGCGCAGGGCGACGAGGCGGTCGTGCTCGACAAGCTCACCTACGCCGGAAACCCCGCCAACCTGGAAGGCGCCGAGGTCGAGCTGGTGGTCGGCGACGTCGCCGACGCGGACGCGGTCGCACGCGCCGCCCGGGGGTGCGACGCGATCGTCAACTTCGCGGCCGAGACGCACGTCGATCGCTCCATCCTCACCTCCCGCGACCTCGTCGACACCAACATCGTCGGCGTTCAGGTGCTCCTCGAATGGGCTCGGGACGCCGAGCGCCGGCTCGTGCACGTCTCCACGGACGAGGTGTACGGCGATCTCGAAGCCGGCGGCTTCTCACGCGAGACCGATCCGCTACGGCCGTCCAACCCGTACAGCGCCGCCAAGGCGGGCGGGGACCTGCAGGTACTCGCCTATGGGCGCACCTACGACGCCGACGCGCTCGTCACGCGCGCATCGAACACGTACGGGCCGAACCAGTACCCGGAGAAGATCCTGCCGCTGTTCATCACGAACGCGCTCGACGGCGAGCCGCTGCCGCTGTACGGGGACGGACGCCAGGTGCGCGACTGGCTCTTCGCCGAGGACCACTGTGCGGGTGTCGACGCGGCGCTACGCGCTGGGCGCGCGGGGGAGGTCTACAACCTGGGCGGGGGAGACGAGCGCGAGAACCGCGACGTGACGCGCATGATCGTGGAGGCGACGGGCGCCGACCCGTCGCTGATCAAGCACGTCGCCGACCGCTCCGGTCACGACCGGCGCTACGCGCTCGACTCGTCGAAGGCCCGCGACGAGCTCGGCTGGGCGCCCGCGGTCCCCTTCGCCGAGGGGTTCTCGCGCACGGTCGAGTGGTACCGCGCGAACCGCGACTGGTGGGAGCCGATCAAGAGGTCGGGTGGGTACCGGGCGTACTACGAGTCGCAGTACGCGGAGCGACTCAAGGCGTAGCGGCATCCGCCGAGAACTCTGGTAGAGGTCTCATGCGGCACCCACTCCTCCCCATCGCCCTCACCGCTGCCGTCACCGCACTCGCGGCGGCCACCGCACACGCCGGGCCCGTCGCCTCGCCGGGGCAGCCGACCTTCGTGCTGGCGGGAGGCGGCTGGGGGCATGGCGTCGGCATGAGCCAGTGGGGTGCGTACGGCCAGGCGCTCGAGGGACGCACCCATGAGGAGATCCTCGCCGTCTACTACCAGGGCACGACGCTCGAGCAGATGACGCCACGGTCCGTGCGGGTGCTCGTCGCCCCCGGTGCGAGGTCGCTCCTCGTCCGCTCGACCGCTCCGTACCGGATCCGTGACGCTGTCGGCGCCGCCTACGAGCTCCCCGCCGGAGAGCTCGTCCTCGATCCCGCGCTGGAGCTTGATCTCGACGGCGTGCTCACCCCGCTCGCCTCGCCGGTGACGATCCTCCCCGGTGCAGGCGCGCCGCTCGGTCTCGGCACGAAGACGTACCGGGGGCGGCTGACGGTATCGAGCGACGGAGCGAAGCTGCAGGCCGTCAACGTGGTGGGGCTGGAGCAGTACCTGCAGGGAGTGGTTCCCGGCGAGATGCCGAAGAGCTGGCCGTCCGCCGCTCTCGAGGCGCAGGCGGTCGCGGCCCGCACGTATGCACTCGTCAGCCTGGTCAGGAGCAAGCCGTACGACCTCTACCCCGACGTGCGCAGCCAGGTCTACTACGGAGCGGGTGCGGAGTCTCAGGCGACGACGCGGGCGGTACGCGCCACCCGAGGGCAGGTGCTCACGTTCGGCGGGAAGCCCGCCCAGACGCTCTACTTCTCCTCGTCCGGGGGCCGAACCCGCAGCGCCGTCGACGTATACGGCAACGACTTCCCCTACCTGCGGGCTGTCGACGACCCGTGGGACGCGGTGCCGGGCAACCCGAACTACCGCTGGCAGCCCGTCACGCTGACGGCGAAGAAGCTCGCCCTCGCGCTCAAGCTCGGCTCCCCGGCCGCCGACATCGTGACGACACTCGGCGGCGACGGGCGTCCCGCGTCGGTCACGTTCACGACGCTCCAGGGAGCCCAGCGCACCGTCTCCGCCCGTGACCTGCGCACGCTGCTCGGGCTCCGTTCGACGTCGTTCAGGCTCGGGGTGCTACGCCTCGCGCAGCCGGCGGCGGCGGTGGCGGGAGACCCCGTGCCGCTCGAGGGCGTGGCGCGCGACGTCGAGGGACCGCAGCTCGAGCGGCTCGCTCCCGACGGCCTGTGGACGAGGGCCCGGAAGCTGGCACCGCGGCCGGACGGCAGCTTCCGCGTCGTCGTGCGGCCGCCCACGACGACGACGTACCGGCTTGCCGGCGGCGGTGTCGCCGGCCCCGCGGTCACGGTCACGGTAGGCGAGGCACCGGCGTGAGGCGACACGCAGCCGTGGCGGCCCTCGCCGTCGCGGCCGTGCTCGCCGGTCCGGCCCCTGCGGAGGCGGGCCGCTTCGCGGTCGGGGTGAAGCCTGGCGCCGACCGCCCCGCCGTCCGGGCATCCCTCGAGCGAGCCGGTGCGCGAGTGGAGACCCTGGCTCCGCTGCCGGCGTTCCTCGTCGAGACGGCCGAGCCACGCCGGCTCTCACGCTTGCCGGGCGTCCGGTACATGGAGCCGTTGAGGCGCCGGGCACCGGCCTTCATGCCTGGCGACCCGCTCGTGTCCCGGCAGTGGTACTTGAGTCACGTGCGGGCGTTCGCTGCCTGGGAGGTGTTGCCTCCGCTCGCCCGCGTCCGTGTGGCGGTGATCGACTCCGGTCTCGATCTCGGCCATCCCGACCTTGCGGGCCGGGTCGCGGCGGCACGCAGCTTCGTCGGCGGCACGCCGCGCGACACGCGGGGTCACGGCACGCTCGTGGCGGGAGTGATCGCCGCCGCCTCGGAGAACGGAATCGGCATCGCCGGCATGGCTCCGTCCGCCGAGCTCCTCGTGGCGAAGGTCGTCGACCGCGAGGGCATGATCCCGGTGGAAGCCGAGGCGCGCGCGATCCGCTGGGCGGTGGCGAACGGCGCTCGCGTCGTCAACATGAGCCTCGGCGGCCTGCGCGACCCGACGAGCCCGTCGCGGGACACGTACTCGCAGCTCGAGGCCGACGCGGTCGCCTTCGCGGTCTCCCGCGGGGTGGTCGTGGTGGCGGCCGTCGGCAACGGCGACCAGGCGCCGGCGGAGCCGTGGCGCTACGCCTTCTACCCTGCTGCCCTTCCCCATGTGCTCGGCGTCGGCGCCGTCTCGCGCAGCGGCGCCTCCCCCGGGTACTCCAACAGGGACGCGGTGTTCGCGGACCTCGCGGCGCCGGGCGGCGACATCGTGTCGACGTTTCCCCGTGCGCTCACCAAGCTCCGGCCGCGGTGCCCGGAGCAGGGGTACACGCCGTGCGCGACACCCGACTACAGACCAGCCGAGGGCACGTCGTTCGCCGCACCTCAGGCGAGCGCCGCGGCGGCGATGCTGCTCGCGCTACAGCCGTCGCTGCGGCCCGAGCAGGTGACCGCGCTGCTAGAGCGCACAGCCGCCGACGCGACCCGCGCCACAGGTTGCCGGCTGTGCCCGGAGGGCCGGGACGCGTTCACGGGCTGGGGCACGCTCGACGTCGCCGCCGCTGTGGGGGCGCTCGACGCACCGCTGCCGACGCTCGACGCCTTCGAGGCCAACGACGACGCCGGCGCCAGGGCTCGCCACCTGTCAGGGGGGTGGAGCCACCGTGTCGTCGACGCCACGGTCGACTTCTGGGACGACCAGGACGACGTCTACCGTGTCTACCTGAGCCCGGGCCAGCGGCTGGATGCCGCGCTCAGCGGCGACGCCGGCGAGCTGACGCTGGCGATCTGGCGGCCGGGGGCTCAGTCGGTCTCCGACCTGGCCCAGCAGGGCCTGCGCGTCCGCCTCTCAGCGCGGCCCGGCTCGCGTCAGTACGCCGGCTACGTGGCCGAGCAGGTGGGCTGGTACTACGTGCACGTCCGGCTCGTCGCCGCAGGCGATACGGCGTACCAGCTCGCCCTCGCCCGCACGTAGCTCAGTCGGGTAGCAGCTCGTCGTCGGGGACCTCGCGCAGGACGCGCGCGGGACTCCCGACGACGACGACCCTCGGCGGCACGTCCTTCGTGACCACGGCGCCGGCGCCGACGAACGCCTCCTCGCCGATCTCGACACCGGGGCAGAGGATGGCGCCGCCGCCGACACGGGCGCCGCGGCGGATCGTCGGCCCGGCGAGCTGCAAGAGCCGCTGCTCGGTGCGCCCCATGTAGTTGTCGTTCGTGGTCACGACGCAGGGGGCGATGAACACGTGCTCCTCGAGCGTCGAGTAGGCGGTGATGTAGGCGTCTGCCTGAATCCGCGTCATGGCACCAATCGTGGTGTCGTTCTCCACGAGCGAGCCGCGGCCGACGACGACATCGTCGCCGATCGTCACCCGCTCTCGCACGCACGACTGGTCGCCCAAGATCACGCGGGCGCCGATCGTCGAGCCGGCGAACACGATCGCACCTGTCGAGACGACCGTGCCGTCGCCGATCACGGTCGGCGGCAACGGCTCGCGCTTCGTCGTCGAGCGGGGCGACAGCGTCGGCTGCTTGCCGACGACCGCGTGCTCCAGCACCCTCACGCCGTCGCCGAGCACGGTTCCGGGGTGCACGACGGCGGTCGGGTGGATCTCAGCCGCCACGGAGCGACTCCGTCAGCCGGTCGAGCGTGCGCACGACGGCGAGCCCGTCGAGCGCCTCCTGGTAGTCGCCCGGCCCGTCCGCAACCAGCTGCAGGAAGTGCTGGATCTCGAGCCGCAGCGGCTCGTCGTTCGGGATCTTGGGGCTGAAGATGTCGCCCGTCCGGGTGCGCCACTCGCCGTATGTCTCGGAGGGCTCCCAGGGGCCCTTCTCGTACACGGTCACCTTGCGCTCGAGCTCCATGTCGTCGAAGACGGCCATCTTCTCGCGCCCGACGACCGTGATCTTGCGCATCTTGTGTGGGTCGAGCCACGACAGGTGCATGTGCGCCACCTTGCCGGAAGGGAACCGGAGGTAGCAGAAGACGACGTCCTCGACGCCGGGCTGCAGGAAGTCCCGACCGAGCGCGACGACGGATTCCGGCTCCTCTCCGAGCAGCCACAGGATCACCGAGAGGTCGTGCACGCCGAGCGACCAGAGCGCGTTCTCGTGCGAGCGGATGACGCCGAGGTTCTGACGGTTCCCGTAGACGCAGAGCACGTCACCGAGGCCACCCGTGTCGACGAGCTCCTTCAGCTTGCGCACACCCGGGTGGTAGAGCAGCAGGTGACCGGGCATCAGCACCCGCTCCTGCGCGCGTGCGAGTGCGACGAGCTCGTCCATCTCCTCGCCGCGCATCGCCGGCGGCTTCTCGACGAAGACGTGCTTCCCGGCCTGGAGCGCCTGCTTCGCAAGGTCGTAGTGGGTGGGCACGGGCGTGGCCACGATCACGGCGTCGACCGTGTCGTCGGCCAGCAGCTCCTCGACGGAAGCGGTCGACCGCGCCTGGGGGAAACGGTCGGCGAACTGTGCGCGCCGGGCGTCGTCGGTGTCGCAGACCCAGGCGAGGTCGGCCAGCTCGCCGACGACCCTGATCACGTTCGTGCCCCAATCTCCGACGCCGACGTGCGCGACGCGCGTCACAGCTTCCAGACCTTGTCGCTCTCGATCCCCCGCTGCGCGACGGCGTTTCGCAGGTCGACGACGAGCGGCGCTCCCTCGACGACCGCCGCGTAGTCGATCCCAGAGTGGGCTGTCGCGATCACGACGGCGTCGTAGGCACCAGGCTCGAGCGGTGCCGACGTCAGCTCGACCGAGTGCTCCCGGAAGGACGGCACGTGCGGGTCGTGGTAGGCGACCTCCGCCCCCGCGTTCCGGAGCAGCTCGATCAGCTTCACCGCCGGGGACTCCCGCATGTCCGAGATGTCTGCCTTGTAGGCGACCCCCAGCACGAGGATGCGCGACCCCTTGAGCGACTTGCCGAGGCCGTGGTTGAGGGCCTGCGATACCCGCGAGCGGCAGTAGTACGGCATGTTCTGGTTGACCTCGCCGGCCAGCTCGATGAAGCGCGTGGAGAAGTCGTACTCACGGGCCTTCCAGGTGAGGTAGAAGGGGTCGACCGGGATGCAGTGGCCGCCGAGGCCCGGTCCCGGCTCGAAGCGCATGAAGCCGAATGGCTTCGTGGAGGCGGCGTCGACGACCTCCCAGACGTCGATTCCCATGCGGTCGCAGAGCTGCGCCAGCTCGTTCACGAGCGCGATGTTGACCGAGCGGAAGATGTTCTCGAGCAGCTTCGTCAGCTCTGCCGCCTCCGGCGAGGACACGCGGTGGATAGTGGCGACCGCGCCTTCGTAGAGCCGGGCGGCGGCTTCGGTCGAGGCCTCGTTGACACCGCCGACGATCTTCGGCACGTTGCCGGTCGTCCAGTCCGTTCGGCCCGGGTCGACCCGCTCGGGTGAGAAGGCGAGATGGAAGTCGACACCGGCGACGAGGCCCGATCCCTGCTCGAGGATTGGCCGCACGTCGTCGCGGGTCGTCCCGGGGTAGGTCGTCGACTCGAGCACGACGAGGTGGCCGGGGCGCAGGCGCTTCGCGATCTCCGCCGTGGCGCCGAGCACGATCGAGAGGTCGGGCTCACGCTGGCGTGAGAGGGGCGTCGGCAGCGCGATCAGGATCGCGTCCGCGTCGCGCAGCCGGTCGTAGTCCGTCGTCGCACACAGGCCGCGCTCGGTCACCAGCTCGCGGAGTTTCGCGGCGGGGACGTCCTCGATGTAGCTGTCACCGCGGTTCAGGGCGTCGACGCGCTCGGCGTCGACGTCGACGAGGAGAACGGAACGACCCGCCTCGGCGAAGACCTGCGCCAGCGGCACGCCGACGTAGCCGGCGCCGACGATCGCGACGTCGAAGGTGGCGGGCTCGTCCGCACGCGTGGACGCCGAAGTCTCGGGCACGGTCACGGCGCGGATCGTACCGGCGCCCCCTGCCATGCAACAGACTGTTACAAGGTCGGATCGGCGAGCAGCGCCGCGATTCGCTCCGACGCGTGCCCGTCTCCGTAGAGCGTGGGTCCCCCGTCGGGCATGCGGGCGGCGCGGACGGCCGCCACGAGCGCGTCCGGGTCGTCGTCGACGAGCACGTTGGCGCCCGCCTCTACGGTGTCCACCCACTCGGTCGACGGCCGCGCCGTGACGCAGGGGACGCCGTACCAGTACGCCTCCTTCTGCAGGCCGCCGGAGTCGGTGACGATCACCCGCGCCTGCGAGGCGGCCGAGGCGAACGCGAGGTAGCCCAGCGGCTCGACCAACTGGACGTGCGGCGCGATCCGGAGCCCGGCCGCGGCGACCTGAGCGCGCGTGCGAGGGTGGGCGGGGAAGACAACCGGCTCGTCGAGGCGGTTGAGCCCGTCGACGATGCGTCCGAGGCGAGGCTGCGACACGTTGGCCTCCCGGTGGATGGTGGCCACGACGTAGGTGCCCGGTGCGTGCGGCGGCGGCACGCGCTCGCGCGCGATGGGCGCGAAGAGCCGCGACGCGTCGGCCATCACGTCTCCCACCACCTCCGCCCGGCCGGCGACACCTTCCAGAGCGAGCGTGTGCCGCGACCGCTCGTCGGGGCAGAGGAGCAGCGCCGCGATCGCGTCCACCTCGATCCGATTGTGCTCCTCCGGCATCGTCAGGTCGCCGCTGCGAAGCCCCGCCTCGACATGCGCGACGGGGATGCCGGCGGCACGCGCGGCGCGGGCGCCTGCGAGCGTCGAGTTCGTGTCGCCGTAGACGAGGACGAGGTCGGGGCGCTCGGCGAGGACGACGTCGGCGAGAGCCTCCGTGATCGTGTCGACGTCGGCGGTGCGCAGGTCGAGCGAGTATGCGGGCTCCGCGAGCGAGAGCTCGTCGAAGAAGACCGCGGACAGCTCCGGGTCCCAGTGCTGGCCGGTGTGCACGACGACCTCGTCGACGCGCGCCTCGCGCAGGGCGACGGACAGCGGCGCCGCCTTGATGAACTGCGGCCGGTTGCCCACCACGCTGAGAATCCTCACGCGCGCCAGAGTAGTGATGCGATGGGCCGTGAAGGATTCGAACCTTCGACCTTGGGATTAAGAGTCCCCTGCTCTACCAGCTGAGCTAACGGCCCGGGCGGCTCCGAAGGATAGCGGCCGGGTGGTCGAGCCACTCCGGTGTCCGGCTCGACGGAAGGCGCGCCCCGGGCACAGCCCGGGGCTTGGTGCGCCGCCTGTCTCGACGCGCGTCCTTCAGTGCGGCCCCGGCCGCGTCAGCGGCCGGGCTTTAGGGGTGTGCGCGCTCGGGATCTGCGAGAGCAGATCCCGAGCTTGCGAGACGAGTGGGTGCGGTAGGCTCGCGTCGTGGTTCGCAGGGCTGCCCTCGTCCGCATGGTCGCGATCGGGATCGTCGCCGCGGTCCTGACGACGCTTGTCGCGGTTCTGATCCCGTGGCTGCCGACGTCTGCCTCGGAGGAGATGGACCGGATCGCCTTTGTCTATTGGTTCGCGACCGTGATCTGCATCGGCATCTTCGCGCTCGTCGCCGCGGTCATCGTCTACTCGGTCTTCGCCTTCAGGGCGCAGCCGGAGGACGACGGCGACGGCCCTCCGATCCACGGGCACACCGGGCTCGAGATCGCGTGGACGGCCGTGCCGGCACTGCTCGTGATCGCGATCGGTGTCGTCAGCGCCGTCGTGCTCTCGAAGAACGCCGATGCCGGGGACAACCCGCTCAAAGTGAAGGTGTACGCCCAGCAGTTCGCGTGGCGGTTCGAGTATCCCGACGCCAAGGGACTCAAGTCGTACGAGCTCGTGTTGCCGGTCGATCGCGGCATCGAGTTCGAGATGACCGCCGCCGACGTGATCCACTCCTTCTGGATCCCCGAGATGGGCCAGAAGCAGGATCTCCTGCCCGGCGTGAACACGGCGATCGTCATCACCCCGCATCGGACGGGCCGCTTCACGCTCATCTGTACCGAGCTCTGTGGCCTCGGACACGCCACCATGCGGGCGCCCGTGCGAGTGCTGTCGCAGGCGGACTTCGAGACCTGGTTGGCCGACCGGGTGGGTGCCACCGGCGGCACGGTGGACGGGAAGGCGCTGTTCGCGAGCGCCGGCTGCGGCGGCTGCCACACCTTCAAGCCCGCCGGCTCGAGCGGCGCCGTCGGCCCGGCGGTGGACGGGCTCACCGACGCGGCGTCGGTGCGCCAGTCGATCGTCGACCCGGGCGCCGTGGTCGTGTCCGGGTTCTCCGACGGCGTGATGCCGACGACGTTCGGCGACAGCTTCTCGGACGAGGAGATCGACGCGCTCGTCGCCTTCCTGACAGGGAGTGCCCGGTGACGACCGTCGTCGACCACGAGCAACCGGCGCCCGCGCACGGTCAGGCCGCGCCGCCGCGCCGGCGCGGCTTCCTGATGCGCCCCGGCCTCGTGCGCTCCGCCTGGTGCGCCGCGCTCTTCTTCTGGATCGGGATGTACATCGTGGTCGGCCTGCGCTGGCTGGCCGGCTGGGAGCCCATCTACGACTGGACGCTGATCGTGCTCGTCGGCGGGCTGATCGCCGCCCCCATCGGCTTCCTGACCGGGCTCGGCGCCTTCGACTACTGGCTCCATTACCTGTCCGGCCGCCCGACGCTGCCCGAGGACCACTCCGGCCACGGCGCGCACTCGTGGAAGGACTACTTCCGCGTCAACACCGACCACAAGGTGATCGGCGTCCAGTACACGGTCACCGTCTTCATCTTCCTGATCATCGGCGGGCTGATGGCGATGATCTTCCGCGCGGAGCTCGCCGAGCCAGGACTGCAGTTCGTCGACGGCCAGACCTTCAACGGCCTGGTCTCGATGCACGCCACGCTCCTGATCTTCACCTTCCTGGTGCCGGTCTTCGCCGGCCTCGGGAACTACGTGATTCCGCTCATGATCGGAGCGCCCGACATGGCGTTCCCGCGTTTGAACGCGCTCTCGTACTGGCTGCTGCCGATCGCCGGTGTCATGTTCCTGGCCAGTTTCCTCGCGCCCGGCGGTGCCTTCGCTGCCGGCTGGACGGGCTACGCGCCGCTCGCAACCGAACAGCCGGTGGGCTCCATGTTCTTCAACATGGGCGTGCAGTGGGCGGGCGCCTCGTCGATCCTGACCGCGCTCAACTTCCTCGTCACGATCATCACCATGCGCGCGCCGGGGATGACCTTCTGGCGTATGCCGCTGCTCGTTTGGGCCAACTTCACCACGTCGCTGCTCGTTGTGCTGGCGACCCCGTTCATCGCCGGCTCGCAGTTCTTCGTCATGTTCGACCGGGTGATGCACACGAACTTCTTCGTCCCGGAAGGCGGCGGCTATGCGCTCGGCTACCAGCACATCTTCTGGTTCTACAGCCATCCGGCCGTCTACATCATGGTCCTGCCCGGGTTCGGGATCATTTCCGAGGTGATCGCCGTGTTCAGCCGCAAACCGATCTTCGGCTACAGGCTGATGGCGATCTCGCTCGTCGGGATCCTCGTGCTCGGCTTCTCGGTGTGGGCGCACCACCTGTTCGTCGCCGGCATGGCCGACTGGCTGCGCGTGCCAATGATGATCACGACGCTGCTGATCGCCGTCCCCACCGGGGTGAAGGTGTTCAGCTGGCTGGCCACGATGTGGCTGGGGAAGATCCACCTGACGACGCCGATGCTGTTCGCGCTCGGGTTCATCTCCACGTTCGTGTTGGGCGGCCTCTCCGGCATCTACCTTGGCGCGGTCCCGATCGACATCCACGCGTCCGACACGTACTTCGTGGTGGCGCACATCCACTACGTCTTCTTCGGCGGCTCGCTGATGACCGTGTTCGCGGGCGTCTACTACTGGTTCCCGAAGATGACGGGGCGCATGTACAACGAGCGGCTCGGGAAGCTGCACTTCTGGCTCACCTTCGTCGCGCTCAACGCGACGTTCTTCCCGATGCATTGGGTGGGACTGCTCGGCATGCCGCGCCGTGTCTCCGACTACGAGGAGAGGTTCGCGGACGTGAACATGTTCATCACGGTCGCCTCGTTCGTGCTCGGCGCCTCCGTCTTCGTCTTCTTCTACAACATGATCGTGAGCTGGGCGCGCGGCCCGGTCGCCGGCGACAACCCGTGGCGCTCGATGACGCTCGAGTGGCAGGTGTCGTCTCCGCCGCCGATCTTCAACTTCGACGAGATCCCGACCGTCGTCGGCGGGCCCTACGAATACGGCGTCCCCGGTGCGAAGCATGCGGTGATGACGGGCGGGGCGTCGACGCTGCAGGAGGCGCACGTATGAGTCCGGGTTGCGGCCGGCCGCGAAGCGGCCGCTTTAGGGGTTGTCCCGCGGTCGGGATCCGCTTCTGCGGATTCCGACCTTGCGGAAGAGAGGCGCACGCGTGAGTGCTGCAATGGAGCCTACGGTCGTGCTCGTGGTCGCCAACGAGACGCTCGTCGGCAGCGAGCTCGTCGATGCCGTGCGGCGCCGTGCCGAGCGCGGCCCGATCCGCGCCGTGGTGGTGGCTCCCGTGAACGAGCCGGGTGCGGGGTACGTCGTGTACGACGACACGCGCCGGGCGGCAGCGAGCCGCCGGCTCGATGCGACGATCGACGCTCTCCGCGCACGCGGCGTTCCCGCTCACGGCAGCGTGGTCGTAGGCGGGCCGCTGGCAGCGGTCAAGGACGTCCTCGCCCTCGAGCGGATCGACGAGCTGATCGTGTCCACGCACCCGGAGGCGACGTCGGGCTGGCTGCGTCGCAGTCTGCTCGACGAGATCCGCAAGGTCGCCGGCGAGCGGCCCGTGGAGCATGTCGTCGCCACCGCCGGTGAGGAGGCCGCCCCGGCGAACGTGCTCGTGGTCGCCGACGAGACGGTGCTCGGGCGCCCCCTGCTCGAACGCATTCGCACGCGGGCGGCGGAAAGCCCCGCCAGCTTCCTTCTCATGTGCCCACAGAGCGACCCGCTCGAGGCCGCCCACCCGGAGGCGGAGCGCCGGCTGCGAGAGGCGGTGTCGACGCTGCGCGCCGAGGGCATCGACGCACACGGGCAGATCGCGCATCCCGACCCCTACACCGCGGCGATGCAGGCGGTGCACGACGAGCGGGTGGACGAGATCGTCGTCTCGACGTTCCCGGGCGAACGGTCGGGCTGGCTCCGCCGCGATCTGGTCGGCCGCCTGCGCGCGGACGCCAAGGTCACCGTGGAGCACATCGTCGTCGGCGAGCGCGTCGAGGTCGAGGCATGACCGCTCACACGGAGGCCGCCGTGCACGGGCACGAGGATCACCACGGCCCGCCGCCCGCGCATCAGAGCGCGCGCATCGACTCGCGCGTGCTCGGCATGTTCCTCTTCATCGCGTCGGAGGTGGCGCTGTTCGGCTCGTTTTTCGCCGCCTATTTCTTCATCCGGGTCGTCAACCCCGAGTCGACGATCGTCGAGCCGGAGAGGTGGCAGACCTGGCCGCCGGCGCCGTACGAGTTCCCGGTGTTCGTGGCGGGCGTCAACACGGCGATTCTCGTCACGTCCAGCTTCACGATGCACTGGGCGGTGCAGTCGATCCGCCGCGGGCACCGGCGCGGCCTCCAGGCCGGCCTCGTGGCCACGATTCTGCTCGGCCTCGCCTTCCTGCTCACGCAGGCGATCGAGTACGCGCACGTCGGCTTCAACACCTCCGACGGCGCGTTCGCCTCCGCCTTCTTCGGCCTCACCGGTCTCCACGGCGCCCACGTGTTCATCGGCCTCACGCTGCTCACCATCGCCGCCGTACGCGCCTTCCGCGGGCACTTCTCGCCGGGGCATTACCACGGCGTCGAGATCCCGGGTATCTACTGGCACTTCGTCGACGTGATGTGGATCGTCGTCTACACGACGATGTACCTGCTCTAGCGCATTTCACCCTGCGGGCGAAATGCGCTAATGCTTTAGTCGATCATCCGAAGGAGGATCGGTCTTGAAGAACCCACTTCGCGACGAGGCAGCCGCGTTCCAGCTCGTGCTTCTCTCGCTCGGCTACTTCGCGCCGATTGCGCTGGCGTCGTGGATCTCGACCTGGCTCGGGCTGGCGGTGTTCGGCATCCTCACGGTGGTTGCGTTCGCGGCGTTGCGCGGAGGCCGTCAGCAGCGCGCCGCCCTTCACGTGGGGCGCGCGGCGGTCGACGACACGCGCCGGGTTCTCGTCGTCGCGAACGAGACGGTCGGCGGCCGCGAGCTGCTCGACGCCGTACGTGAGCGTGCCGTCCCGGGCGCGGCGGTGCTCGTCGTCGCGCCCGCGCTGAACTCCCGCGTGCGCACCTGGGCCTCCGACGAGGACCATGCGCGACATGAGGCGCAACGGCGACTGGACGACAGTCTCGAGCGGCTGCAGGAGGTGGGCGTGCAGGCTCGCGGTGAGATCGGGGACGGCGACCCCGTGCAGGCGATCGAGGACGCGTTGCGCTCTTTCCCCGCCGACGAGATCGTCCTCTCCACGCACCCGCCTGGCAGGTCGAACTGGCTCGAGCGCGGGGTCGTGGGCGCGGTGCGCGATCGCTTCGACGTGCCCGTCACACACGTCGTCGTCGACCTCGAGGGCCAGACCGCAACGCCGTAGGAGACGCCGTCGATCGGGTTGCGGTTAGCGAGTTTGTGGCGGCCCGTAGGAAGAGACGGAGACCGTCGCAGAGCGGCGGGAAGCAGAACACCAGCCTTTCTCGCTCGGTAGGTGCGAGGCAAGCATCGAGATCGAGTGCCTCGTCCCTACGAGCGATGTCAGGCTGGTGTGTTCCACCCGCCGCTTTGCGGCGGTCTTCGATCTTGGGCCTGTAGGCGATCAGCGCGGTCAGCCTGAACGCAGTGACGCCGAGCCGTTACTTCCCTGCCACAGAGGCGACGTACTTCGCCACGGCCTTGATCTCGTCGGTGCTCAGCTGCCCCTTGAACGGCGGCATGCCGCCGAGGCCGTTGGTAACCCGGTCGACCACCAGTTCGCGCGGCGGCCTCGACTCGTCGAGGTTCGGCCCGACGGTACCGGTGGCCCCCGCGTCCGCGAGCGTATGGCAGCTCCCGCAACCGGCTTGCGCGAACACCTGCTTGCCGGGATCCCCTCCAGCGTCAATGCCCCCTCCACCGCCGGAAACAGGCGGACCGGCATCACCGCCGAGCCCCGCCACCGATGCGACGTAGGCGGCGACGTCGGAGGCGTCCTGGCCGGTGACGATGTCCGCCGGCATCCCCGGTGCACCTGACGACGTGTCGGTGACGGGGTAGGCGATCTGCCCGCGGACGGTGTTGAGCACGGTGCTCGCAACGTCGGGATCGGCGAGGAGCGCCTGGAAGTCAGGCTCGTCCGGATCGGCGCCCGAAGCGTCGACGCGGTACTGGTAGAAGGCGTAGTCGAGATTGGGCCCGATCGCACCGACTGTCCCCGCGTCCGCGAGCTGATGGCAGCCGCCGCACTTGGCGGTGAACAGCTCCTTCCCTCGCAGGCGGTCGCCGCCTCCTGCGTCGAAGCCGACCGTCTCGCCGCAGCCGGCGACTACGGCGGCAGCTAGGAGGCCGAGCGCAAGTACGACGGCGGCTCGGCGGGCCCGGGTCGCCGGCAGAAGAGAAGTGGAGCCCTGCACGCTGGCGCGAGTCTAACCGGACGCGATGCGCGGTCGATGCACACGACGCACGGCTACCCCTGGCGGAGCGCCTTGAGCTGCGCCTTCACGTCCGAGGCGCTCGGGTCATCCGGGGCGAGCTTCAGAAACGTCTCGTAGGCGGTGATCGCGGTCTGCGTGTCGCCGGTCTGCTGCGCGGCTTGCGCGAGCTCCAACTGCACGCCCGGATCGCCAGGCTGGAGGGCGGCGAGCCGCTTGTACGAGTCGACCGCACCCACCGCTGCCGCCTGCGCCTCGATCAACAAAGCTTGCACCCGCTCGGCCGCCCGCGCGTTCACGGCGACACCGATCGGGTCGTCGAGCGCCGGCCGGCCGTCCACGAGAAGACCCGGAAAGTTCTGCCCCGCAGCGGTGAGCGCGGCGTTGCTCTGGATGATCTGCGCCCGTGTCTGCTTCTCGCCGATCAGCGTGAGCTGGTACCCGGCGAGCGTCCGCAGCGCATCAGCGTCCTTCGGCCGCAACACCGTCACCTGCTGCTGAGCGTCGACGGCACCCTGCGTGTCACCGTCCAGCTGGAAGGCGGTCGCGAGCTCCTCCCAGGCCCTCGCGTCCTTCGGGCGCTCCTCGGTCGCCTGCAGTGCATCCTTGACAGACGCAGTGCTACCTCCACCGCTGCCGCGCAGGACGTCGCCGAAGCCGACGCCGCCGGCCCCGACGCCGAAGCCGACGAAGCCGATGCCGAACACAAGGGCGAGGAAGACGAACATCCACTTGGCGTGGCGCCGGATCCTCGAGAAGAACATCGTGTCCTCGATCTCGGGGGCCATCGAGGCGCGGCGCGGGCGCGACGGCGCTACGCGAGCATCCGGCTTCGCGCTCTTCGTGCGGCTCTTGTCAAATCGCGCCATACGGTCGTTCCTCTCCGGTAGCGGTCATCGCCACCAACGAGAGTAGCGAGGACGCGCTCGGGGGAGCCGCCGAGAACCGCTGCGGCAGCGGGATCCTCGACCGGGTCGAACGGTGAGCCGTCGAGCGAGACGACCGTGACATCCGCCTGTTTGCCGGGGACAAGCGACCCGATTTCGGCCTCCATCCCGAGCGCACGGGCGCCACCCAGTGTGGAGAGCTCGAGCGCCGTCGCTGCACTGAGCGCGGCGGCGTTACGTTCATGCGAACGGGCGGCGACGACGGCGGCGCGCATCTCCGCGAACATGTCGAAGCCCGGGGTCGAGGCAGGGCTGTCGGTTGCGATCGCGACGCACACCCCGGCCCGGCGCAGGTCGGCGAGCGGCGCGACACCGCAGCCGAGGTAGCCGTTCGAGCGCGGGCAATGCGCCACAGCGACGTCGTGGGCGGCAAGCAGGGCAATCTCCTCCTCGTCCACGGTGACGCAGTGAGCGGCGACGACCCTTCCGTCGAGCAGCCCGCGGGAGGCGAGCGCACGGATCCCGCTCGTTCCGAGCGGCTCCACGAGCAGGTCCGCGAGCTCGGCCCACGGCCCGCTCCCGTCGCGGACGTACGCGGCCTCGTGCTCGCTCTCGGACAGGTGCGTCGAGACGGGGATCCCGAGCGTCATGCACGCCGCGTAGAGATCTGGAGTGCACGTGTACGGCGCGTGCGGCGAGATCCCGATGCGGACCCGTGCCGGCAGAGTGCCGGCGAGCCGCTCCCGCATCGGCTCGAACCGCTCCGCGATCGCCTCGGGTCCCCCGAACACCTCCAGGTAGACGACTGCGCGGAGGCCCAGCTCCGCGCAGGCGGTCGCAGCCGCGCCCGCAAAGCTCGCGTCGCCGACGGTCGTCACGCCCGAACGGAGACAGTCCGCGGCGCCGACGCGGGCGATCGCCTCCATCTCAGCAAGCTCCAGTTTCGCCTTGCGGCTCACGTGCAGCGAGATCCAAGGTGCGAACGGAAGCCCGTCGCCGAAGCCCGCGTACACCGCGTACTCGAGATGAGAGTGCGCGTTGACGAAGCCGGGGAGGATGACGGCGCCATCGAAGCGCTCTCCGGGCCCGAGCTCGGCCGCAGGGCCGACGGCGGCGATCCGCCCGTCGTCGCCGATCGCGACCGCGCCGTCTCGGATCGGGTCGCCGTCCACGGGCACGACCCACTCAGCGGAGACGACCCTCACGGCCCGATGCTACGAGGTGGTGGACATCCGCCGCATGCGAGCCGTTCGAAGTATTCTGTTTTCGTAGGTTGACTTGTGTTTCGTTCTCAATAATATTGAGTCAGATATGAATAAAACAAAAGCCACATGGAGCTCGGTCTGGACGGATGACCTGTCGGAGGAAGACCTGACCTTTCTCAAGCGGTTCCTCCTCGCGTCCGGCACCCTGAAGGACCTGGCCGCGCAGTACGGCGTCTCCTACCCGACGATCCGTCTGCGCCTCGACCGGCTGATCCAGAAGGTCGAGCTGCTCGATCTGGACGACGGCGCTCCCCCCTTCGAGCGCCGGCTCCGCGCCCTCTACGCGGACGGCCGGATCGACGAGCGCGCCCACGGCGAGCTCTTGGTGGCGTACCGAACAGAGGAGCGATGACCATGAACCAACGTGCTCGCCTCGTCAGTGCTGCGGCCGCGGTGGCTCTCGCGCTACCGGCCGCCGCGAGCGCCGGCGGAGACCGCACCATCGACTGGCATGCTGTCCAGCCGGTCTCGGGAAGCGTGGACGGTGACGCCGTCCGGATCACGGGCTCGGCCGCCCCACGCAGCTATCCCCTGATCACGATCAAACGGCCGGGAGTCTCGGGCCGGTACGCGGTCGAGGGCCGTGTGCGCTATGCGGGCGTCGAGGGGACTGCGTTCCTCGAGCTCTGGAGCGTCTTCGCGGATGGCTCCCGCTACTTCACGCGGACCCTGGCTGCGAACGGGCCGTTGCAGTCGATCGCCGGCAGCTCGGGCTGGCGCCCGCTCGCCCTGCCCTTCGACGCAGCGGGTGGGCGCCCCACGCGGCTGGAGATCAACCTCGTCCTGCCAGGTCGCGGCACCGTGTGGGTGGGCCCACTCCGCCTTGGACCGAATACATCGCCCTTGGGCTGGTGGTCTGACCGTACCGCGGGCATCGCGGGCGCGGCTGCGGGGATCGCGATCGGCCTGCTCGGCGCGGTCGTCGGGTGGGCGATCGCACGTGGGCGGTCGCGCAGGCTGGTGGTCGGCGTCTGTGCGGCCTGCGCCGTCCTTGGCGGCGCACTCCTCGCCGTGGCGCTCGTCGCCCTCGTGCGCGACCAGCCGTATGCGGTGTGGTTCCTGTTGCTGTTGAGCGGCGGCCTGCTCGCCTCGATTTTCGGATCCGCGGTGCACAAGGCGCGGATCACCTATGCCGGTATCGAGCTGCGCCGCATGCGAGCGATGGACAGCTGACCGGGTCCGACGCTACGACTCCTCGAACGACTCGTCGTACGAGCTCTCCCACCGTCGCTCCATGAAGGCGGACAGCCAGATCGAGACCTCGAAGAGCAGGATCAGCGGCACGACCTCGAACGCGAGCGAGATCGGATCGACGGTCGGCAGGATGATGGCGAAAACCAGCATCGACACGTAGCCGATACGCCGGTTTCGGCGTAGCGTCGCAGACGACAGGACACCAAGGCGCACGAGAGCGAGAATGAAGATGGGCATTTCGAACGCGAGCCCGCCGGCGAGCATGGTGAGTGTCACGAACGAGAGGAAGTAGTTCGCGCGCACTTGCTCGGCGTAGAGCTGGTCGTCGTAGCCGATCAGGAAGTCGAGCGCCCGCGGCAGGACGACCAGGTACATGAACGCGATGCCGGCGAATGCAAGGCTCGTCGCGATGACGACGAAGACGGCGATCACGCGCTGCGTTCCCGCGGTCATGGCGGGCGCGAGGAACGACCACACCTGCCACAGCAGTACGGGCAGCGCGAGGGCCACACCGACGTAGAAGCTCACCTTGAGGGAGGTGAAGAACGGCTCTGTGACCCCCAGGGTGACGAGCTCCGTCCCCGCGGGCAATAGCTCCATGAGCTTCTCGATGATCTCCTCGTGGAACGCGTACCCGAGCGCGAACCCCGGGATGATCGAGAGAATCGCGATAAAGATCCGGTGCCGCAGCTCCGAGAGGTGCTCGACGAGCGTCGCCTCTTCCTCGTGCTGGAGGCGCCGCGGGAGGATCCGGCGGAGCACGGCGAGGAGAGGCTAGGCGACGGTGTCGCGCTCGCGTGCCTGCGAAGACGACGTGCTGTCGGTCGACGGCAGCTCGCGCGGCTCGTCGTCTACGTCGTTGCCGGAGATCGAGTCCTTGAACTCCCGCATGCCTTTTCCGAGCGAGCGTCCCATCTCGGGCAGCCGCTTGGCGCCGAAGACGAGCAACAGGACGAGGAGCAGGATGACCATCTCCCACGCACCGATTCCGAATGGCATGCCCGGACCTTAGCACCAGGCGAGTAGCTGATCGACGGCCGTTCGCACGTTTCTTCGATGCTGCGCCGGTTGAAACCCGCCGGTCCGGCTAGAATTGGGTCAGTCCCGCGTGCTCAGGCTAGGGCACGGACCCCTTTCGACGAGACAGAGGACGTTTAGTGGCACTGCTCGAGATCAGGAACCTCCACGTCGCTCTCGAAGACGGCACGGAGATCGTCAAGGGGGTCGACCTCGCCGTCGACCTCAACGAGAAGCACGCGATCATGGGACCGAACGGCTCGGGCAAGTCGACGCTCGCCTACGCGCTGATGGGCCATCCCGCCTACGAGATCACGGAGGGGGAGATCCTCTTCGACGGCGCAGACCTCGTGACGATGGGGGCGGACGAGCGCGCCCGGCAAGGTCTCTTCCTTGCCTTCCAGTACCCCCACGCGATCCCGGGTGTGACCGTGACCAGCTTCCTCCGCACCGCCATCAACGCACTCCGCAAGGCGCGAAACGGCGGCGAGGAGGACCCGGTGCCGATCCCCGAGTTCCGCAAGGAGCTCCTGGCCGCGATGGCGGATCTGAAGGTGCCGCGCGAGCTCGCCTCCCGCTACCTGAACGACGGCTTCTCCGGCGGAGAGAAGAAGCGGGTCGAGATCCTGCAGATGGCGCTGCTCAAGCCGCGCATCGCGATCCTCGACGAGACCGACTCGGGTCTCGACATCGACGCGCTCAAGATCGTGGCGAAGGGCGTCAACTCGCTCGTCGGTCCCGACATGGGCGCCGTCGTGATCACCCACTACCAGCGGATCCTCAACTACATCACCCCGGACCACGTGCACGTGTTCGTGGACGGGGGCATCGTTGCGTCGGGCGGCTCCGAGCTGGCACAGCAGCTCGAGGCGGAAGGCTACGAGGCCTTCATCCCGGCGGCGGAGGAGGTCGAGGCAGCATGAGACGCCCTGTGTCAACACCACGATTCACGTGTGTCGTCGGCGCCGGCCGCGATAGCGGCCGCTTCAAGGTTGTCGCGATCACGGATCTGCTTCTGCAGATTCGGGATCTGCGGGGCTGGCACGATTGTCGCGATCACGGATCTGCTTCTGCAGATTCGGGATCTGCGGGGCTGACATGAGCACAGCCGAGAACGAGGTTGTCAAGGAGATCCGTAGCGACTACAAGTACGGGTTCTCGAACCCGGACGAGGCGAAGGACTACTTCTTCAAGTCCGGCCGCGGTCTGTCGCACGAGGTCGTCGAGGCGATCGCGGAGCACAAGAACGAACCGGAGTGGATGCGGAAGTTCCGCCACCGCTCGCTCGACTACTTCTACGCGCGTCCGCTGCCGACCTGGGGTGGCAACGTCGCCGCGATCGACTTCGAGAACATCTACTACTACATCCGCCCGACCGAGAAGCAGGTCGACAGGTGGGAGGACCTGCCCGCGGAGATCCTCGACACCTGGGACAAGCTGGGCATCCCGGAGGCGGAGAAGAAGTACCTGGCCGGTGTCGGCGCCCAGTACGAGTCCGAGGTCGTCTACCACAAGCTGCAGGCGGACCTCGAGGCAAAGGGCGTGATCTTCCTCGACATGGACTCGGCCCTGCGCGAGCACGAGGACATCGTCAAGCAGTACATGGGCACGATCATCCCGCAGAACGACAACAAGTTCGCGGCGCTCAACTCTGCCGTCTGGTCGGGCGGCTCGTTCATCTACGTGCCGCCGGGAGTGCGCATCGAGATGCCGCTGCAGGCGTATTTCCGCATCAACGCGGAGAACATGGGCCAGTTCGAGCGGACGCTGATCATCGTCGACGAGGACGCCTATGTGCACTACGTCGAGGGGTGCACGGCCCCGATCTACTCGTCCGACTCGCTCCACTCCGCCGTGGTCGAGATCATCGTCAAGCCACGCGGGCGCTGCCGCTACACGACGATCCAGAACTGGTCGAACAACGTCTACAACCTCGTCACGAAGCGCGCCGTGGCCTACGAGGACGCGACGATGGAGTGGGTGGACGGGAACCTCGGCTCGAAGCTGACGATGAAGTACCCCGCCATCTGGCTGATGGGGGAGCGCGCGCACGGCGAGGTGCTCTCGATCGCGTTCGCCGGCAAGGGTCAGCACCAGGACGCCGGCGGCAAGGTCGTCCACGTCGCGAAGAACACGACGTCGGTGATCACGTCGAAGTCGATCTCCAAGGACGGCGGGCGCGGCGGCTACCGGGGGCTGCTCCAGGTCGCGAAGGGCGCCACCGGCTCGAGGTCGAAGGTCGTCTGCGACGCGCTCATCCTCGACGAGCATTCCCGCTCCGACACGTACCCGTACATCCAGGTCGACGAGTCCGACGTCAACATCGGGCACGAGGCGAGCGTCTCCAAGATCGGCGAGGAGCAGCTGTTCTACCTGATGAGCCGCGGGCTCTCCGAGGGCGAGGCCTCCGCGATGATCGTCTCCGGGTTCGTGGAGCCGATCACGAAGGAGCTCCCGCTGGAGTACGCGGTCGAGATGAACCGCCTCATCCAGCTGCAGATGGAAGGGTCCGTGGGTTGATCCGGGTCGAGCGCACGGACTTCATCTCCGTGCCGGTCACTGATCTCGAGCGGTCGACGCTCTTCTACGAGGAGACGCTCGGTCTGAAGCGGGCCCCGGGCGACGCAGCCTGGCCGGAGTTCGAGATCGGCAACGTCAGCCTCTACCTGCTCGATCCGACGAACATCGGTGGGGAGTTCACTGGCCCGCACACGTCACCCATCGCATTGCGCGTCCCCGACGTGCGCGAAGCGCGAACCGCGCTCGAGCAGGTGGGTGTCGAGTTCGACGGCGAGGTCTTCGACACGGGCGTCTGCCACATGGCCCACTTCCGCGACCCCGACGGCAACGTGCTGATGTTGCACCGCCGTTACGCGCCGTACGAGTGATGAAGGTCGAGCAGGTTGACTTCGTGTCGATTCCGACGCGCGATGTGGCGCGGGCCGTCGCCTGGTATCGCGACGTGCTCGGCCTCGAGGAGAGCGGGTTTGCGGAGGGCGAGATCGAGACACCGAACGTGACGCTCGGCTTCTGGAACCCGGAGGCCGAGGGCGAGAGGTTCGTGGCCAACGAGGCGGGCATCGCCCTACGCGTTGCCGACGTTGCCTCGGCCGTCGAGGAGGCACGCGCGGGTGGTGCGACAGTCGTCGGTATCGAGGACACTGGTGTCTGCCAGATGGGGTTCGTCAACGACCCCGACGGCAACGTCTTGATCTTCCACCACCGGTACGCACCGAAGGTGCATCGTGGCTAGGGCGGAGCTGCTCGAGCGCTACCAGGCGCTGCCGCTGCCGACGACCCGCGACGAGCACTGGCGCTTCACCGACCTCGCCGGCTTCGACCCCGAGGCGTGGGGTGTCACCCCCGGCGCGGGTGACTCTGACGCTGGTGGGACCCCTGCCGTTCCGTCGCTGCTCGACCTGGACGTCGCCGGCGTCGTCTCCATCAACGAGTCGGGCGTCGCGATCGAGCGCGCACCAGAGGGGATCCGCTTCGAGGCGCTGACGGACGACCACCCGCTGCTCGGCACCCTCGTCGGCACCGATGACAAGTTCAGCGCCCACAACGCGGCGCTGTGGGCGCATGGCCTGCTCGTCCACGTGCCAGCGGGCGTCGAGCTCGACCGGCCGCTGTACCTCCGCGTCGCGAACGCAGCCGAGGGCGGCTCGCTCTTCTGGCGAGTGCTCGTGGTCGCCGAGCCGGGTAGCCGCTTCACCCTGATCGAGGAGCTCTCGTCCGCGACCCCCGAGCTGAGAGGCTACGCGAACGTCGCGGTCGAGATCGTCGTCGGCGACGGCGCCAAGGTCGAGTACGTCAATGTGCAGAACCTGTCGCGCTCAACGTGGCTGTTCGCCTCGTGCCACGCCCGCGTCGAGCGCGACGCCGAGCTCGACTGGGTGACGGGCGGCTTCGGCTCCACCAAGGGGAAGGTGCGCATCCAGAACGACCTCGCCGGCCAGGGCGCGACGTCGCGCGTCACCGGCGCCTACTTCGCGGACGGGACGCAGCACCTCGACTACGACACCTATCAGCGCCACATCGCACCGTCGACGACGAGTGACTTCGCCTTCAAGGGGGCGCTGCGCGACACGGCGACGGCGGTCTGGCGCGGGATGATCCGGGTCGAGGAGGGAGCGCAGAAGACGAACGCCTACCAGGAGAACAGAAACCTGCTGCTCTCCGCGGAGGCGCATGCCAACTCGATCCCCGGGCTCGAGATCCTCGCCAACGACGTGCGCTGCACCCACGGCGCCACGCTCGGGCAGGTCGACCGCGAGCAGCTCTTCTACCTGATGTCGCGCGGTCTCACGCGCGCGGAGGCGGAGCGGCTGATCGTGCGTGGCTTCTTCCAGGACGTGCTCGACCGCGTCGAGCTGGAGCCGGTGCGCGACGCGCTCGCGCACGCGCTCGAAGCCCGCATCCCGCAAGCCTAGTGGTCTCGCCGGGAAGTACGGCACCGCTTGGCCGGCTGCAAACGCTTCGCATCGCGTTGTCCTCAGTCGCCCCGATATCTACAGATATCGAGACTCCCTGCGTCCTAGCGCTGCTCGGTTTTCGCTCGGCCAAGCAGCACCGGACTCCCCGGCGAGACCACTAGCGCGCGCTACCCTCACCGTTATGGCGTGCTCGTGCGGCGGCAACGGCTGCGACGGCCTCTTCACGGAGCGCTTCGCGCGTCGGGCAATGCGCCGCTACCTGCGCCAGGGGCTCGGCGCCGACGAGCTGCTGATCGCCGAGTGGGCAGCCGAGTCAGGCCTCGGCGGTGCCGCCGTGCTCGAGGTCGGCGGCGGAGTCGGCGCGCTCCAGGCGGAGCTCCTGCGCCGCGGCGCCGCGACGGGGGTGGTCGTCGACGTCGTTCCCGCGTTCGAGCCCTTCGCCCGCGAGCTCGCGCGGGAGGCCGAGATCGACGATCGAACGGCGTGGGTCCTGGCCGACCTCGCAGAGGAGCCGGACGCGGTCGGCTCAGCGGACATCGTCGCGCTGCGTCGAGTGGTCTGCTGCTCGCCGTACGGGCCGGCACTCCTCGGCGCCGCGGCCCGGCTGACGCGGCGCTCGCTCCTCGCCAGCTACCCCCGTCGCATCTGGGCCATCCGCGCCGCAGCGCGGATCCAGAGCGCGCTGTTCGCACTCCTTCGCAAGGAGTTCCGGGTCTACGTCCACGACCCCGCCGATCTTGACGCGGCTGCGAGCGACCACGGATTGGCCCGCGCTCGCACGCACCGCGGCCTCGTATGGGAGACGGTCGCGTACACGCGGTCAGCAGCGCTCTGAGTCACGCGGATACCGTCCGACGTGAGGGGGGAAGGGCCGGGGTCGCCGCGAAGCGGCCTATCCCTTTCGAAGATGCATACGCTATGCGCATGGAGGAGATCGGGCTCTTCCCACTCGCCACCGTGCTGCTGCCGGCGGAGGAGATTCCGCTCCACATCTTCGAGCCGCGCTACCGGGAGCTGATCGGCGAATGCCTGGAGCATGAGACCGAGTTCGGGCTCGTCTACTCGGACGACGGCGGCATCCAGGAGATCGGTACGCGCGCCGGGGTGGTGAACGCCGAAGAGCTGCCCGACGGGCGCTTCAACCTCGTCGTCCGGGGCGGGGATCGCTTCCGCCTGCTGGAGGTCACCGGCGGCCGTAGCTTCCACACCGGTCGCGTCGAACCGCTCGAGGACCAAGCAGATCCCGCCCCGGCCGGTGATGTGATGCGTGCGCTGCAGCTGTTCGAGCGCGTCGTCGAAGTCACCGGTGCCGCCGCCGACCTTCCGGACAGCGACCACCCGCTGCTGTCGTTCGAGCTCGCGGGGAGGTTCGACCTGGCGCCCGGCCTCAAGCAGAGCCTGCTCGTGCAGACCTCCGAGCGGGAGCGTCTGGCTCGGGTCTGCGAGATTCTCGAGGGCGCGGCCGCCGCCGCGGTCCGCCTACGCGAGCTCCACACCCTCGCGCAGCGGAACGGCCATCCCCATCCGGCCGATTCCTAGGCTCCCCCGGGCGGTGGAGCCGTCCGCGTACCATGGGCCTATGACCGAGATCGTCGCTCCCGCGCTCGACGCGCAGCGCCTCCGCGCCGATTTCCCCGCATTCGGCTACGAGGTGCACGGAAAGCCCCTGATCTACCTCGACTCGGCGAACTCCTCGCAGAAGCCGCGCCAGGTGCTGGACGCCGTCCGCTCCTTCTACGAGACGTCGTACGCGAACGTGCATCGCGCGGTGTACACGCTCGGAGAGAGGTCGACGGCCGGCTACGAAGGTGCGCGCGAGAAGCTGCGGGCGCTGATCAACGCAGGCTCTGCCAGCGAGGTGATCTTCGTGCGGAACGGCACCGAGGGCCTCAACCTCGTTGCCTACGCGTGGGGCCTCGACAACCTCGGCCCGGGCGACGTCGTGCTGACCACCGAGCTCGAGCACCACTCGAACTTCGTGCCGTGGCAGTACGTCGCGGGCCGCACCGGGGCGACGTTCGCCGTGATTCCGATCGACTCGAGCGGCGAGCTCGTGCTCGAGGCGCTGCCGCAGCTGGAGCGGAAGGGCCGCGTGAAGGCCGTCGCCTGCGCGCTGGTCTCCAACACGCTCGGCACGATCACACCCGTCGAGGAGCTGACCGCCTGGGCCCACGAGCGCGACGCCGTGATGATCGTCGATGCCTGCCAAGGGGTGCCCAACCGCCCGGTCGACGTCCAGCGCCTCGGCTGCGACTTTCTCGCCTTCACCGGACACAAGATGTGCGGCCCGAGCGGCATCGGGGTGCTGTACGGACGCGCCGAGCTGCTCAACGGGATGGCGCCGTTCGAGCTCGGCGGCTCGATGATCAGCAAGGTGACCGCGGAGCGAACGACGTGGGCGCCACTGCCGTACAAGTACGAGGCTGGCACGCCGCCGATCGTCGAGGCGTATGGCCTCGGGCAGGCGGTCGATTACCTGACCGCCATCGGGCTCGACACGATCGAGCGCCACGAGCAGGTGCTCACCGAGCACGCGCTCGGGCGGCTCGCCGAGCTGTCCTTCGTGTCGGTCCTCGGCCCGCCCGCGGAGCGTCGCGGCGGCATCGTCTCGTTCACACTCGACGGGGTCCACCCGCATGACGTGGCCCAGATCCTCGACCTGCAGGGCGTGGCCGTGCGTGCCGGTCACCACTGCACCCAGCCGGTGATGGATCACTTCGGCATTGCAGCGACGACGCGTGCGAGCTTCTACCTCTACAACACGCTCGACGACGTCGACCGACTGGTCGACGGGCTGCACGCGGTACGGAAGGTGTTCGCGTGAGCGAGTTCGAGCAGCTGTATCGGGAGGTGATCCTCGACCACTACAAGGCGCCGCGGAACCACGGCCTGCTCGACCCGCACCAGGCGTACGCGGAGGGCGTCAACCCGCTGTGCGGCGACGAGATCGCGGTCTCCGTGCGCTTCGGGGAGGGCGACGTGATCGAGGAGGTCGGCTTCGAGGGCCGCGGGTGCGCGATCAGCCAGGCGGCGACGTCGATGCTCACGGACCTGGTGAAGGGACGTACCGCGGCCGACGTTGCGGCGATGAAGGACGAGCTGCTCGACGAGATCGGCATCCCGCTGACGCCGGTGCGCCTCAAGTGCGCGCTCCTCGGGCTCGGCGTGCTGAAGGTCGCGCTGCACAAGGCGAAGGGAACGCCGCTGCCCGAGGAGTGGGGCACGCAGGCGGCGGAGGTCTCGGTCACGTAGTGAAGACTCAGGGCGCGGCGCCGAAGGGTCCGACCTTCGGGTCCGACCCGCTTCGCATGGCGGGACAAAGGCGGGTCTGGCCAGAAGGCCAGACCCTGGGCTTGGAGGAACCTATCTAGTGCCCGAGGTGGAGGTGTGTCGGCTGGAGGAGCTCCCGCCCGGGTCGGTGCGGGTGCTTCCCGATGCGGGCCCGGAAGGGATCGGCGTCTATAACTGCGGAGGGGAGCTGTACGCGCTCGAGGATCGCTGTACGCACGACGACGGGAAGCTTTGTGAGGGCGACTGGGAGCCTGACGAGTGCCGGGTGATCTGCCCGCGTCATGGCGCGAACTTCGACCTGCGCACCGGTCAGGCCCTGACCCTGCCCGCCTACATCCCCGTGGCCACCTATCCGGTACGGGTGCGCGAGGACGGCATGGTCGTCGTCGACGTTCCCCTGTAGGAGATCGGTTGAGGCCGCGCTCGGCGCGACTGACACGCCGCCGGCGGGCTAGTCTCCGTAGGTGCTCGACGATCGTGTCCGCGCCGTTCTTGTTCGCCTCGAGGCGGAGGACGAGGCCGACAAGGCCGCAGGGCTCCCGTCTGCGGAGCGCTCGCTTCCGGTCGGCCCCGAGGCCGGCCGCCTGCTGTTCGCGCTCGTCGCGCCGAACCCGGAGTGCGAGGTGCTGGAGATCGGCGCCTCGCGCGGCTACTCGACGATCTGGTTCGCAGCAGCGGCCCGGATCCTCGGCGGGCACGTGGTCTCGCTGGAACAGGATCCCGTCAAATGCGAGGCATGGCGCCGGAACATGGCAGACGCGGGTCTGGAAGAGCACGCCGAGCTCGTGGAAGGGGACGCGCTGGCAACCCTCCCGGGTCTCGATGACGGCTTCGACGTCGTCCTGCTCGACGCGTGGAAGCAAGACTACGAGGCGCTGTTCTCGCTCGCGAGGACGAAGGTCGACCCGGGTGGCGTGATCGTCGCCGACAACGTTGTTTCGCACGGCGAGGGGCTGGCCGAATACGTTGCGGCCCGCCAGTCCGACCACGGCCTCGTCTCCGTCACCGTGCCGGTTGGAAACGGGCTCGAGGTCACGACCATTCTGGTTCGGTAATCCGCACTTTCCGTCGGCCGCTCGCGTCGGTAGAGTCGAGGTACCGCGGAAAGGAGGTGGTCCGGTCGTGACAGATTCCTGCAGTACCGGCAGCGGAGGTACCAGCGGGTAGAGGCGTGCCCCCGGGACCACCGGGAACCGCCTAGCCAGCGTGGGGGGCTCGCGATCCGCGCCGCGCGACAGCCGTTGACGGCTGCCGCGTCGGAATCGCCTCTACCAATCCACCGCTGGTCACCAGGATCGAGGGGTCGCGTGAGCGACCCCTCGTCCGTTCCGGGAGCGCAGGCGGCGGCCGGCGACGTGCCGGGCCGCGCTTGACCGCGCGGCCACTCGTGCTCTGGTAGACATGCCGCGTGCCGCCGGACGTGCTCCTCGCGCTCGATCAGGGAAGCTCGAGCACACGCTGCGTCGCATACGATCGCCGCTTGGACCGGCGCGGGTTCGCCGTCCGTCGGTTGTCGACCTCCCGCCCGTCGCCCGGCATGGTCGAGCACGATCCCGACGAATTGCTCGACGGGGCCCGGGAGGCAATAACCGAGGTCGTAACCGGAGTGGGAGGCGCGGTTGCCGGGATCGGCATCGCGAATCAGACGGAGTCCTTCGTGCTCTGGGAGCGCGACACCGGGCGGGCCGTCAGCCCCGTGGTGAGCTGGCAGGACAAGCGCGCAGGCGAGGTGTGCACGGCGATTGGCCGGCGCCCCGAGGCTGCCACGATTACGGCGACGACCGGCCTTGCGCTCGACCCGACCTTCTCGGCTCCGAAGCTCGCCTGGCTCTTCGCCGCCGATCCGCCGCTCCGGGAGCGCGCGGAGGCGGGCGAGCTGCTGTTCGGCGACGTCGCCGCCTGGCTTGCCTGGCACCTCTGCGGAGGCGCGGCACACGTCACGGAGCCGTCGAACGCCTGCCGCTCGCTGCTGGTCGATCTGGAGACATTGCGCTGGGACGCCGGTCTGCTCGACCTGTTCGGGGTTCCTGCCGCGCTGTTACCCGAGATCAGGCCGTCCGACGATCCTGGCATCCATGCTGCGGGCGCGGTGATCGGGTTCGAGGCCCCGCTGGCGGCGATGCTCGGGGATCAGTCGGCGTCGCTCTACGGCCAGGGGTGCACGTCGCCGCGGATGGCCGCGCTCACGCTGGGCACAGGGGCTTTTGTGTGGCTGAACGTTGGCTCACAGCGGCCGGAGCCTCCGCCCGGAGTGCTGGCGACGGTTGCGTGGGACAGACGAGCGTCGGGGTCGACGTATGCGCTCGAGGCCTTCTGCGCCAACGCAGGCAACGCGTTCAGCATGCTTCCCGCCTTGGGTTTCGCCACCGTCGGCGCTTCTCGGGCACCCAAGTGGTCTCGCCCGCATCCGGTGGTCGTCCCGGCCCCGGCAGGTCTTGGCACGCCCCATTGGTACGGCGTCGACCGGATCACTGTGCTGGGAGCGAGCAGCACGACGACGGCTGCCGACCTCGCCGCCGCTGCGGTCGCCGGCGTCGCCCACCAGATCGTCGACGCGCTCGACGCCGTCGACCTGGACAGCTCCGCAGACGTCCTGCGGGTGGGCGGGGGGCTTGCGGCTCACGACGGGCTGCTGCAGGCCCTGGCCGACCTGTCCGGGCTGACGCTCGAGATCGCAGCCGACCAGGAGGCGACCGCCCGGGGCGTCGCCGCGCTGGCCGCGGACGCGATCGGCCTGCTCGACAGCGAGATCGCCGTACATGCGGTCGCCCGCCGGGTAGCCCCACGCCTCGACGAGGGCGGGCGCGCTCGCGAGCGGTCCCGCTGGGAGGACGCGCTGGAGGTTCACGTGCGGCAGCGGGCGTGAGCGAGGGGGCGTTGAGCCCGGGCGCTCGGGCGAAGGCGGTCGCCAGGCTGGAGCGGGAACACCTCGACGTCCTTGTCGTCGGAGGCGGGATCACCGGCGTCGGTATCGCGCTCGACGCGGTGTCGCGCGGGCTTTCGGTCGGACTGGTCGAAGCGCACGACCTGGCGGTGGGGACGTCGAGCCGATCGAGCAAGCTGATCCACGGCGGGCTGCGGTACGTGGAGATGCTGGACTTCAAGCTCGTCCGCGAAGCCCTGAGCGAGAGACGCCTGCTCCTGACCCGGCTCGCACCCCACCTCGTGCGGCCGGTGGAGTTCATGCTTCCGTTGCGCCACCGCGGGTGGGAGCGCCCCTACCTTGGTGCAGGCCTGCTCGTCTACGACACCATGGGGGGCCGGCACCTCCCTCGGGCGCGACACATGTCTCGCCGCGCCGCGCTGGCGTCAGCCCCGGCGCTTCGGCCCGATTCGCTGATCGGAGCCGTCCGGTTCTACGACGCCTCCGAGGACGACGCGCTCTACGCGGTGTACGTGGCGCGCACAGCCGCCGCTCGTGGCGCGTCGATCGCAACCAGGGTTCGCGTCGCGAGCTTCATCCGCGACGAGACGGGCCGGATACTGGGCGTTCGGGCCGACGACCAGCTGACGGGACGGTCGCTCGAGATCCGTGCCCGTCACACGATCGCGGCCGTCGGCGTCGCGACGGACCGGCTGCTCGGGCACGCCACCGGTCAGCCGCAGAACCTACTGCGGCCCTCGAAAGGGGTGCACGTGGTCGTCCCTCGTTCCTCGATCCCCATGCGGGCCGGCCTCTTCATGCGGACGGAGAAGAGCATCTTCCACGCCATCCCCTGGGGGTCGGATCACTGGCTGCTGGGCGATACCGACACCGAGTGGGACGGCGAGATCGACACGCCCGTCGCGAACCGGACGGACATCGAGTACGTGCTGGCCAAGGTCAACAGCGTTCTCGTGCGGCCGGTGGGAACGGGAGAGATCTGCGGCGTGTTCGCAGGGCTGCGCCCCCTCGTCGCCGCCGAGGGAGCCGCAGACACCACCCGGCTCTCGCGCGAGCACAGGCTGTTCTCGCCGGTGCCCGGCCTGACAGCCATCGCCGGTGGCAAGTACACGACCTATCGCGTCATGGCACGGGACTCCGTCGACACGGCGGCCCGCGACCTTGGGTCGACGGATCCGTCGACGACGGACCGGCTGCCGCTGCTGGGGGCTGCGGCGTCGCTGGACGACGAGGATCGGATCCGACTGCGCCACGGCAGCTGTGCGAGCGAGGTGCTGACGCTCGCCCAGGCGGACCGGACGCTGGCAGCCCCGCTCGCCGGTGCCGGCCCCTACATCGCCGCCGAGGCCGTGCATGCAGTCACCCACCAGGGCGCGCTCGACCTGGACGACATCCTCTCGCGGCGCATGCACGTCTCCATCGAGACGGCCGATCGCGGCCGCGCCGCGGCCGTCGCGACAGCGCCGCTGGTCGCGCCGTTGCTGGGGTGGTCGGAGGCGAGAGCCGCCGACGAGGTCGATCGCTACGTGAGGCTGCGTGACGCCGAGGCCGCCGCGGAGAGCGCGCCGGACGACGTGACGGCGCTGGTTGCCTACCGGGCCGTTGTCGGAGATCAGGCCCGCGCGCCGGGCCCATAGGCGAGCCGCAGCAGCCGTCCCTCCGCGAACCGCTCCGCTCGCAGCTCGCCGACGTCGATCGGTGGCGTACGGCCGCTGACCTCGGCGGCCACGACCTCGCCCACGGCCGGGGAGAGCTTGAACCCGTGGCCGCTCCAGCCGACGGCGAGGTAGAGCCCGTCGATCCCGGGGCACGGGCCGACGATCGGGTTCCAGTCGGGAGTGACGTCGTAGGGTCCGGCAAAGCCGCGTACGAGCTCGAAGTCGGCCAGCCGCGGATACCGCGCCTGCAGGCCGCGGCGGACGGCCTCCTCGTAGCCGCTCGAGAGGCCGTGGTCACAGTCGTCTGCGCTCGCGATCGGATCCTCGCCGGCGTAGGCGACGGCACAGAACTGCCGTCCCCGGTCGGGGCGGACGACGACGTTCGTCACCGCATCCGAGCAGACCGCGGAGGGAAGCGAGTGGCCCGGCTCCGTGCGCCCCACCAGCACCTGCAGCCGGCGGAGCTCGATCGGCTGCTCGGCGCCAAGCGGGCGCAGCAGGTCGTTCGCCCACGCCCCTGCGGCCAGAACGATCTGGCCGGCCGGGACGAAGCCGTCCGCAGTCTCGAGTCCGACGGCACGGCCGGCGTCCACGCGGATCGCGTTCACCGCGCGGCCGAGGTGGTGCCGGAGGCCGAGGCGTGCCGCGGCTGCGAACCAGCCCAGGCACATCTTCTGGGCGTCGGCGAACCCGCCGTCCGGCTCGTACGCCGCGCCCGCGACTCCTGCCAGCGACAGCTCGGGCTCGATGTCCGGAATCTCGGCGGGCTCGACGAACCGGGTGTCCAGGCCAATGGCTTGCAGCGCCGAGACGTTGTCCCGGCAGGCGCCGGACAGCTCATCAGGCACGGTGAGCAGGTAGCCGCAGCGCACGTACCCCGCATCGGCAACGCCCACCTCGTCGTGCCAGTGCATGATCGTCCGTGAGCCGGCCATGGCAAGCCGGGCGGTGACGGCGTTGGAGTAGTGGCGACGCACCATCGAGAACGACCGGCCGGAGTCTCCGCCGCCCGGCGGGCCCCGGTCGAACAGCGTCACGGTGCCGGCGCCATCCCGGCACAGGGCATGGGCGGTCGCCAGCCCGAAGATGCCTGCGCCGACGATGGCCGTGTCCACGGAAGCGCTCACGCCGGCAACCGTACCAGCGTAACGCTCTTCTACCAATTAGAAATTGGTTGCATTGTGGTCTGCTATTCGGTACGCTGGGCGACCTGTCCATGTACGACTACGGGTTCTTCTCCTACGAATCGAAGGACGACTTCCTCGACCGATCGAGGGAGTACTGGAACCCTGACAAGACCGACTTCTGGCAGGACGCCGGGGTCGACCTCGTGATCGACAGGCGCGAGGGCTACTTCTTCTGGGACATGGCCGGTCGCCGTCTTGTCGATCTCCACCTGAACGGCGGCACGTACAACCTCGGCCACCGCAACCCGGAGCTCATCGCCACGCTCGAGCAGGCGATGCAGCGCTTCGACATCGGCAACCACCACTTCCCGGCGCTGGCGAGGACCGCCCTGGCGGAAGCTCTGGTCAAGTCGTGTCCTCCGAACATGCGACGAGTGATCTACGGCGCGGGCGGGGGAGAGGCGACCGACATCGCCATCAAGACGGCGCGCCACACCCGGCAGCGACGCAAGATCGTCTCCATCCTCAAGGGCTACCACGGCCACACCGGTCTTGCGGTCGCCACGGGCGACGACCGCTTTTCGCGACTCTTCCTGGCCGACCGTCCCGACGAGTTCGTCCATGTGCCCTTCAACGACCTCGACGCGATGGAGGCGGCGCTGCGAGGCGACGACTGCGCCGCGGTGCTGATCGAGACGATCCCGGCGACGTACGGCTTCCCGCTCCCGGAGCCCGGCTACCTGCAGGGCGTAAAACGGCTGTGCGAGCTGTATGGCGCCCTCTACATCGCCGACGAGGTGCAGACGGGGCTGATGCGCACCGGCGAGATGTGGGGCGTCGCGAAGGCGGGGATCGAGCCCGACATCATGGTCATCGGCAAGGGCATCACCGGCGGCATGTATCCAATCTCCTGCGTCGTGGTGTCGGAGGAGTGCTCGGCCTGGCTCAAGGAGGACGGCTTCGGCCACATCTCCACCGGTGGCGGCGCGGAGCTCGGCTGCGTCGTCGGTCTGAAGGTCCTGGAAATCTGCGGACGGTCCGAGGTGCGCTCGATGGTGCACTACATTGCCGACCGCTTCGGCCGGGGCCTGCGCGCCATCCAGGAGCTCTATCCCGACTGGTTCGTCGGCATCCGCCAGGACGGCGTCGTCATGGGGCTCGAGTTCGAGCACCCCGAAGGCGCCAAGCTCGTGATGAAGCACCTGTACGAGAACGGAGTCTGGGCAATTTTCTCCACGCTCGATCCGCGGGTGCTGCAGTTCAAGCCGGGCATCCTGCTCGGCCCAGAGTTGGTCGACGAGGTGCTCGATCGCGCCGAGGTCTCGATCGGCCAGGCGCTGGCCGAGGCGCGCGGCCAACGCTCCGAGGTGGCGGTCCGATGAGGGAGCCGGCGCCCGAGGTGGCAGGCGTGCCGCGCGCTCGGATGATGCTCCAGCGGGCGCACTGGGCGGCGACCGCGTTCGCCGAGTTCGACCTCGAGCGCACTCGGAGGATTGTCGACGCCGTGGCGACTGAGGCATACCGAAACGCAAAAAGGTATGCCGATTGGGCGGTCGAGGAGACCGGGATGGGCGTGGCCGAGCACAAGCTGCTCAAGAACGAGGCCTGTTCGAAGGGCGTTGCGGAGTGGTGGGGTGACGGCGATTACGTCAGCGCCAGAGTCGACCCGGACGCCCGCATCGTCGAGATCCCGCGCCCTGCCGGTGTGGTGCTGGCCTTGACGCCGTCGACCAACCCCATCGCGACGGTCTACTTCAAGGTGCTGCTCTCGCTGATGACCCGAAACGCCGTCGTCGTCAGCCCCCACCCGCTGGCCCGAGAGGTGTCCATCGACGCCGTGCGCTGCCTCGCGCAAGCGGCGGTCGCAGCAGGAGCCCCTGACGGCTGCGTGCAGGTCGTGGAGGAGCCGACGGTCCCGCTGATCGAGGCACTGATGAGCGATCCGACGACCGACGTGATCGTCGCCACCGGAGGCACGGCCGTCGTCCGGGCGGCATACCGCTCGGGGAACCCCGCCTGGGGTGTCGGCCCGGGCAACGTGCCGGCGCTCGTCGATCAGACGGCCGATCTCGCCGCGGCCGCGAAGCGGCTGATGGACTCGAAGAGCTTCGACAACTCCATCCTCTGCACCAACGAGTCGTGCGTGATCGTGGAGGAGCGGGTTGCGGACGCTTTCGAGAAGGAGCTCGGGCGGCATGGTGGTCTCGTGCTGTCGCCGGAGCATGTCGCCGCGGCGCGGGCGACGCTCTACCCCGAAGGCCGGATGCGCCTCGACCTGGTCGGCAAGGACGCTCACACGCTCGCGCGGGAAGCCGGTCTCCGGGTGCCCGCCGGCGTACGCGTGCTGGTGGCACCGTTCTCGTTGGTCGTTCCCGAGGAGCCGCTGGCGCGCGAGAAGCTCTTTCCGCTTCTCGGTCTCGTGCGCGTCCCGGACGCCCACCGCGGCATCGACGCAGCCCGCGCGCTCCTGCGGATCGGGGGGGCCGGCCACTCGGCGGCGATCCACTCGCACGATCCGCGAACCGTCATGGCCTACGGAGCCGCCGTCCAGGTGCTGCGCGTGGTCGTCAACGTCGGCGCCAGCACCGGGTCCGCCGGGATCGGCACGAACCTGGCCCCCACGATGACCGTCGGCACCGGGTTCTTCGGGCGCTCGTCGCTGGGGGAGAACCTCGAGCCCCGGTTCCTCATCAACCTCACGCGGGTGGCGTACGCGTCCGACCCTGCGGAGCCGTTTGGCGAGTTCGACGGCCTGCAGCCTTGGAACACTGCGCTTGACGCCGAACCGGCTCCGGCATCCGAGATGCCGGTCGAGGTCGGGCTTGCCCGGGACGAGGTTCGCCGTGTGGTGCTGGAAGAGCTTCGAGAGCTGGTGCGTCGGTGATTGGTGGACGCTTCCGCACGTGCAGTTGTGTGGCTGGCAGTCACGAACGAACTCATGGACGCGTCCACTGATGGCCGAGCTCCGCTCTTTCATCTTCATCGACCAGCTGCAGCCGCAGACGATGTGCTACTTGGGCACCTGGATCCGGGGCCGGTTGCCGCGCTCCAACATGGCGGCCCAGGTGATCGAGATCTCACCGGGTCTCGACATCGAGCCGCTGACCGACGTCGCGCTCAAGTCGACCGAGGTGCAGGCCGGCATCCTCATCGTCGAGCGCCAGTTCGGCTACCTGGAGATCCACTCCCGCTCGACCGCCGCAGTGCAGTCGGCGGGTGCCGCGGTGCTGGACGCCCTTGGTGCCACGCCTCAGGACGCCATGTGCCCGCAGATCCTGGCGTCCGAGCTGATCTCGCGGATCGATCATCAGCACGCCTTCCTGATCAACCGCAACAAGCTCGGGTCGATGGCGCTCCCCGGCGAGTCGCTGTTCGTATTGGAGATGCAGCCGGCCTCCTACGCCATTCTGGCGACCAACGAGGCGGAGAAGGCCGCGCGGATCAAGGTCGTGGACTACCGCATGATCGGTGCTACCGGCCGGGTGTACCTGACCGGCGTGGAGGCTGACGTCCGCGCCGCTGCAGATGCCGCTGTCGCTGTCCTCGGGGGGGTGGCGCGGGAATGAGCATCGAGGAGGAAGACATGCTGCGTCACGTCACCCGCGACGTGCTGGCCGAGCTGCTCCCGGGCCTGCTCGAGGAGGCGCTCGCCACCCCGGCTACGAACGGCAACGGGAACGACCATCGACTCCAGCCTCTCGCGACCAGCACTGAGGGCGAGCCCGTCGTCCCCCAGGTGCCCGCCCCGCCGATCGCCAAAGTCCACCGCCCGAGCGGCTGGGTTGCGCCGGCTCCCATGCCGCCGCCTGATGAGAGCCCGGCTCCGGCGGCGGTTCCTGACGGGGTCGCGATCGAGCGTGTCGCCCTCCGAAGCGACGCCGAACTGGACGCGTTCGTCCGTGTGCTCGTGCAACGTCTGGAGAATCCGCGCGAACGGGCCGCGATCCTGTCTGGCACGGTGCGGTTCCAGCTGGCAGGAGCGCCCGCCGAGGGCGCGGCGGCGGCAGCCGTGATGCGGGTCGAAAGGGGCGCGGTCACGGAACGCACGGTGAAGGAGGCCGCCAAGGCGGGAGCCCGGCTGGTGCTGTCACCCCGCGCGGTGCTCACGCCCATGGCGCGAGACCGCGCGCGGAGCCTTGGAGTCGAGATCGAGAAGGAGAAGCCATGTTGAGAGCGACCGTCACCGGCTCCGTCTGGGCAACCAGGCGGGTCGAGAAGATCCCTCACGGGGCGTTCCTCGAGGTCGAGGTCGAGGGCGAGGGCGGCGGCCGCCTGGTCGCGTTCGACGTTCTCGGCAGCGGTGTCGGCGAGCATGTGCTCGTCGCCACCGGATCGGTTGCCTCGGGCTGGTTCGGCGATGAGCATCCGCCGATCGACGCCCTCATCATCGGCTCGATCGACGAGCCGGCAAGCGACACCGCCGCAGGGCGGGAAAGGTAGGAGAGACCAATGGCAGAGAACGCACTCGGCATGATCGAGACCAAGGGATACGTGGCGGCGCTGGCAGCAGCGGACGCCATGGTCAAGGCTGCGAACGTCACGATCGTGGCGCGCGAGGAGGTCGGTGACGGCCTCGTGTCGGTCGTGATCCAGGGAGACGTCGGCGCGGTCAAGGCGGCGACCGAGGCAGGCGCTGAGACCGCGACTGCGGTCGGCGAGGTCGTCTCGGTACATGTCATCCCGCGACCGCACTCGGAGCTCGGGAAGCACTTCGCCAACACGACGAGCTAGCACCGACCAGCCGATGCCTGCTGCCGACACGCCCGTGGAGCTCCGCGTCTATCTGCCGATCTCGAACCTGGGACGGCAGTTCGCCGCGTACCTCGGGACCCCGACGCGAGCCCGGGGGTACCCGCCGATCGAGGGCGACAACGCCCTCATCGTCGAGGTTGCCCCCGCGCTCGCGATCGAGCGGATCACGGACCTGGCGCTGCGGTCCGTGCCGGAGATCGAGCCGGGGATCCTCTACGTCGAGCGGCAGTTCGGCGTGCTCGAGGTGCATCACGCCGACCAGGAGCTCGTCGACCGCGCGGGCGTCGCCATCCTGGAGGGGATCGGCGCCTCGCCCGCGGACGCGCTCCGGCCGAATACCCTCTACGCCGACGTGATCGAGCAGATCACAGACCAGCACGCGGTGATCATCAATCGCAACCGGGACGCATCGATGGTGCTCCCCGGCGAGACGCTGCTCGTCTACGAGGTGACGCCCGCCCTGTTCGCCGCCGTGGCCGCCAATGCGGCGGAGCGCGTTGCCCCCGAGGTCACGCTCGTGTCCGTGTCGATGATCGGGGCAGCAGGCCGCATCTACCTGAGCGGCCCCACCGGCGGCGTCGAGCGGGCAAGGGATGAGATCACGCGTGTACTCGAGTCGGTGGAGGGTCGTGAGCACTAGCGGTGACGAGGGGACCATCGACCACCTCGCAGCGCTCGCTCTCGACCGCTATGGCCTCGACCCGGGATCGACCGTCCGGCTGATCAACGTCTCGGAGAACCGGACGTACCGCATCGACGAGCCTGCCACCGGGCGGACGTTCGCGCTACGCGTCCACCGGCCCGGCTACCACACCGCGTCCGAGATCGAGTCCGAGCTCGACTGGATCGACGCGCTGCGGCGCGACGAGGTCGTAGAGACAGCTCATCCCGTGTCCTCGAGTGACGGCAGCCGGGTGACGCAGCTCGCGACGCGCGAGCTGGGTGAGCGCAACGTCGTCCTGTTCGAGTGGCTCTCCGGCGAGATGCCCGAGCCGGACGGCGAGGGCCTGCCGAGTGGCCTCCACACGCTCGGCACGGTGTCGGCGCGGATGCATGGCCATGCACGGCGATGGCGGCGACCCCTGTCGTTCAGGCGTTTCTCCTGGGACTACGACACCACCCTCGGGGAGTCGGGCCACTGGGGCCGCTGGCAGGACGGGCTCGGCATGGGCCGATCGGAGCTGGACGTGCTCGGCCGCCTCGACGCCGTGATCCGCCGCCGGCTCCAGGCATACGGCAGCGGCCCCGAGCGGTTCGGCCTGGTGCACGCCGACATCCGCCTCGCCAACCTGCTGGTCGACGACGCCCACGTGCGGGTGATCGACTTCGACGACTGCGGCTTCTCGTGGTTCATGTACGACTTCGCGACAACCGTGTCGTTCTTCGAGGACCACCCCCAGGTACCGGAGTTGAAGGACGCCTGGGTCGACGGCTACCGCTCCGTGGCGCCACTCGATCCAGCGGACGAGGCCGAGCTCGACACGTTCGTGATGCTCCGGCGGCTGCTGCTCGTCGCCTGGATCGGCTCACATCACCAGTTCGCCACCGAGGCCGCCGAGCTCGGGGCCGGTTTCACCACAGGCTCGTGCGTGCTCGCCGAGCAGTACCTTTCGACTCGATGACAGACCCGAGAATGTTCACTCCGATCGTCGGTCGCACGGTGCTCGTCACCGGAGGAACGAGGGGCATCGGCAAGGGCATCGCCGGCGTGTTCGCGCGCGCCGGCGCGAACGTTGTCGTCAACGGCCGGGACGCCGAGGCCGGCGAGGCGGCGGTGCGTGACCTGTCTGGCCAAGGCGGGGACGTGGCGTTCGTCGCCGGCAACGTCGCCAAGGCGGCTGACTGCGAGCAGATTGCGGAAGAGACGGCGTCGCGGTTCGGCGGCATCGACATCGTCTGTGCAAACGCCGGCGTCTTCCCCGACGTCAAGCTGGCCGACATGACCGAGCACGACATCGACTCGATCTTCGCCATCAACGTGAAGGGCTGCATGCTCACCGTCAAGGCCTGTCTTCCCCACCTGGAGCGCTCCGGACGCGGCCGCGTCATCCTGACGAGCTCGATCACCGGTCCGATCACGGGCTTCCCCGGGTGGTCGCACTACGGAGCCACCAAAGCTGCGCAGCTCGGCTTCCTCCGCACTGCCTGCATCGAGCTCGCGCCGAAAGGGATCACGATCAACGCTGTCATGCCGGGCAACGTCGTCTCCGAGGGGCTCGATGACCTGGGCGAGGACTATCTCGCCCAGATGACCGCGTCGATCCCGCTGCGCCGCCTCGGCAAGGTGGAGGAGATCGGTGCGGCGGCGCTGTTCCTCGCAACCGACGAGGCCGGCTACATCACCGGGCAGACGATCGTCGTGGACGGCGGGCAGACGCTGCCCGAGTCCCTGGCCGCACTAGAGGCTTGACCGACGCGACCGGCATTGCGGCGCTCGGCCCGGCCGCCGTCGCACTGCGCGACAGCCTGCTGGCCGAGATCGCTGCCGGCACGCCTGCGCCGGGCGGGCGGCTAGGGGCCGAGAGGGAGCTCGCGGCTCGGTTGGGCGTGAGCCGCTCGACGCTGCGGACGGCGCTGGACGCCCTCGAGACAGCCGGTGCCGTGCATCGGGTGCGCGGCCGTTCCGGCGGGATCTTCGTCTCTCAGCGCCGGGTCGAGCGCGACCTCTCAAGCGTCACTGGGCTGCCCGCGTACCTGCGCCGGCAAGGATTCCAATCCGGCGCCCGGGTGCTCTCGACTGGCATCCTCGCGGCCGACGACGAGACCGCGGCGGCTCTCGGCCTGAACCAGGGAGAGCTCGTGCTGGAGGTTCTGCGCGTGCGGCTGGCGGACGAGCAGCCCGTGTCGCTCGAACGGGCCTGCTTTCCAGCTGACCGCTTCCCGGGGTTGCTCGACCGGTCGCTGGCAGGGTCGATCTACGACCTGCTCGAGGCGGACTACGGGCTGCGTGTCGGAGAGGCCGAGGAGCGGATCGAGGTGGTCGGCGCAACGGCAGGCGACGCCCGCACGCTCGAGGTGCGGCCGGGCGCCCCCCTGATCTCGATCGTGCGTACGGCCTGGGGGGCCGACGGACGACCGTTCGAGCATTCACGCGACCTGTTTCGGGCCGACCGGGTGCGCATCGTCGTACGCGTTCGCGGGCGAGACGCCTCGTCGCTGGGGACTGCGGTCGAGGTCGCCGGGCAACCCTCATAGGCAAGCGATGGATCCGCCTGCGGCGGATCCACGGAACTGGCTACCGCCAGTTCCTTACGCGCGTAGATCCCTGAAGGCGTCCGCTTCGCGGCCGCAAGAGCGCTTCGCTCGCAGAAGCAAGCCGTGAGATACTCGCGCGCGCCGATGGCCGAGCACGCGATCACCCGGGCCATGCCCACGCACCGGCGCTGGGACGTCGACATCGAGCCCGTGTTGCACGTGGAGCCGGGCGATGTGGTCGTCGTCGAGACCGACGACTTCGCGGGCGGGCAGATCGGCCGCGATTCCACGTCGGAGGATCTGCTCGCGCTGGACTTCGATGCCATCTACCCGCTGGCCGGCCCGATCCATGTTGCGGGAGCCGAGCCGGGCGACGTGCTCGCCGTCGAGTTCCTCGGCTTCGAGCTACCCGAATGGGGCTGGGCGCTGATCCTGCCGGGCTTCGGCCTGCTGCCGCCGGGAGAGTTCGACCAGCCGTACCTGAAGGTTTTCGACCTCACCCAGGGCGACACGACCGAGCTCGTGCCCGGCGTGCAGATCCCGATCGAGCCGTTCTGCGGCACCACCGGCGTGCCCGGCGCCGGCATGCACGACGTGCCGATCCCGCCCCCGCACGCGGGCGGTGGCAACATCGACCTGCGCCACGTGACGGCGGGCGCGACGCTCTACCTGCCGGTGGGCGCTGCGGGCGGCCTGCTCTCGCTGGGCGATGCACACGCGGCGCAGGGCGACGGGGAGGTGTGCGTGTCCGGGCTCGAGTGCCAGATGCGCACGACGATCCGCGTCACGATCGAGCCAGAGATGAATCTGCGCGCGCCCGCGCTGCGCCGCCCACCCGGCTCGCTGACGCCGCGGGTGGACTCCGGCGGGTGGTTCGCCACCACGGGCGTCGAGAGCGATCTCATGGAGGCGTCCCGCTCCGCCGTGCGCGGCATGATCGACCACGTCGTTCACGAGCGCGGCCTTTCGCGCGAGGACGCCTACCTGCTCTGCTCGCTCGCCGCCGACCTGAAGATCACCGAAGTGGTCGATGCCCCGAACTGGATCGTCGGTTGCTTCATGCCCGACGCCGTCTTCACAGGCGGGTGAATGCTACGTCTCGCTCCGGGCCTGCGGTCATGCTGCTCCTCCGAGACGACCACGTGGAAGGGGCTGGATTTCCAGTGACGAATGCGGGAGGATTGCCGCCACACACCGGCTAGCCGCACGCCAGGGAGGCGGCGGCCCGCGAACACGGAGGTTCAATGTCTAGCGACTCGGAAGGCGGGGGTGGCGCACCCCATCCGCACATCCACCACGAGGGGACCGTCACCTCGGTCGACATCAGCGGTCGTGACGATGTCGAGAAGCTGAAGGGCGGGTCGATCGGTCTTGTCTCCGTGCTCTTTCTTTGTGTCACCGGCTCCGCGCCGCTGGCCGTGTTCATGTTCAACTTCCCGTTCGTCGTCGGCGCAGGCAACGAGCGGTATGCGCCGGCCGCGTTCCTCTTTGCGACGATCGTTCTGACCATCTTCTCGGTCGGGTACGTGCAGATGGCGCGGAAGCTCCGCGCCGCCGGCGGCATGTTCACGTATGTCAGCCACGGGCTCGGCCGGAGAATGGGAATGATGGCGGGCCTCTCGCTCGCCGCGGCGTACACGCTCTTCGGCGCGTCGTTGATCGGAGGCTTCGCCGCGTTTGCGCAGTCGAAGGTTGCGTCGGCGTTCGAGGCCGAGCCGATCAACTGGATCTGGTTCGCGCTGATCGGCATCGTCGGCATCTCGTTGCTGGGTTACTTCGACATTCCCATCTCGGCCAAGATCCTGGGTGTGGCCCTGCTGTTCGAGCTGGCCGTGATCCTGATCTTTACGGTCGGCGTGTTCGGCCAGGGCGGCAACGACGGCGTCTCGATCGAACCGGTCCTGCCATGGAACGCGTTCAAGGGCATCGCCTTCGGCCTTGGCATCTTCATCGCGTTCTGGTCCTGGGTGGGATTCGAGGCAGCGCCCAACTACGCCGAGGAGTCGAAGAACCCGCACCGGATCATCCCGATCGCGGTCTACGTCTCCTGTGTCTTCGTCGGCGTGCTGTACACCCTCGCGGCCTGGGCGTCGGTCAGCTCGTATGGGCCGGCCAACGAGGCATTCGACGCGCTCACAGCAGGAACGACAACTGTCTTCGGCGGCGAGTTGGCGGTCGACTACCTGAACTTCAACGTGGTGCCGGCGGAGCAGTTGATCGGCTCGTTCCTCGGTCAGGGAATGGAGATCTTCATCATCACCGGCGCGTTCGCCTGTGCCGCGGCCCTGAACAATGCCGGGCTGCGCTACACGTATGCGCTGGGCCGGGAGGGACTGCTGCCCAAGGCACTGGGCCGCACGCATCCGAAGCACCGCACGCCGCACGTCGCCGTCCTGGTTCAGGGTCTGATCGCCGCGGCGATCTGCCTTGCCTTCAGGTTCGCCGACCGGGGCGCGCTCGACGTGTACTACTGGATCGCAGTCCAGGGCGTGATCTGGATCGTTCTCGTCCAGGCGCTGACATCACTGGCCGTGTGGGCCTACTTCCGTCGCATGCCCGCCAACGAGCGGCACTGGTGGAAGACCACGGTGGCACCGTGGATCGGGTTCGTCGCCCAGATGCTGGTGCTCTACCTCTGTTACAAGTACCTGAGCTCCCTTGCAGCCGGCGATGTGCTCTACGTCAAGGAGCTGGGGCAGATCGGGCCGTGGGGCGGGTTCGAGATCGACATCACCTGGCTGGGGATCATCGGCGTGCTCGTGCCGGTGCTCACCCTGGTCTACGCCTTCTACCTTCGCGCCGCGAAGCCGGCCACGTACGAGAATGCCGGCCGGTTCATCAACGAGGGAGAGGTCTAGCAGTTCCTGTCCGCGAGTCGGGAACCCGCTCCCGCGGGTTCCCGACCGCGCGAGGAAGGCAAGCCCTGAAGGCGTCCGCTGTCGCGGCCGCAAGGCATTCTCGAAACGGCCGCGCACGTTCTGCGCCGCGTGGGACCGGCCGTAGGGGCCGGAGACATCCGGCCTGCGTCCACCGCGGCCTGCGGTCAGGTCGCAGCCGCGTCGAGCGCATAGCGGAGCTGCGCCTCGAGCGGCTCACCCGGTAGCAGCACCCCGTCCAGTGCGGCGGTCCCGATCGTGAACGCCCAGACGCCGCGCTGCTCGAGTGCCCGGATCCGCCCCGAGGAGTCGACGGACCCGGCGGCGATTACGGGCAGCGACGTCGCCCCGACGACGGCCTCCACCAGCGCGTCCACGTCACCGTCGTACCGGTAGGCGAGCAGGTTGATGCCGTCCACGCCCAGCGCCTCCGCGCGGCGTGCATCGTCGGCGATCTCCGCGATCGAGCCACGGAGGAGGCATGGATGCCCGACGATCTGACCCACGTAGGGGAAGAACTTGATCCCCGTGCCGGCCAGGATCTCCTGCACCGGCGCGATCAGCGTCCCACCGATCAGGTAGTCCGGCCCGATCTGCGCAGCGGCGCGCGCAGAGGCCAGCGTGGCCTGCTCCGACTCCGATACCACCTCGAGGTGGGTCGTGTGACCGTTCGCCTTGATATCGGACATCAGGCCTCGGAGCTCCTCATGTGGGAGGCCGACGTCCTTGCAGCCGACGTGCCGAACACCGCTGCCTGCGATGGACGCGTACACCCCTCGCGCGTCGGCGAGGGTCTTGTCGTCGCGCGTGAGCATGAAGATGAACTCGATCACGTGTACTAGCCTAACCACCACGCGACGGGGGAGATGAGGTGCGAGCAGCGATCTGGAACGGGCCCGGCGAGATGTCGATCGGCGAGGTCGCGGACGCACCATGTCCTGAGAGTGGCGTCCTCCTCCGCGTTACCGCCTGTGGCATCTGCGGCACCGACGTGCGGACGTTCTATAACGGCGACAGACGCATCTCCGCGCCCTGGGTGCTCGGGCACGAGATCAGCGGCGAGCTGATCGAGATCAGCGACGGGGCGGCCGAGGAGGTTGCCCAGTCGGGTCTGTCGATCGGCGATCACGTCCACTGCATCTCGACTCTGTGGTGCGGGCGGTGCCGCCTCTGCCGCTCGGGCAACGAGCACCTCTGTGCGGACGGCGGGCTGATGGGCTTCGACTACCAGGGCGGGTATGCCGAGCTGGTGGCGATCCCCCAGGTCGCGCTGAAGAACCTGTTCCGGATCCCGGACGGTCTCTCCGACGTCCACGCAACCTTCGCCGATCCGCTGTCCGACGTGATCTGCGGCCACAAGGACATCGCCGTCTCACTCGACGACACGGTGGTGGTCATCGGCGCCGGCCCCGTCGGCACGGCACACGCCGCAATCGCGAGGCTCGAGGGCGCCGGCCGGGTGCTGATGCTGGAGACCGCAGCACCCCGGCTCGATCTCGCGCGCGGGATCCTCGGCGACGAGCGGATGAGCTACGTCGACACGTCGACCGGCGACGGCGTCAGGGCCGTGCGCGACGCCACGGCCGAGATCGGCGCCGACGTCGTCATCGTCGCCTGCTCCAGCGACGTCGCCCAGGAGCAGGCGATGGAGATGGCCGCTCCGCGTGGGCGCGTGCTGTTCTTCGGCGGTCTCCCCAAGGGCACGACGCACATGCGGTTTCCCTCCAACATCCTCCACTACCTGGAGGTGCAGGTGCACGGTTCGTACGCGTCGCGCCACCGCGACCAGGTGCACGCCCTCGACATGCTGGCCGGCGACATCGGCGGCATCCGGCGCGTCGTCTCGGATGTGGTCGATCTGGACGCCGCCCCGGGGGCGTTCGCGCGGATCCGGGCGGGCGAGGTGCTGAAGGTCGTCGTCAGCCCGTGAGCGTGCGGGAGCTCGTGGTCGGGGTCGATGTCGGCTCGCAGGGCACCTGCGCGCAGGCGATCACACCGGACGGCACGCTGGTCGCCACGACCTACGTGCCCCACACGCTCTCCTACCCCCAGCCCGGGTGGGCCGAGCAGGATGCGCGCGAGTGGCTCGGGGCCGTGGCGCAGGCGCTTGCCGAGGTGCGACGGGCAGTCGGCGCAGCGGCTGTGCGCGCCGTGTCGTTCGCCTCCCAGCTGGACGGTCTTGTCGCCGCGGACGCCGCGGGTCAGCCGCTGGGCCCTGCGCTGATCTGGATGGATCGCCGTGCGGGAGCACAATGCGAGAGCGCTGCGGAGAAAATCGACCCCAGGCGGCTCCGGGAGCTCACCGGCTGCAACCTCGACGCGAGCCACGTGGCCGCGAAGATCGCCTGGCTCAGAGAGCACCGCGCCGACCAGCATGCCGGAGCATGCTGGTTCCTGTTGCCCGGCTCCTTCGTCGCCTGGCATGCCTCCGGGGAGGTGGCGGTCGACCCGTCGAATGCGTCGTCGTCCATGCTCCTCGACGTCGGGAGTGGCGACTGGTCGTCGGAGGCATGCGACGCCTTCCAGGTCGACTCCGCATTGCTCGCCCGCATCCACCCCGCGCACACCGTGTTGGGCCCGGTGGCGCCCTGGCTCCGGGACGCCGCAGGGCTCGACCCGGGAACCGAAGTGGTGCTGGGCTGTGGCGACGACATGGCGGCGACCCTGGGGGCCGGCGTCGTCGAGCCGGGTGTCGTCTGCGACGTGATGGGGACAGCCGAGCCCGTGTGTGCGGTCGTGTCGGAGCCCGTGCTCGACCCCGACGGCATCACGGAGCTTCACCCGCATGCCGTGCCCGGAGGGTGGCTGCTCGAGAACCCCGGCTGGCTTTCCGGTGGGGCGTACCGCTGGTTCCGCGACGAGCTGGGATCGGTGGAGGCGGCCAGGGCGGCGGCAACGGGCGCCGACGTCTACGAGCTCCTGAACGACCTCGCGGACGGCGCGCCCGCGGGTGCCGACGGCGTGCTGTGGGTGCCCGCGCTCGCCGGGGCGACGGCACCCGAGTGGAACGCCGACGCGCGGGCCGGATGGTTCGGGCTCGCCGCAGCCCATGGCCGCGCCCACCTGGCTCGGGCGCTGCTCGAGGGAAACGCATTCGCGCTACGCGACGTGCTCGAGGCGATCCGGGCCGCCGGCCATCCGCCGACCGAGGTGGTCTGCGTGGCCGGTGGCGCGCGCGGCGACCTGCTGCGGCAGATTCGCGCCGACGTGACCGGGTTGCCCGTCACGCGGCCGGACGATGTCGAGACAACAGCTCGGGGCGCCGCCATGCTGGCGGCGGCCGGCGTCGGACTGCACCCCGACGTGCCGTCGGCCTGCCACGCGATGGCAGGCCCGAGGACCGAGCCACTGCAGCCACGTCTCGAGTACAGGGAGGTCTACGAGGCTCTGCACCAGCGTCACCGAGCGCTCTACGCGGCGCTACGCCCGCTGTTTTACTCGTTCGCGATTCCGCCAGGCGGCCCGTCGCTCTAGCAAGCTTGCGGGTTACCGCGATGCCGCGACGGCCCGGGCGAGCTGCTCGTCGAGAGGTATCAGGCCGGTAAGCCGGAGCGTCCGCAGAGAGGCGCCGCCGTCGGAGACGACGTTGTCGCCCAGCGTCAGCATCGTCAGCTGGTCGCGCGTGACTGGGGGGTTCGGCAGCCGCTCGAAGGCCAGCGCCTGAGGTCTTAGCGCCCACAGCGGGACGTGGAGCGCCGGCCGCCGCGTCCCCAGGGCGCTCTTGATCCGGCGCCAGAGCTCGTTCCAGTCGACCACCTCCGGGCCGCCGAGCTCGATCTCGCCGTCCTGGTCGAGTGCGAGGCGAACGGCGCGTGCGAGGTCGTCAACCCAGATCGGTTGCAGCCGTTGGGTTCCCGCGCCGACGATCGGCGTCACCGGCGCCAGCCGGGCGATTCGCAGGAAGCGCGGCAGCGCGCCGCCGTCCGGGCCGAAGACGAAGCTCGGGCGGAGGATCGCGTGCGGGACTCCGCTCTCGCGGACGACGCCCTCCGCCGCCCACTTGGCGCGGTAGTAAGGGACGGTGTCCTTCGTCGCTTCACCGACGCCGAGCGCGCTCATGTGCACGATCCGGCGTACGCCCGCCGCTCGAGCAGCCTCCACCACGTTCCGGGTGCCGCCGGCGATCACACGGTCGAACGCGGAGGCACGGCCGTGGATGATCGCCACCAGGTGCACGACACCGTCGCAGCCGTCGACCGCTGACGCGACCGAACCTGGGTCGGTGACGTCGCCGACCGTGAGCTCGCACTCCACCCCTTCGAGCGCCGCAGTACCGGCGGTACCTCGAACGAGTGCCCGCACGCGTTCACCGGCGCCCACGAGCTCGCGGACGACATGACGTCCGACGAAGCCTTCGGCGCCGGTGACGAGGATCATGGCTCCGAGAAGTTCTTCCAGTAGGCGCTCGGCGTCGGCCCGCCCTGCCCCTGGTACTTCGAGCCGAGGCCGCCGGAGCCGTACGGTCGCTCGGCCGGCTCGGACATCTGCACGAACGAGAGCTGGCCGATCTTCATCCCGGGGTAGATGGTGATCGGCAGGTTGGCGACATTGGAGAGCTCGAGCGTTACGTGCCCGTCCCAGCCAGGGTCGATGAAGCCCGCGGTCGAGTGGATGAGCAACCCCAAGCGGCCGAGACTCGACTTCCCTTCCAATCGGGCGACGAGATCGTCGGGCAAACTGACCCGCTCCAGCGTCGATCCGAGCACGAACTCGCCGGGGTGGAGAATAAACGCCTCGCCTTCGGTGACCTCCACGAGCTCGGTCAGCTCCTCTTGCTCGGCCTTGACGTCGATGTACGGGTAGCGGGAGTTCCTGAACACCCGGAACATGCGATCGACGCGCACGTCGAGGCTCGACGGCTGCATCAGACCGGGGTCGTAGGGGTCGATCCCGATGCGTCCGGCCTCGATAAGGCGGCGGATGGCGCCGTCGGACAGAACCATTGCGCGTCATCGTAGTGACGCGGCGCGGCTCGGAATCGGCTGCCATTCGCTAAGGTCCCCGACCCGGTGTCCATGCTCTACCCATCGATGGAGCCGAACGAGCGCTTCCGCGCTCGGCGGGCAGACGCACGCAGGCGCAAGCGCCGTCGCCGCGCGGCCGCCGCGGCCATCGTCCTCGTCGCAGTTCTCGCCGTGGCGGGCGGCATGACATTGGTGGGCAAGGGTGGCAAGGCCTCCCCTGAGGGAGCAGACCTGGAGCAGGCGACTGCGCCCGCTACGGCACCCGCCGAACGACCGCGGCCGCTTCCCGTCGAGATCCGAGGCGTCCACGTCACCGGCCCCCTCGCCTCGCTCCCGGGCAAGCTCGCCGAGTACGTGAGCTACACCCGCCACGGTCTGAACGCGATCGAGCTCGACCTCAAGGACGAGGGCGGGGTCGTCAACTTCCGATCGGCGGCGCTTCCCCTCGCGCAACGGATCGGCGCCTCGCGTGCGAACTTCAAGCCCGCCCGCGCAGCACGGCTGGCGCACTCGGGCGACGTGTACCTGATCGGCCGCGTCGTCGTCTTCCAGGATCCCGTCCTCGCCGCCGCCCGCCCCGACCTCGCCATTCGCACGCGCGGCGGCGGCGTCTGGAAGACCAGCGGCGGCCTCGCCTGGGTGAACCCGTACGATCGTCGCGTCTGGGACTACGCGGTCTCCGTCGCCGAGGTCGCCGCCCGCGCCGGTTTCGACGAGATCATGTTCGACTACGCGCGCTTCCCCTCGGATGGCGACCTCTCCCAGGCGGTCTACCCCGGTCGCACCAGCCAGCCACGCGGACGCGTGATCGCCGACTTCGTCTCCTACGCCGAGGAGCGGCTCGCACCGCTGGGCGTGCGCGTGTCGGCCGCGGTGTTCGGGCTCTCGGCCACACGTGACCTCCGGATTGGACAGGTGCCCCAGTGGGTCGGGGCGCACGTCGACAATCTCTCGCCGATGGCATACCCGGTCCTCTACGGAGACGGCGAGCTCGGCATCGCGCGCCCGAGCGCGGAGCCGGGCGAGACGGTGTTCCGGACGCTTGCCGACTTCCGGCGGGCACTCGAGGGCACCGACGTGCAGCTCGTGCCGTGGATCCAGGACTGGGGCTACGACCTCACGCAGATGCGCCAGCAGATCGACGCCGTGCGCCTGCAGGGCGCCAAGGGCTTCCTGCTCTGGAATGCCGCGGGTCGGTACACGACGGCGGCCCTCGCACCGCCGTAGTCGTTCTCTCCTGCGTCCGGTTCCCCCTTCGTCGGCGGTGCGCTCTTGGACGAACAGAACGAAGACAGCGGCAGAGCCGCTGGCGGTAAGACCAGAAGCCTGGAGCGCGCTGGACGTCCGCTCGCTACAGACCTTTGGTCTTACTGCCGGCCGCTTTGCGGCCGTCTCTGTCGAACGCTTCCGGGCTCTCGCCTGGCTGAGTGTGACCTGATCGCCGGAACTACGGCGCCAACCTCACGTGCATCCAACCGTCGCCCGCCCTCTCGTAGCGGATCCGGTCGTGCAGCCTGTTGGGCCGGCTGTGCCAGAACTCGAACGCCTCGGGGCGCACGCGGTAGCCGCCCCAGTGCGGCGGCAGCCGTGGGTCCTCGACGCCACCCAGGTCGTTCTCCGCCTGCGCGTACAGGCGCTCGAGCTCGGTGCGGCTCGTCACCGGGCGGGACTGCGGTGACGCCCAGGCAGCGATGCGGCTGCCGTGCGGCCTCGTGTCGAAGTACGCCTGCGCTTCGTCGCCGGCGACGCGCTCCACCGTCCCCTCAACTCGCACCTGGCGGTCGAGCGGCTGCCAGTAGAAGACGAGCGCGGCGTACGGGTTGGCGGCGAGCTCGTTTCCCTTCCGGCTCTCGAGGTTGGTGTAGAAGGCGAAGCCGCTCGCATCGTGACCCTTCAGCAGCACCATCCGCACGGCCGGCCGGCCGTCTGCCGTCGCTGTCGCGAGAGCCATCGCCTCCGGAAATACGAGGTCCGAGGCATGCGCCTCGGCGTACCAGCGCTCGAACCGGACGAACGGATCGGGATCGGGCGCGGCGTCGTCCACCTGGTCGAGACTACTCGGATGGGTCAGGTGGAGGCGTGATCTGAAGCGCAGCGTAGCGGCCGCCTTCGGGGATCTTTGCTTGCGCCGGCAAGCTAGGCTCCGCCGATGTCCGTGACCAGGTCGATCGACATCCGCACCGAGATTCCCGGCTCCCGCTCCCGCGCCATCCTCGAGCGCGAGCGCAATGCCGTCGCGCACCCGCTGATCGTGCACCTCCCGATCGTGGCCGCCGACGCGTTCGGGTCGACGATCACCGACGTGGACGGCAACACGTTCATCGACTTCGCGGGCGGAGTCGGCGTGCTCAACGTCGGCCACGGCCACCCGAAGGTCGTCGCCGCCGTGCAGGAGCAGGTCGGTCGCTTTCTCCACACGGACTTCACCGTTGTCCCGTACGAGAGCTACGTGGAGCTGGCGGAGCGTCTCGGCGCCCTCGTCCCGATCGCAGCGCCGACCCGGGCGGCGTTCTTCAATGCCGGCACCGAAGCGGTCGAGAATGCGGTCAAGTTCGCGCGCCTCTACACCGGGCGACCGGCCGTGATCGCGTTCGAAGGAGCGTTCCACGGCCGCACGATGTTGTCGCTGACGATGACGTCGAAACCGCACCCGTACAAGACGGGGCTCGGCCCGTTCGCGCCCGAGGTCTACCGCGCGCCCTACCCGAACGAGTACAGGGGGATCGACGCGGGCGAAGCGCTCGCACAGCTCGACCACATGCTGCACACGGACGTGCCCGCGAGCCATGTGGCGGCGATCGTGTTCGAGCCGCAGCAGGGCGAGGGGGGCTTCATCCCCGCCCCGCAGGCCTACGTCGAGGGCCTGCGCGCCCTGTGCGACGAGCACGGGATCGTGCTGGTCGCAGACGAGGTGCAGACAGGCTTCGGCCGCACGGGCCGCATGTTCGCGATGGAGCACTACGGAGTCGAGCCCGACCTGATCACCGTTGCGAAGTCGATCGCAGCCGGCCTGCCGCTGTCCGGCGTGATCGGGCGGGCGGAGATCATGGACTCCGGGCATTCGGGCGCCGTCGGCGGCACCTTCATCGGCAACCCGGTCGCGCTCGCGGCCGCGCTCGCCGTGCTCGACGTGTTCGAGGAGGAGCGGCTGGTCGAGCGCGCCGTCTCGATCGGCGACGAGATCCGGGGCCGGATGCTCGCCTGGCACGACCGCCACGCCGCCATCGGCGACGTGCGGGGGCTCGGCGCGATGCTGGCGATCGAGCTCGTCCGCGACCGTGCGACGAAGGAGCCCGCGCCCGAGCTTGCGGAGGCCGTGATCGCCGCCGCACTTGAACGGGGCCTAATCCTGCTCAAGGCCGGCGTGCACGGAAACTGCATCCGCGTCCTCTGCCCGCTCACGATCGACGAGCCGGAGCTCGCCGAGGCTCTCGACGTCTGGGACGAGGCGCTCGCCGCCGTCCTGGCGTAGACGCTCCGCACGCGCGACACTTCCCGTCATGCCTACGTGCCCGGCCTGCGGCTCGCCGGCCTCCGACGGAGCTCGCTTCTGCTCGGCCTGCGGCGCGGAACTCTTCGCGGAGCGGGTGCAGGCGTCTCACGAGCGCAAGCTCGCCACCATGCTCTTCGTCGACATCGTGGGCTCGACCCGAGCCGCAGGCGATCAGGATCCCGAGCGCGTCCGCGCAACGCTCGAGCGCTTCTACGACGTGATGGCGGAGGAGATCGCGGGCGCCGGAGGAACCGCCGACAAGTTCGCGGGCGACGCGGTGCTCGCGGTCTTCGGTGTCCCCGCCGCGCACGAGGACGACGCGGAACGTGCCTTGCACGCGGCGCTGTCCATGCAGCGCCGCGTTCGTAACCTCTTCGGGGAGGAGCTGATCGTTCGCATCGGCGTAAACACGGGCGACGTGGTCGTCGGGCGAGCTCGGGAAGGCAGCTCGTTCGTGACGGGCGACGCTGTCAATGTGGCGAAACGGATCGAGGAAGCCACTCCGCCGGGGGAAATCCTCGCCGGCGACCGCACAGCCGCGGCCGTTCGCGGCGCTTTCGAGTTCGGCGAGCCGATCGTCGTCGCCGCCAAAGGGAAACCCGACGGCGTCGGCTGCCGCCCGCTCGTCCGAGCGTTGTCGCTGCAGCGGCCGCGCGGCGTCCTCGGCAGGCAGGCGGCGTTCGTGGGCCGTGAGCGAGAGCTCGAGTTGCTTCAGGCGACCTACCGTCGCGCTGTCGATCGGGGCGAGCCTCACGTCGTCACGATCCTCGGGGACGCAGGCGTCGGCAAGACGCGTCTCGTCCGTGAGTTGTGGCAATCGCTCGGCAGCGAGGCGCCGGAGCCCCTACGCCGCACGGGGCGCTGTCTCCCCTACGGGACGAACGCCTACTGGCCGCTCGGTGAGGTGCTGAAGGAGCATCTCGGGCTGCTCGAGAACGACACGCCCGAGGAGGTGCGCCGGCGACTCGGGAGCCACGGCATTCTCGGTCTCTCGCTGGGGCTCGACGCAGCCGGCGGCCTCCATCCGCTCGCTGCGCGTCAGCGGCTGCACGACGAGTGGGTCGAGCTGCTCGACGAGCTGACGGCCGAGCGCCCGACCGTCCTCCTCCTGGAGGACCTGCACTGGGCGGAAGAGCCGCTTCTCGACCTGGTGGAGCGTCTGGCGCACGACGTCCAGGGCCCGCTCATGATGCTCGGCACCGCGCGCCCCGAGCTTCTGAACGAGCGGCCGTCCTGGGGCGGCGGCCGCCGGAACGCCTCTCTGTTATGGGTCGACACGCTCTCCAGCCAGCAGGCAGCCGCCATGGTCGAGGAGCTGCTTGCCGCCGACCTGCCGGCGAGCCTCGTCGACGCCATCGTCGGACGCGCGGAAGGAAACCCCTTCTACGTGGAAGAGCTGGTCGGCGCGCTCGTCGACCAGGGAGTGCTCGTGCGGCGCGACGGAGAATGGGTCGCGCGGGACGGGGCGGAGGCAACCGCCGTGCCCGATTCCGTGCAGGCGGTCGTCGCGGGTCGCATCGACTTGTTGCCCTCGACCGAGAAGGCCGCCCTGCAGGCGGCGTCCCTGATCGGCCGAATCTTCTGGGGCGGCCCGGTCGTAGAGCTGCTCGAAGGCGCCGAACCGGACTTCACCTTGCTGGAGGACCGCGATTTCATCCGCCGCCGTACCGGCTCCTCGATCGCTGGAGAGCGGGAGTTCTCGATCAAGCACGCGCTCACCCGCGAGGTGGCGTATGCGAGCCTTCCGAAGGCCCGCCGTGCCCGCCTCCACGCGGCGTTCGCGGCGTGGCTGGAGCGGTTCTCCGGCGGGCGCGATGAGCTCGCGCCCGTCCTCGCTCACCACCTCGCGGAGGCCGTCAGACCCGAGGATCAGGACCTCGCGTGGGCAGGGAACGACGCGGAGCTCGCGCGGCTCAGGTCGGCCGCCGTCGCCGCGCTTCACCGGGCGGCGCAGCTCGCTGTCGGCCGGTGCGAGATCGAGGAGGGTCTCGACTACCTGACGCGGGCGCTCGCGATCGCCGACGACTCCGACCTCCGCTCGCTGCTCTGGCGGGAGGTCGGGCACGCGCAGGCGCTGCGCTACGACGGGGAGGCGTTCTGGGCGGCGATGCAGCAGTCGCTCGAAGTCTGCCCCGATCGGGTGACATGCGCCGACACCTACAGCCTGCTCGCTTTTCACACGGCGAGGCGCGCCGGCATGTGGCCCACGCGGGCTTCACGCGAGTTGATGCTGGAGTGGGTCGACCGCGCGCTCGAGTTGTCGGACCCGGGGTCAGCCTCCCGTGCCCGCGCGCTCATCGCTCAGTGCGTGGCCAGCGAGGAGGCGCGTCCGGAGCCGGCAGCCGAGGCGAGCATGATCGCCGAGCGCCTTGACGACGCGGAGCTTCGCTCGTTCGCCTTTGACGCGCGCGCCCTGGCCGATTTCAAGGCGCATCGATACGACGACGCGCTGAGTTGGGTCGAACGGAGGCTCGCGCTCGTCGACGCGATCAGCGACCCGGACCACCTCTCCGACCTCTTTGGCGAATCGGTTCCCTTCTACGCCGCTGCCGGACGCCTGCTCGAGGCACGTCGGATAGCGGAGCGGGGTGACGAGATCGCGTCTCGCCTGACGACCCACCACCGCGTGCACGGCGTCTCGTACCTGCTCGAACTGGAAGAGCTGCTGGGGGGCTGGGAACGGGTCGAGGAGCTCAGGGAGCGCACCGAACGCTGCGTGGCGGAGAACCTCGGTACGCCGTGTGTCCGCAACATGCGTTCGCTGCTCTTGTGCGCCGTTGCCAGCGCGGAGCTCGGCCACGGGCGTGAGAGCCGGAAGCTCGAGGCTAGCGCTGAGAGCCTCGGCATGATCGGGCACGACCAACCGCTGAGTGCGCCGCGCACCAGGATTGCGCTCGCCCGCGGCGACCGCGATCGACTGGCCGAGCTCGCTGCCCTGCCCTTCGAAGCCGGTGGCAGCTGGCACGGCGTCGGCCAGTCGGCGGCTCGACTCGACGCACTCGCGGCATCGCGAGCTACCGAGCTGGTCGAGGAGGAGGCGCCTCTGTTCCTCAGTGAAAGGAGCTATCTGGAACCGTTCGCACTTCGGGCCCTCGGGATCGTGCGTGGCGACGCCTCCCTCCTGGAGCAGGCGCAGGAGCGGTTCGCGACGCTCGGTCTCGACTGGCATGCCGCCCAGACGGATCGCTTGCTCTCCTGGAGATAGACGCCGCTCCGTCAGTAGTCGAGCCCGCGGCGGCGCTCGTGCCGCTCCAGCGCGAGCGCGATGAGGCGGTCGAGCAGTTCCTCGTAGCCGATGCCGGAGGCAGCGAAGAGACGGCTGTAGAACGACGTCGCCGTGAAGCCGGGGATCGTGTTCAGCTCGTTCATCACGATCTCGCCGTCCGAGGCGCGGGCGAAGAAGTCGGCCCGTGCCATCCCCTCGCAGTCGGTCGCCACGAACGCCTGCACGGCACGCTGCTGGGCGCGCTCCACCTGCTCGCCTGACAACCCGGGCGGCGGGATCAGGAGGTCGGAGCCGCCCTCGTCGTACTTGGAGGCGTAGTCGTACCAGTCGGCGTAGTTCGAGACGACCTCGCCGGCGAGCGACGCGATCGGCGCCGGCAGGTTCCCGAGCACGCCCACCTCGATCTCCGTGCCCTCGACGAACTCCTCCACGAGCACCTTCTCGTCGTGGCGCCGAGCCAGCGCCACGGCCTCGTCGAGGTCAGCTTGCTCCCGCACCTTCGACATGCCGACCGACGACCCCATCCGTGCCGGCTTCACGAACACGGGGTAGCCGAACGGGTTGGTGACCGGGTCGCCGAGACGCAGGGCGACGTGGTCGGCCACGGGTATCCCCTGCGCCCGCATCACCTGCTTGAACACGTCCTTGTCCATGCACAGCGAGGAGGCGAGCACACCCGGCCCGACGTAGGGGATGCCGGCCAGCTCGAGCAGGCCCTGCACCGTGCCGTCCTCGCCGAACGGGCCGTGGAGGACCGGGATCACGACGTCGACGGCCGCCAGGGTGGCGGGGGCCGAGGCGGCGGGGAGCGGGAGCGTCTCCGTCGTGCTGCCCGCCTCGAGCGCGGCGGCGGAGCCGGCCGGGAGCGCCCAGCGACCGTCGCGGCCGATCTCGATCGTCACCACGTCGTAGCGGGAGGGGTCGAGCGCGGCGGCGACGGACGCTGCGGATGCGAGCGAGATGTCGTGCTCGCTCGACCTCCCGCCTGCGAGCACGGCGACCCGGAGGTGCCCGCTCACGGGACGGTCGTGTCGGTCGTCGTCGTGTCGGTTGCGGGCGGGGGCTCGACGAAGCGCCACACCTCGAGCGCCACCGTCGAAGCTGGCTCGGCCTGGGTGCCGCCGATCGGGTCCTGCGCCGCGACGAGCCCTTCGAGAGCCTGGTCGTCGGTGTCGATGAACGTGACCGTGACCTTGAAGCCGACAGCACGGAGCGTCGAGCGAGCCGTGGCGAGGTCGAGCCCGGTCACCTCGGGCACCTCGACCGTGGTCGGGCCCTTCGAAACCGACAGGGTGATGGTGGAGCCCTTCGCAGCCGTCGTGTTGCCGGCAGGGTTCTGCCCCACGACGGTCCCCTTGGGCTCGTCGCTGTCGACGTCGTCGCGCGCGACCGCGAAGTCGGCGGCCTGAAGCTGCGCCGCAGCCGTGTCGTAGAGCAGCCCGACCACCGACGGCACCGCGACCGGCGTCGGTCCCTTGGAGACGTTGATGCGCACCTCCGAGCCGGCGACGAGGGTGGTGCCCGCCGGCGGCGCCTGCGCGGTGACGGTACCCGCCGGCTTGCCCGAGTTGACCTGCACGGACCGCACTTCGAGGTTCGCCTTGATGATCTCCGCCACGGCCTCCGCCTCCGTCTTCCCGACCACGTTCGGAACCAGCACCTCGGGCTTGCCCGTCGAGACCGTGATCGTGACGAGGCTCCCCTGCCCCAGCCGGGTGCCGGGCTCGGGCTGCTGCTCGAAGACGTATCCCTCCTCGATCTCCGCGTTCGGCTCTCGGGTGACGCGGGCCTCGAAGCCGTCGTCGGTGATGCCCGCCACGGCGAGCGCCTCCTTGATGCCGCGGTAGTCGCCGACGGCGACCGGCTTCGACGAATCGATCTGGTCTTGGACACGGTCGTACAGGAACCAACCGGCCGTGGCGAGGGCGAGGATCGCCCCCAGCGCGAGCAGCCATGGCCAGACGCCGCGGCCACGGCTGACCGGGCCGTCGTAGGCGCGGTAGCGCTCGTCGCCGCCGTAGCCGCCGCCCGCCCGCCGCGGCGGCGCCCCGCCGACCGTCGTCGCTGCCGTTGCGCCCGCGAGCACCATCGTCGCCGCCTCCTCGGTCTCGCGCCCCACGGCCTCGCCGCGGGCGACCGCCTCCAGGTCGCGGTCCATGTCCTGGGCCGACCGGTAGCGATCGACCGGCTCCTTCGCGAGCGCGCGGAGCACGACGAGATCGAGATCCCGCGGCACCTCGTGACGGAGCGCGGACGGCGCCTGAGGCGCCTGCGAGATGTGCTTCATGGCGATCTCCACCGGCGTCTCGCCGGTGAACGGAGTAGCGCCGGTGAGCAGCTCGTACAGGACGACACCGGTCGAGTAGAGGTCGGAGCTCTCGTCGACGGGTGCCCCCCGGGCCTGCTCGGGGGAGAGGTACTGCGCGGTGCCGATGATCGACCCGGCTTCGGTGATCTGGCTCGCGCCTGCGCGTGCGATGCCGAAGTCGGCGACCTTGGCCCGCCCCTCGTGGTCGACGATCACGTTGTGGGGCTTGATGTCGCGGTGGATGATCCCGGCCCGGTGGGCGTAACGGAGCGCCGCCAGCACCTGCCGCACGTACGAGATCGCGATCGGCACCGGGCATGAGCCACGCGTGACGACGAGCTCCTTGAGCGTGCGGCCCTCGACGTACTCCATGACGATGAAATAGGAGCCCTCGGCCTCGCCGCGGTCGTGGATGGAGACGATGTTGGGGTGGGAGAGACCGGCGGCGTTCGTCGCCTCACGCCGGAATCGCTCGACGAACTGCTCGTCCGACGCGTAACGCTCGTGGAGCATCTTGATCGCGACCCGGCGCCCAAGCTCCTGGTCCTCGGCCAGCCAGACGTCGGCCATGCCGCCCGAGCCGAGCTTCCGCGCGAGCACGTAGCGGCCCGCGAAGAGCGCTCCCTGAGTTGGGTCGGTCGTCGACATCTCCGTAACGTTAGGGATTCGACGGGGGTCGCAGGATCGCCTCCATCACCGCGCGTGCAATCGGAGCCGCGGTGGCGCCGCCCGTGGAGGTCTGGTTCTGGAGCACGACGGCGATCGCCACGTGCGGCCGCTCCCCCTCCGGGCCTGCGAAGGCGATGAACCACGTCACGTTGCGGCCCTGCACTCCCGTCTCGGCCGTCCCCGTCTTGCCGCCGACCCGGAAGCCGGACATCGCCGCTGCCCCGCCCGTGCCCGCCCTGACGGCGAGCACCATCATCGCCCCGATGTCGCGTGCCGTCCGCGGCGACACGGCGCGCCGGATCCGCTCGGGCTCCGTGCGATCGACGATCGAGTTCGTCGGCGACACGATGCGGTCGACGACGTACGGCTTCATGAGAATGCCGGCGTTGCCGATAGCGCCCGCCACCATTGCCATCTGCAGCGGCGTCACGAGCAGGCGCTCTTGGCCGAACGCCATCCGGCCCGCGTCGACGTCGGCGTTCCGCGTCGGAAACCAGAGGTCGCCATTCCTGTAGAGGCCGCTCGGCAGCCGCTCGTCGGGCGGGGTTTCGAGTGGTGGGCGCTCGTAGAAGCCAAAGCTCCGGGCGGTCTCCAGGATGCGCTTGGCGCCCAGCGCCTGGCCAATCGTGCAGAAGACGGAGTTGACCGAGTGCTGCAGCGCCGTCTGCAGGGACAGGTTGCCGAACGGGCGCGAAGTGTCGAAGTTCGAGACCCGCTTCCCGTAGGCGATGCAGTAGCCGGGGTCGAAGAACGTCGATTCGGGCGTGTAGCGGCGCGACTCCAGCGCCGCGCTGGCGGTGACCACCTTGAACGTCGACCCGGGTGGGAAGAGGCCGGCGCTCGCTCGGTTGAGCAGCGGCGAGGCGGGGGTGCAGTCGGCCGTGATCGACGAGATCTCGTCGAACCGGTTCTCCACATAGTTCGGGTCGTAGCTCGGCGTGGAGGCCATGACGAGGAGACGCCCGGTGCGCGGGTCGAACGCCGCGACGGCGCCGCAGCGGCTTCCGAGCTCGTCGAGGGCGACCTGTTGCGCGTCGACGTCGAGGGTCGTCACCACCGAGTCGCCCACGATCGGGTCGCCGCCGAGTGAGTCCAGCTGCTGCTCCACCAGAGATCCGAGACTGCGGTTGGATCCCGTGAGGACGTCGTTCAGCGACCGCTCCAGCCCCGCGCGGGCCCGCCCGACCGTCGAGTAGCCGACGACGTGCGCTGCGAGTCGCCCCTGCGGGTAGCGGCGGAAGTACAGCGTCTTCGATCCGACCTCACGGGGAGTGTTGCGGGCCAACACAGCCCTATCCCCCGGCGTCGAGCTTCCACTCGACCGAGCGACGATCGCCCCACGCCGGATCTCGAACTCCGCGACCCGTTGGATCTCGTTGTCCTGCCGCGCCCCCAGCGCCGGCCGGGCCCACGTCTGCCAGTACGTGGTGGCGACGACGAGCGCGACGAGCAGCCCCATCGCCGTCCAGCCGACCCGTGCGATGTTCCGGTTCATCGCGCCTGCGCCGCCGCCGACGCCCGGCTCGAGACCAGCAGGAGGAGCCCCAGCGACACGAAGTTGGACAGGATCGACGAGCCGCCGTAGGAGACGAACGGGAGCGTGATCCCGGTCAGCGGCACGAGCCGGAGGACGCCGCCGACGATGATGAACGTCTGGAGCGCGAAGCCGAACGTGAGCCCGAGTGCGAGCAGCTTCGAGAAGCCGTCCTGCGCGACGAGCGCGATGCGCATGCCGCGGGCGACGAACACGAGGTAGAGGAGGATCACGCCGGCCGCGCCGACCAGGCCGAGCTCCTGGGCGATGGCGGAGTAGATGAAGTCGGTGTTGAGGGCGGGGATGAGCGGCGCGCCGTCGATCGTCTCGAACACCCCCTGCCCGAGACCGGTGCCGCCGTAGCCACCGTTGGCGATCGAGTACAGGCTCTTCACGAGCTGGAACGAGTCGCAGTACTGGCGGAAGTCGACGACGTCGGCGCTGAAGCATTGGACCTTCTCGTCGGTCCACGGGTGCAGCCACACCGTCACGCGCTGCTCGACGCGCGGGAGTGCGTTGTAGAGCGCCGCCGAGCCGCCCACGAAGAGCGCCAGACCGGCGCCGACGTACAGCACCCGCCCCGTCGCCGCGTAGAGCATGGCGAGGAAGATCCCGAAGTTGAGCAGCGCTGCGCCGAGATCGCTCGTCTGGACGAGGACGAGCATCGACGCGCCCCAGATCGCAAGCAGCGGCCCGACGTCTTTCAACCTGCCTTGCGCCAGCGACTCGCGCTTGTCGCGGAGATAGCCGGCGAGGAAGACGATCATGAAGATCTTCGCCACCTCGCCCGGCTGGAACTGCAGCGGCCCCAGGTCGACCCAGAGCTGGACGCCGTTCACGGTCGTGCCGAGGCCGGGCACGGACGGCGATAGCAGCAACGCCACCGCTGAGATCCCGAACAGGTACTTGTACCGCTCGAGCACCCGGTAGTCGAAGCGCAGCCACCACAGCACGACCACGAGGACGCCGACTCCGACCGCGACCCACACGAGCTGCCTGCGGGCTGAGTCCGGGTCGAGCCGGTAGATAAGGCTGAGCCCTACTGCTGTCAGGAGCGCCGCCAGCGGCAGCAGGACGGGATCCGCGAACGGTGCGGTGCGTCGGACGACGAGATGAGCAACGAGGTAGAGGCTGCCAAGGAGCCCGGCCCAGGCTGCCCAGCCGGCGGACACCTCGCCGGACCCCGCGATCCACACGCTTGCGAACGCCGCCGCGGCGACGAGGCCGGCGAGGAGCAGGTTGACGAGCTCGCGCGTGCGGGCGCTCAACGGGCGATGCCCCAGTACAGGGCGAGCGCGGAGATGACGGCGACGCCGGCCAGGAAGAGCAGCGCGGGGATCCTGCCACCGCCACCGGCTCCCCAACGCCGCACGCGGGTGTCCGTCGACCCCCCGTCTGCAGTCGCGCCGGAGCGCGGCGACTCGGGCTCGGCGTTCGGGTCGAGCGTGGGCTCGGCGGGCTCAACCGGCTCGCCGCCCGTGATCTCGAACGCCACCACGGTGATGTTGTCATCGCCTCCGCCGGCGTTGGCAGCATCCACAAGCGTGGAGGCGAACGCATCCGGATCGCCGCCTGCGGCCACGCCGAGAGCCTGGATCGCATCGTCGGACACCATGTCCGTCAGCCCGTCCGAGCAGAGCAGGTAGAGGTCGCCCTCCTCCATCGCCAGCGTGATCGTGTCCACATCTACTGCCTGATCGGTACCGACCGACCGCGTGATCACGGCCTTGTGCGGATGCTTGTCGGCCTCCTCCTGAGTCAGCCGCCCCGATCGAACGAGCTCTGCCACGAGTGAATGATCCGAGGTCAGCTGCTCCAGCACGCCGTCGCGAAGCCGGTAGGCGCGCGAGTCTCCGACATGGCCGATGGCGAGCGTTCCGGCCGCCTCGTCGACGACTGCGACTGTCACCGTCGTGCCCATCCCGGCGGCCGCCGGGTCGGCGGCGGCGCGCTTGAAAACCCGGTCGTTCGCCTCGCGCACAACGGCCTCGAGCGTCGCCTCACCGCGGAGCCCGGCGGCCCGCTCCTCCAGGGCAGCGGCCGCGAGATGCGAGGCGAGCTCGCCGGCGGGCGCGCCGCCCATACCGTCGGCGACCGCGAACACCGGCGGATCGCAGACGAACACGTCCTCGTTGCCGAGCCTGCGCCGGCCCGTGTCGGTCAGCCCGCTGGCGCGGCCGACTCTCATCGCTCGAACCGGAGGTCGGTCTGGCCGATCCGCACGACGTCGCCCGGCTGCAGCAGCCGGCGCTCGACGACGCGCGCGCCGTTGACGAAGGTGCCGTTCGTCGAGTGAGAGTCCGAGACCCAGAGGCCCTCTCCGGCCGGCTCGAGCAGCGTGTGAACGCCGGACACGAACTCGTCGTCGTCGAGGCGGATGCCGTTCTCGGCACCCCTGCCGACGGTCGTGGGCGCGGTGAGCGCGATCTCGCTGCCCGCTCGTAGCACCGTGCTGGAGAGGACGAGGAGCTTCCGCGTCGGCGGCGCCGCCTGCGCCCGCAGCCTTGCCGCGTCGGCGGCCGAGAGGATGATGCTCTCCTGGGGCGAGGTGCGCAGGTCGCGGGTAGCGCTGCGCACCACGAACCAGACGAACACGTAGAGGAGGACGAGGAAGGCGATCTTCAGCGCGAGCAGGGCCTCGTCCGTCGCGATCTCGGCCGTCACGCGAGCGACCGGCCGAAGTCGACGTCGGTATCGCCGATCGTGATGCGGTCGCCGTCGGCAAGGCTGGCGCCGCTGATCTTGTGCCCGTTCAGCTCCGTGCCGTTGGTGGAGCCGAGATCGCGCACGCTCCACGACGACGCCCCGTCCTGCGCGACCTCGCAGTGGCGTCGGGAGACGTTCGCGTCCGGGACTCGGACATCGCATTCACGGGAGCGCCCGAGCACGACACGCGAGGTGGTCACGGGGTAGACGCGCTCGCCGATCGTAAGGGTCACGGTCTCGCGCGCCGGCGCGGGCGGCGGCGCCAGTTCCAGTTCCCCCTCGGGAGAGAGGGGCCCTGGTGCGAGGGGTACCGGCGGCCTGTAGACGACCGTTGCCGCCGGGACGACGTCTGCCGGCACCGACGGGAGCTCCGGCAGAGGAGCCACGTCCCCGCCGTCCGGCTGCACGATGCGCGTGGCGATCCCGAACTCGCCGACAGCGAGGTCGTCGTCGGTGGCGATCACGACGCTCGGGCTCGACAGCGTCGAGTAGCCCTCGCGCCGCGCGTGCTCCGCGAGGTACTCCTGCAGCTCGCCGATCAACGACCCCTCGTAGGATCGAAACTGCTCCCTGTCAGCTTGCGAGAGGTAGAGCGTGTACTCGTTCGGGACGTAGACGCGCGAGACGGAGACGGAACGGTGCTCGTCCATCTCCTTGGCCAGCTTGCGGGCCAACTCGACCGGCTGCACGTGGGTGCGGAAGGCACGGCCAAACACGCCCTCGAAGAGGCCCTCGATCTTGCTTTCGATCGTGCGCAGGACGCTCAATGGCGGCGGGAGCCTCCTGGCCGAGTTTAGCTGCCGTCCCGCACGGCAGATCCGTCACCGCGGCTCGCCGCCAGGGCGAGGGCCGGGCGTGCGGCGAGGAGACCGAACAGGCCGATCGTCCCGACCACGGCAGGCGGCCACGCGACGCCGGGCGCAAGCACCATGAGCGCGAGCTGTGCGGCGCAGAGCGCCCCGACCCCGGGCAGACCGCACTTGCGGGCCTGCGGGAGCAGCACGGCAGTCAGCACCAGCGCGAGCGCAGTGGTGACGAGACCGACGTTCGCGCGGAGCGCGTCGGTGATTGCACGCACGACGTCGAGGGGCTGCTCGCTCCCAGCGAGGCCGAGGTCGCCGACGGTCTCACCCGTGAGCGGAAGCGCCGCACCAGACAGACCCGCGACCAGGGCGGCGGCAAGCACCGCTGCAACGGTGTGGAGGGCGCGGTGGACGGGGCCTTTCACGACCTGGACGGCGAGCGGCACGAGGGCGAGCAGGCCCAACGGTGCAAGCAGCGGTCCTGCCGCGAAGGCGAGGCCCGCACGCGGGCGTCGCCACGAGAGCGCCAGCCACGCTGCTGCGATGACGGCCCAGGCGATCGCCGCTCCCTGTGCGGTGTTCCCAAGCGGCAGGATCGGGGCGGCCAGGGCAGCAGCGAGCCCAAGGCGCGGATACCAGGCCCAGAGGAGGGCGGCGGCCACCGCGATAGCACCGACGAGACCCGGCGGCCAGAAGGGAAGCACTAGCGCGCCGAAACCCGCGATGAGCCCGCAGAAGCCCGCGCCGGCGATCCGGATCCCGGGCGCGGGCTGGACGCTCGAGAGGCACGGTTTCGGCGCCTTCGCAGCGCGCGGTGTGCGCTCGGGACGGGATCGCGGCGCCAGCAGCGCCTCACGGAGCTCGTGCGCCAGCTCGGCAGCGCTCGGCCGGCAGCCGGCGGCGGGGGCGAGTGCGCGGTCGACGGCTGCGAGCAATCGCGGGGAGAGGTCTCGTCGTTCCGTCGCCAGCGGGGGCGCTCCGGCCTCGATCGCGCCGGCGACCTGCGGGAGCGGCACGCCCCAGAACGGGTGCTGCCCTGCGAGCGCCTCCCACAACATCACTCCGACCGCCCACACGTCGCTGCGCTCCGACGCCTCCCCGCCGGTGAGCCGCTCCGGGGCGATGTAAGCGAGCGTCCCGGGGACGTCGCCCACCGCTGTGAGCGTGTCCGCCTCGTCGAACTGCGCGAGCCCGAAATCGAGCAGCCGCACGTTCAGCTCCGGCCCGTCCTCCACGAGCACGTTCGACGGCTTCACGTCTCTGTGGACGATCCCCAACCGATGCGCGTGGGCCAGCGCCTCGAGCGACTGCGCGGCGATCTCCACCGCGTCGGCGTCGGTGAGCCGGCCGCTGCGGAGTAGTTCTCGCATGGTGTGACCGGCGATGTACTCGTACGCGATGTAGACGTGCCCGTCGTCGCCGCCGAATCCGTAAGCGCGTACGCACCGCTCGTGACGCAGCCGGGACGCCGCCTCCATCTCCCGCATCGCGCGCGCGGCCCGCTTGCCCTCGCGCGGGACGATCTTGAGTGCCACCTCCAGTCCGGTCCGCTCGTCGCGCGCCAGCCACACGGAGCCGGAGCCGCCGCGACCGAGCGGGCGGAGCGGCCGGTAGCGATCGAGGACGAGCTCGCGGTCCGGGAGGGCTTGGGCCGCAGTCGACACGTCTCCGTCCCTTCGCCGCGACCGTGGAACGTCCTTTCCCGCCGCATGATCCCGTACACTCGTCCGGTCAGCCGAGGGCTGGAGCGAGCGTGTCAGTTCATGACGACGACATCCTGGACTTCGACTTCGTTGACGACGTCACGGAGGAGCAGCAGCCTGGCCGCGCCGGAGGTGACGGCGGTCGAGGCGGCGGCACGCGCCCACCCCGTTCTCCACGCGGCCCCCGGTTTCATGCGCCGCACGGGCTGACGCCGCTGCTGCGGCTCGTCGGGCTCGTCGCTTTCGCGATCGTGGTCGTCGTCCTGCTCGTGGTGTGGGTGCAGGGCTGCTCGAGCGACAAGCAGCGCGACACCTACAACGGCTACATGACCGACATCGGCGTCGTGGGCTCCGACTCCGAGAAGATCGGCGAGGACCTGGCCACCCTGCTCACCACCCCGGGGCTGAAGCAGGCAACGCTCGAGACGGAGCTGGCCGGCCTCGTGTCGCAACAGGAGGTCGGTGTCGAGCGGGGGCAGAAGGTCGACTCCCCGGGGCCGCTCACACCTGCGCACGAGCACGCAATCGAGGCCCTGCAGCTGCGGGTGGCCGGGATGCAGCGGCTCCTGCAGACCTTCAAGTCGACCGCGTCCACGAAGGAAGCGTCCGCAGCCGGCCTGCAGTTGGCGGTGCAGGCGACGCGTCTGCAGGCGTCCGACGTCGTCTGGGAGGACCTGTTCCGGCTCGACTCGGAGGCAGTGATGGAGGAGGAGGACGTGTCGGGCGTGACCGCCCCAGCGTCGGTGTTCGTGAAGAACTCCGACCTCTATTCCGTCCGTTCGATGACGGCGATCTGGCAGCGCATCCACGGTGCCTCCACCGGGGGCACCCCGACCGGGCTGCACGGGAGCCTGCTCGCGTACCTGAAGGTCCTGCCGAGCGGCGTGCAGCTGTCGCCGTCAACGGAGGCGACGATCGTCGTCTCCACCGACCTCGCCTTCGAGGTCGGTGTCACCAACTCAGGCGAAAACCAGGAAGTGCAGGTCGAGGTGACGCTGACGATCCCGAAGCAGCCCACGCCGATCGTGAAGAAGGGGACGATCGACCTGATCGACCCGGGCGAGACCAAGCCGATCGTGTTCAAGGACTTCCCGGAGGTTCCGTTCGGCGAGAAGACCACCGTTCAGGTCAGCGTGAAGCCGGTGCCCGGCGAGACGAACACGACGAACAACTCCGCCGAGTACCCGGTCATCTTCTCGCTCGGGTAGCCGGATCGTGGATACCGCCCTCACCGTCGCGATCGGCGCGTGCGCCCTCGCGGCGATCGCGCTCTGCCTTTCTGCCGCGCTCGCCCATCGCGTACGAGGGCTGCGCCGGTCCCAATCTCTCGTCGTAGGCGGCTCTACACGGGACGTGGTCGAATTCGCCATTTCGCTGCAGGGGCGTATCGACGACCTCCACCGCGCGGTGGACGAGGTGGCATCCGGGCTGACGCGCGTCGACCGCCGTGTGGACGGATCCGTCACGAACACGGCAGTTGTTCGCTTCGACGCCTACGAGGACACCGGCGGCCAGCAGTCCGCCTCGTTCGCCTTCCTAGACGCGACCCGCACCGGCACCGTGGTGACCGCGATCCAGGGGCGCGACTACGCGCGGGTCTATGTGAAGGAGCTGGACCGCGGGAGGTCTTCGATGAAGCTCTCCCCCGAGGAGCAGGAGGCCGTCGAGCGGGCCATGTCCAGGTGATTGTCACCGCCGTCAGCGGTGACAATCACTAGCTCGCTGGTACGCTCAGCAGGCGTGTCACAGGTTCTCGTCCTGAACGCAAGCTTCGAGCCTCTGAACGTGTGCTCGGTGCGCCGAGCGCACGTCCTCGTGTGGAAGGGGAAGGCAGAGATCGTCGAGCGCTCGGATGATCCACTCCGCTCCGCCGGCTACTCGTGGGTGCGCCCCCTGGTGATCCGGCTGCTTCAGTACGTGCGCGTGCCCCGAGCGGTGAAGCGACGCATTTCGCGGCGGGTGCTGTTCGCCCGCGACGGCCACCGCTGCGTGTACTGCGGCACCCACGGCGGGCGCCTGACGCTCGACCATGTGGTGCCGCGATCGCGCGGAGGCGACTCGAGCTGGGAAAACGTCGTCACCGCGTGCGCGCCCTGCAACCTGCGGAAGGGCGACCGGCTGCCGGACGAGGCTCGCATGAAGCTGCCGAGGCCGCCGCGAGCGCCGGCACCGGTGCTGTTCATCCGCGTGGCGTTGCACCGCGTGCCCGAGCTCTGGCGGCCGTACCTGCCGCCGCACGAGGAGGACGCGGGGCTTGCTACCGAGGCGGCGTAGGTATTCCTCCGTGCTCGCCTTGTCGAGCTGAGGCCGAAGATCTAAGACCGCCGCAGAGCGGCGGGAAGTAAGACACCAGCCTGTCTCGCACTTTTCGTCGAGGCGGCAAAGGACGCCACGACCTTTCGTGCGAGCGAGGCTGGTGGTTGACCGCCCGCCGCTCTGCGGCGGTCTCCGATCTCAGGCTTGTGAAGCGCCCGGGTCACATATCAGGTGGGCCACACGCCGGCGCGTGACACGCGTCCCGGAGGCTCACGCCCAAGCACTCTGCCGAGCCAGCAGGCAGTCTGGATGAGGGCGTCGAGATCGACGCCGGTGGCGACGCCCTCTCGCTGCAGCAGGTAGACGACGTCCTCGGTGGCGACGTTGCCCTGGGCGCCCGGCGCGAAGGGACAGCCGCCGACTCCTCCTACCGACGTGTCGAGCAGCGTGGCGCCGGCCTCGACGGCCGCCCACGCACATGCCACGGCCGTCCCCCGCGTGTCGTGCAGGTGCACGCCGACGGGCTCGCGGAGCGTCCGGCGCAGGCGGTCGACCAGCGTCGCCACCTGGCGGGGGACGGCGACCCCGATCGTGTCGGCGAGGACGATCTCGGTGGCGCCCGCCGCTGCGCAGCGAGCGGCGAGGTCGTAGACGGCGCCCGCGTCGACCTCGCCCTCGAACGGGCAGCCGAACGCGCAGCTCAGGGTCACGGTCGCGCGGCGGTCGTCGGCCGCCGCGGCGGCGATCACGGCGGCGGCCCGCGCGAGCCCCTCGTCGACGGACGAGCCGCCGTTTCGCTGCTGGAACTCCTCCGTGGCGCCGATCGACACGTGCACCTCGCCCAGGCCTGTCGCGCGGAGACGCTCGTAGCCCCGCTCGTTGAGCACGAGCCCCGCCCACGTCACCCCCGCTGCCTCCGGGAGGGCCGCGACGACCTCCTCGGCGCCCGCCATCTGGGGTACGAGGTCGTCCCGCACGAAGCTCGCCACCTCGACGCGGCTCAGGCCGGCGGCGGCGAGACGGCCCGCGAGCTCGGCCCGGGTGGACGGCGCCAGCACGCGCTCCTCGTTCTGCAAGCCGTCGCGGGGCGCGACGTCGCAGATCTCCACCGCGTGACGCCGCCGGCGCATGCCGTATCTCTAGCCGTTCCGGCGCAGGAGTGAAAGCCCACGTGGTGTTGGATCTACACGCTGGTGTCGGGCGGACGCTGACAATCGAAGACCGCCGCAGAGCGGCGGGAAGTAGAACACCAGCCTGTCTCGCGGTTTTCGTCGCGGGCAAAGGACGTCACGACCTTTGGTGCGAGCGAGGCTTGTGTTTGACCACCCGCCGCTTTGCGGCGGTCTCCTCACTCGCGTCGACCACCGACTCTGATCTGGCGAAGCAGGAGTTCAGGCTGCAACAGTCGTCGCCCCCTCATCCTCGAGATCGGCCCGGTACGAGCCGAACACGCGGAGGTATGCGGTCTCTGCCTGCATCTCGGCGAGTGCGGCGACCACATCCTCGTCGAGAGGGTGACCGCCGAGCACCGCGTCGAAACGGTAGCGCCAGGGGGTGGCCGGGATCGGACGGGAGACGAGCTGCACCATGTCGATCGAGCGACGGGATAGCGGCTCGATGGCGCGGACGAGCGCACCCGGACGGTGGTCGGTGACGAAGGAGAGGGCGGTGCGCCAGGTCCCGTGCCGACGGTCGAGCCGGGTGTAGGGCGCCAGCGCGGCGAAGCGGGTGTAGGCCTCCGGGTGGTCGCCGACGTTGGCGTCGAGCACGACGAGCGAGTGCAGTCGTGCCGCTCGCTCGCTCGCGATCGCGACCACGGTGGGATCGGCGAGGGCCGCGACCGCTGCCGCTGCGTCGCCTGTCGTCCCGGCCACTGTCGCGCCGGCCCACGGCATGGAGGCGAGCAGACGCCGGCACTGATCGAGGGCGACCGGGTGGGAGCGGATCTCGCGCACGTCCCCGAGCGCGATCTCCGCCGTGCCGACGAGGCAGTGCCTGATCGGGAGGATCGCCTCCGCGACGATCGAGAGCGCCGAGTCGAAGAGCAGGTCATGGGTCTCGTTGACCGGGCCGACGAGCGAGCTCTCGATCGGAAGCACGCCGAACGTGCAGCTCCTGTCCGTCACCGCCCCGACCACGTCCGCAAACGACGGCAGCGCCATCACCCGGGCGGCCGGGAACAGCCGATCGCACGCTGCGGCGCTGTGTGCGCCTTCGCGGCCGGGGTAGGCGACGGTGAGCTCGTTGGACGTCATGTGCTGCCTTTCGGATTCGGGACGGCGATCCGCCGGAGATATCAGCTAGCCGGGGCGGGCGGGAGACGGATGCGCCGGCTAGCGCCGAAAGGCGAAGCCGAAGGAGAAGCCGAAGGAGGAAAACGCGAGGCCGAAGGTGTCGCGGGCGTTCTCCACAGGCCGCACACGGTAGGTGACCCGGCGGGCGCGCGCAAGCCGCAGCAGTACCGCGTGTCGCGCCGGGGAGAAAGCACGCCCCGGGCCAAGCCCGGGGCTCAGTGGGGGAGGTGCGCGCTTCGGGCCAGGCGCGCCGGGGATAAAAGCACGCCCCGGGCCAAGCCCGGGGCTCAGCCCCGGGCGTGCTTTCCGGCTAACCGAGTGCACTGAGCACAGCGTCGCCCATCTCGCGCGTCGTCGCGCTCCCCTCGAGATCGGGCGTCGGCGCAGTCTCGAGCGCCGCGTCCACCGCCGCGTCGAGGGTGTCCGCGTCGGCGATGCGCCCGAGCCCGTGGCGCAGGAGCAGCGCCGTCGAGCGCAGCATCGCCGCCGGGTTGGCGACCCCCTGCCCGGCGATCTGCGGCGCGGAGCCGTGGACGGGCTCGAACAGGCCCGGGCCGTCGTCGCCGAGCGAGGCCGACCCGGCCAGCCCGAGGCCGCCCGTGACCGCCGCAGCGATGTCGGAGAGGATGTCGCCAAAAGTGTTCTCCGTGACGACGACGTCAATCGTCTCGGGTGATGTCACGATCGTCATCGCGAACGAGTCGACGAGCGCGTGATCGAGGGCGATGTCCGAATACTCGGCGGCGCCGAGCTCGGTGACGACGTCGCGCCAGAGGCGCGACGTGTGCATTACGTTCACCTTGTCGACCGAGACGAGGCGCCGGCCGCGGCCGCGCGCGATCTCGAACGCACGCCGTGCGACGCGCTCCACCTCGGTGCGGGTGTACTCGCACGTGTCGAACCAGGTGCCGTCGTCGCGCGTGCCCTTGGCGCCGAAGTAGAGGCCGCCGGTGAGCTCCCGCACGATCATCATGTCGACCCCGTCGCCGCGAGCGGGCCGGAGATTGGCGTAGACGCTGAGCTCGCGGCGCAGGGCGAGGAGCCCCTGCTCGGGCCGCACCGGCTGACCGTCCAGCTTCGGCAGGCCGACGGCTCCGAGCAGCACGGCGTCTGCCGCCTTGCAGGCCGCGAGCGTCTCGTCGGGCAACGGCGTCCCGGTATCAAGGATCGCGTTGCCGCCGAACGGATGCTCGGAGTGCTCGATCCCGAGCGCGTCGAGCACGCGCACGGCCTCCGCGGCGACCTCGGGTCCGATCCCGTCGCCGGGCAGGACAGCGACCGTCGTCACGCCACGCCGTGGCCGCGCTCGTACGCCGCGATCTCGTCCTGGTGCTGGAGCGTGAGCCCGATCTCGTCGAGGCCGTGCAGGAGCCACGTCCGCGTCGCATCGTCGAACTCGAACTCGAACGTCTGGCCCTGCGGGTCCGTGATCGTGCGTCGCTCCAGGTCGACGCTCATCTCCGCACCCTCGACCGGGTCGACGAGCCCGATCAGGCGCTTCACCTCGGCTGTCGGCAGCGCGATCGTGACCAGGCCGATCTTGGAGGCGTTCGTTCGGAAGATGTCCCCGAACGACGAGGCGATCACGACGTCGAACCCGTAGTCCTGCAGCGCCCAGGCGGCGTGCTCGCGCGACGAGCCGCAGCCGAAGTTGCGTCCGGTGAGAAGGATCGACGCACCCCCGAAGGCGGGATCGTTGAGCTCGAACTCGGGCCGAGGCCGACCGTGCTCGTCGAGTCGCCAGTCGTAGAACAGGAACTCGCCGTACCCGGTGCGTTCGATCCGCTTGAGGAACGGCTTGGGGATGATCTGGTCGGTGTCGATGTCCGGCCGGTCGAGCACCGCGACCCGACCGGTGGTCGACGTGAAGGCTTTCACGCTGTCACCTCCCCGCGAGGCAGGAATCCGCGGGAGCGGATCCGTACCGCGGGAATCCGCCTTCGGCGGCAGACCCCTACAGCAGCCGCTTCGCGGCCTGATGTCACGCTCATGCGATTGCCCCCATCGGTTCGAGCGTGCGCACATCGACGAAGTGGCCGTTGATCGCCGCGGCTGCCGCCATCGCGGGGCTGACGAGGTGAGTGCGGCTGCCGACGCCTTGACGTCCTTCGAAGTTGCGGTTCGAGGTGGACGCGCAACGCTCACCCGGCGGGACGATGTCGGGATTCATCGCCAGGCACATCGAGCAGCCGGCGAGGCGCCACTCGAAGCCCGCGTCGAGGAAGACGCGGTCGAGGCCCTCCTCCTCCGCTTGCCGCCGCACCTTCGCAGAGCCGGGGACGACAAGCGCCGTCACGCGAGGGTCCACCTTCCGACCGGCGACCACGGCAGCCGCCGCACGAAGGTCCTCGATGCGTGAGTTGGTGCAGGAGCCGATGAAGACGTAGTCGACCGCGATGTCCTCGATGCATTCGCCCGGCCGGAGGCCCATGTACTCGAGCGCGCGCAGCGCGCCGGCGCGGTCGTCGGGATCGGGGAAGTCGTCGGGGTCGGGCACGGCACCGGTCACGGGGACGACCATGCCCGGGTTGGTGCCCCACGTCACTTGAGGAGCGAGCTCCTCCACGGCGACGGTGGCGTGCGTGTCGTACGTCGCACCGGGGTCGGATGTGAGCGATCGCCAGCGCTCGAGCGCGCGCTCCCAGTCGGCTCCCTGGGGTGCGCGCGGCCGCCCTTCCAGGAAGGCAAACGTTGTGTCGTCGGGGCCGATCATCCCGGCGCGGGCGCCGAGCTCGATCGACATGTTGCAGATCGTCAGCCGGCCCTCGATGGAGAGCCCGTGTACCGCCTCTCCGTCGTACTCGACGACATGGCCCCTGCCGCCCCCGACGCCGACCTGGCCGATCGCGCCGAGGATCATGTCCTTCGGCGTGAGACCGTACGGCAGCGCCCCGACGAACTCGATCAGCATCGTTCGGGGCCGGTGCTGCGCCAGCGTCTGCGTCGCGAGCACGTGCTCGACCTCCGTCGTCCCGATGCCGATCGCGAGTGCACCGAGCGCCCCGTGCGTGGACGTATGCGAATCCCCGCAGACGATCGTCTTGCCCGGCTGGGTGAGGCCGAGCTCGGGCCCGATCACGTGCACGATGCCCTCGCTACCCGTCCCCGTGGCATGCAGCTCGATGCCGAACTCCGCGCAGTTGGCCCGGAGCACGTCGAGCTGCTTCTTCGCCATCTGATCCTCGATGGGGCCCGGCAGGGTCGGGACGGCGTGATCCATCGTCGCCACGGTGAGCTCCGGCCTGCGGACGCGACGGCCCTCGAGCCGAAGGCCCTCGAAGGCCTGTGGCGAGGTGACCTCGTGCACGAGGTGCAGGTCGACGTAGAGGAGGGTGACGCCGTCATCGTCCACGCGCACGACGTGGTCGTCCCACACCTTCTCGAACAGCGTCCTGGGCATGGCTACATTTTGCCTGTCCAGGGCAACCGAGCCCCGGGCTGTGCCAACCGAGCCCCGGGCTGTGCCCGGGGCGTGCTTTCTCCTACGCGACGAGTACGTCCTCCAGAAACGCATCCGCATCGGGGGCGATGCGCACGGGGGCGAAGGTGTGTGCCACCGCCTGCGGTGTCTTCAGCCCGTCGCCGGTGACGAGGAGGACGACACGGTCGGTCGCCGCGACCTCGCCGGCGGCGACGGCAGCACGGAGCGCGCCGAGCGCGACGCCGGCCGCGGTCTCGCCGAAGACGCCGGTGGTGCGCGCGAGCAACGCCATGTTCTCGCCCACCGCGCCCTCTGCGACGGAGTGGATCGAGCCGCCGGTGCGCCGGGCAGTGGCGACCGCGAAGTCGCCGTCTGCGGGGTTGCCGATCGCGAGCGAGCGGGCGATCGTGTCGGGCCGCACGGGCTGCACGCGCGCGCCCTCGCGAAACGCCAGGGCGACGGGCTCACAGCCTTCGGCCTGGCCGCCGATCTGCCGCGGCGCAGGGCCGTCGACGAGGCCGAGCGCCTCCAGCTCCTCGAACCCTTGCCCGACCTTGTGGAAGAGGGCGCCCGATGCGATCGGGATCGCGACGACGTCCGGCGTCGTCCAGCCAAGCTGCTCGGTGAGCTCGTACGCGAGTGTCTTCGAGCCTTCGGCGTAGTAGGAGCGCAGGTTGACGTTGACGAAGCCCCAGTCGAGCTCGAACGAGAGCTCGACGGAGAGGCGGGCGCAGTGGTCGTAGGTGCCGTCGACGGCGTAGATGGTGGGTCCGTAGACGGCGGCTGCGGCGAGCTTTTCGGGCTCCAGGTCCGCGGGGCAGAACACAACGGCCTGCAACCCCTCCGCCGCGGCGCGGGCGGCGACGGCGCCGGCGAGGTTGCCGGTGGAGGAGCATGAGAGTGTCCCGAGGCCGAGCTCGATCGCCTTCTGCGCGGCGACGGCGACGACGCGGTCCTTGAACGAGTGGGTCGGGTTGGCAGTGTCGAGCTTCAGCCACAGCTCGCCGACCCCGATCTCCGCCGCCAGCCGAGGAGCTGGAACGAGCGGCGTGAAACCGGGGGCAAGGCGCGGCTTTGCGGGAGCCGAGACCGGCAGCAGGTCGGCGTAGCGCCAGATCGACGCCGGCCCCGAGGCGAGGCTCTCACGCGTGACGGTCGTCCGGAGCACGTCCCAGTCGTAGACCGGGTCGAGCGGCCCGAAACAGCGGGAGCACGTCCCGACCGCCTCGAGCGGGTGCTCGGTGGCGCAGACGCGACAGGAAAGGGATAGGGCTGACACGGGCGGAACCTCCTCGACTCGCTCGACACATCCGTCCGGGCTTGGCACCGTGCGCGGTCTCCCGAGCCGGTTGCCGAGGCGTCATAGGGCCGGTCCCTCAGCCTCTCTCGATGCGGAGCGGGACGGATCCCGCGTCCGTCCCAAGCGTACCCGACGCAGCGCCGCCGCGGTGCGAGGGCCGTCAACCGTCCTGCAGCTGCGCCGTGAGCCCGGCCAGGTCGACGATGCCCCAGTGCTCGACGATGCGGCCGTCGGTGTAGCGCACGAAGTCCATCACGCGGATCGTGGCGCGTCTGCCGGTCGCGGGGATGCCGAAGAAGTCGCCCGCGTGCGTGCCGGTGAAGGTCTTGTATGTGGCCACGAGGTCGCCTTCCGCGATCATGTGGACGACCTGCGCGTCATGGTCGGGGAACCCCTGGCGGATGGCGCCGAGGATGGCGCGCACCCCGTCCGGGCCGCCCGGGAGGCCCGGCGGGAGGGAATGGTCGACGAAGTCGGGCCGGACGAGCTCCTCCACGCGGTCGAGCTCGCCGCGGTGCTGGAGCACCTCGACGAACCGCCGCTGGCGCTCCTTGTTCTGCTTCGCCACCTGCTCGAACACGGTCTCGCTCATGGCTGTCTCCTTCGGACAAGAGGCCTGTTTAAGAAGATTGTCAACGGCATTGCCTACTTTTGTCAAGTATCTTTCATATATGAACTTCGACTCCGATTCCGTTCGGGCCCGGCGCGAGCGGATGCTGCTGCGGTTGCTGTTCCGCGCCACGCACACGATGAACGCGGAGATGACGCGGAGGGTTCGCGCGCGAGGCTGGGGGGCGTTTCAGCCGTCGTTCACGACCCTGCTCGGCCACCTGGACACGGAGGGGACGACGATCACGACGCTGGCGGCGCGCATCGGCACCTCGCGGCAGGCGGTGAGCCAGCTGGCGCAGGCGATCGAGGAGGCTGGGCTGGTGGAGCGGGTGCCGCACCCCACCGACGGGCGCAGCGTGCTCGTCCGCCACACGGAGGCGGGCCGCCGCCTCCTGCTCGACGCGCTCGAGGTGATGGAGACGATCGAGGCGGAGTACGCCGACCGCGCGGGCGGGATCGAGATCGCCGAGCTGAAGCGCTTCCTCGCCCACCTGCTCGGCGAGATCGACCCGGCCGGCGCGCTGAGGCCTGGCTGACCGGTTGACGGCGAGGTGGTACCAGCCGGGGCACGTTCGAACCCTCGACTCACGCCGGTCGCGAACCGCCTCGCATCGGAATCGCGCGGCCCGCCGAGGCGGTAGGTTCGTGGGCGATGGCTTTCGTCCTGGACACCCGCACGGCACCGGCCTGGGCGATCGCACACGGGCTCGTCCCCGCTGATACGAGGATCCTCGCCGAGGAGCTCGAGGGCGGCGTGTCGGCATCCGTGATCGCCCTCCGCGCTCCCGAGACGGGGCAGGCGATCGTGGTCAAGCAGGCACTGCCCCGGCTGCGTGTGCAGGACGAGTGGCTCGCCACCCAGGAGCGGGCGGAGACCGAGGCCAACGCGATGCGACTCTGTGCCGAGCTCAGCCCCGGAGCCGTTCCGCGCGTGCTCGCAACCGACCCTGACGAGCACGTGCTCGCGATGGAGCTGATCGACGGATGCTCGAACTGGCAGGCGGAGGTGGCAGTCGGCAACGTCCACGCCGAGCTTGGCAGCTGGGCGGGGATGACGCTCGGAACCTGGCACGCCACATCGACCGGCCGGCCCGACGTGGTCGCCCGGTACGGCGATCTCACGGCGTTCGAGCAGCTGCGCCTACGCCCGTTCCACGAGACGGTGATGCGAAGGCTCCCCGACCTTGCCTCGGCAATCGCGCCGCGCGTCGACGACCTCCGGGATCGCCGCCGATGCCTCGTCCACGGCGACTACGCGCTGAAGAACATGCTCGTGGGCACCTCCGGCCCCTGGGTGCTCGACTTCGAGGTGGCCCACTTCGGGAACCCGGTCTTCGACCTGGGATTCTTCCTCTCGTTCGTTGTGCTCTCCGCCATCCGCTGGGAGCCGCTCGCCACCGAGCTCGAGGGGCTCGCGGACGGGTTCCTCGCAGGCTACGAGGCGACCGCCGGCCCGGGGTTCGCGGGCTCGCCGGCCGACCTCGTGGCGCACACCGGCTGCCTCGTGCTCGCGCGCACGGATGGCACCTCGCCGGCGCAGTTCCTCGACGCTCCCTCGCGCGAGCGGGCCCGCGCTCGAGGTCGCGCGCTCCTGCTCGAGCCGGAGCGGGGCCTCTGGCGATGACGATCGAAGACGTCTTCGGCTGGGAGGCGCTCGACTCCCGCGGGACGCCCACCGTCGCCTGCTTCGTCCGGCTGGCCGGGGGTTCCGAGGGTGAGGCGATCGTGCCGTCGGGCGCGTCGACCGGCTCGCACGAGGCCTTCGAGCACAGGGACGGCGGCGAGCGCTACGGAGGCAAGGGCGTGCTGGGAGCGCTTGGGGCCCTGCGCGACGAGATTCGCCCTGCCCTCGTCGGCCGCGATGCCTCCGACCAGGAGAGCATCGATACGGCGCTGCGAGCACTCGACGGCACCTCCGACCTGCACCGACTCGGCGCCAACGCCGTGCTCGCCGCTTCCGTCGCGTGCGCACTCGCCGCGGCGCGATCGGCCGGTCTGCCACTCTGGCAGGCGCTCGCTCCGGACGAGGCGCCGCTGCTGCCGCTTCCGATGGTGAACGTCATCTCGGGCGGCGCGCACGCCGGAGGCATGATCGACGTGCAGGACTTCCTCGTCGTCCCGGCCGGCGCCTCGAGCTTCGGTGAGGCGATCGAGTGGGCGGTCCGCGTGCGGGCCGCGACCGCCGAGGTGCTGCGCAGCAAGGGTCACGTCGTCTCACTCGTCGCGGACGAGGGTGGCCTCGCTGCGCAGCTGCCGTCCAACCGCGCGGCGCTCGATGCGCTGCTCGCCGGTATCGAGCGGAGCGGCCTCCGCCCCGGGGACGAGGCAGCAATCGCCGTCGACGTCGCTGCCACACAGCTCGTCGTCGGAAACGGCTACGCGTTCGCGCGGGAGCAGCGGACGCTACGGGCTGCCGAGCTCGTCGAGCAGCTCGCGACCTGGATCGACGACTACCCGATCGTCTCGATCGAGGATGCGCTCGGCGAGGACGACTCCGCGGGCTGGTCTCTCGCGACCGATCGCCTCGCGCGGCGGATCCAGCTCGTCGGGGACGCCCTGTTCGCGACGTCGCCTGACCGGCTCCGCGCCGGTATCCACGACGGGATCGCGAACGCCGTACTCGTGAAGCCGAACCAGGTCGGCACCCTGACCGACGCCCGGAGGGTCGTCGAGATCGCGCGGGCGGCCGGCTACGCCACCGTGCTCTCGGCGCGCTCGGGAGAGACAGAGGACGCCTGGCTCGCAGACCTTGCGGTCGGGTGGCGGACGGGGCAGCTGAAGGTGGGGTCGACGATGCGCGCCGAGCGCACTGCCAAGTGGAACCGCCTGCTTCGGATCGAGGCGGAACGGCCGGACGCACGCTTCGCCGGACGCGACGCCCTCGCGCCCTTCACCAGCTGATGCGCACAGGTCGGATGGAGCTAACGAGACAGCTTGCAAACCCGAATCTCACGCTGGATAGGCTTCTTTCTGGCCTCAGTTGAGGCCATCGGGGCCTGGCACCCGGCACGACGTCCCGGGGTAGGCCGCCGTGCAAACGTCACCGAGGAGGGCAAATGCCGATCCGTGGCCTCGACCACATAGACCTCACCGTCAGCGATGTCGACCGCTCCCTCGCCTTCTACCTCGGAATGCTCGGACCGATCGGGCTCACGGTCGAGGGTCGGTTCCCGAGCTACCGCGGGACCGAAGAGATCGTCTATCTCGGCTTCGGTCACAAGCATGTCCCGGCAACCCAGCCTGAGACCCGACTAGGTCTTCGAAAGGCCGACGGCGGCAAACATCGCCCGTATGAGGTGGGAATCGAACACCTCGCATTTACAGTCGACAGCCGCAACGAGGTCGACGACGCGTATCAACGCTGTCTCGACATGGGCGCCCGAATCCACACTCCTCCGGAGGAGGAGTGGGATCTTCCTGGGTACTACGCCTTCTTCGTCTTCGACCCCGACGGAATCCGGATCGAGGTCGACCACTGGTCCGACGAGGTGCGTCGGGAGTGGGACGAGGGCAGGCATCGTGAGCTGAAGCGGGACCCAACGGAGATACGTCGGTAACCGTCCCAAAGAACGTAGAAGAAGCACAGCGGCGCAGCCGCGCAGCGGGAATGGACCTAGGCGGACTCGAACCGTGACAGCGTCACCGCCCCCTTCGACGCGGACGAGACGAGCGTGGCGTAGTTGGCGAGCGCGCCGCGACGGTAGCGCGGCTCGGGCTCGACGAAGCCCGCCAGTCGCTCGGCGAGCGCAGCGTCCGAGAGCTCGACGTTCAGCTCGCCCTTCGCAACGTCGATCACCACCGTGTCGCCCTCGCGCAGCGCCGCCAGCGGGCCGCCCTTCGAGGCCTCCGGCGAAACGTGGCCGACCATGAACCCGTGCGTCGCGCCGGAGAACCGGCCGTCGGTGACGAGAGCGACGGACTCCGAGAGCCCCTCGCCCACGATCGCGGCGGTGACGTGCAGCATCTCGCGCATCCCGGGCCCGCCGTGCGGTCCCTCGTAGCGGATCACGACCACGTCGCCCGCGCGGAGCGCGCCGGCCTTCACCGCCGCGAAGGTCTCCTCCTCGGAGTCGAAAACGCGCGCCGGGCCGCGGTGCAGCGTGCGCTCGTGACCGGCGAGCTTCACCACGCAGCCCTCCGGCGAGAGGTTGCCGTAGAGGACGGCGACGCCGCCACGCGGCTTGAGCGGCGTCGCGATCGGCACCACGACCTCCTGGCCCTCGGTCTCGACCGCCGCGTCGGCGACCTCGCCGAGCGTGCGGCCGTCGACGCAGCGGGCCTCCGCGTGAAGGAGGCCTCCTTGCTTCAGCTCCCGCATCACCAGGCCGACCCCGCCCGCTCGGTACATATCGTTCGCGTGCCAGCGGCCCCACGGCTTCATGTCCGCCACGATCGGCGTCGACGCGGAAACCCGCTCGAAGTCGTCGATCGTGAAGTCGATCCCGAAGTCGCGCGCTATGGCGACGAGATGGAGCACACCGTTGGTCGACCCTCCCGTTGCGGCCACGGACGCCGCGGCGTTCTCGAACGACTCCCTTGTCACCACCGAGCGCGGCCGCACGTCGTCGCGTACGAGCTGCACCGCGAGCTTGCCGATCTCGTAGGCAGCCTCCTCCTTGTCGCGATGCATCGCCGGGATCCCGTTGGCGCCGATCGGGGAAAGACCGAGGAAGTCGAGGATCGTCGACATCGTGTTGGCCGTGAACTGCCCGCCGCAGGCGCCCGCGCCCGGGCAGGCAGCGGTCTCGAGCTCGTGCAGGTCGGCGTCGGAGAGCTTGCCGGCCGCGTGCGCGCCGATCCCCTCGTACACGTCCGCCACCGACACCTCGCGACCCCGGTAGAGCCCCGGCGCGATCGAGCCCGTGTAGTACACGACCGACGGGATGTCGAGACGCCCGGCCGCCATCGCCGCGCCGGGGTTCGTCTTGTCGCACGCGACGAGGCAGACCAGCCCGTCGAAGAGGTGCCCGCGAGCCACGAGCTCGATCGAGTCCGCGATCACCTCGCGGGAGACGAGCGAGGCGCGCATGCCCGATGTGCCCATCGACACGCCGTCGGAGACCGCGATCGTGTTGAACTCCATCGGCGTCCCGCCCGCGTCGCGCACGCCGCGCTTCACGTGCACGGCGAGGTCGCGCTGGTTGAGGTTGCACGGCATCGTCTCGATCCACGTCGTGCCGACGCCGACGATCGGCTTCGCGAGATCCTCGTCAGTGAAACCTGTGCCCTTGAGCATCGCGCGCGCCCCCGCCCGGTCGGGGCCGTCGGTAAGGGCTGCGCTCTGTCGCTTGGCCGGGTTGGACGGCTGGTCGTAGGGCGTGGTCACGATACTGCCTCTCCTGTCTCGACGGGGTATTCGGCCCGGCGGCACCACTCGCTGAACGAGCCGGGGTACATCCTCGCGTCCTCACGGCCGGCGAGCACGAGTGCATGTATGACGACGGCCGCCGTCACGCCCGAGCCGCAGTACGCGGCGACCTCCGGTGCCTCGATCGCGCCCGCCGGCAGCGGCTCTTCGAAATACGCGTTGCGCGCCCCCGGGATGCGTCCGGCGACCGGGTCGAGCGGCTCCGTGTCACCGCGCCAGCGTTCGGGGGCGCGGGCGTCGTAGAGGACGAGCGACGAATCGCCGAGGCGCTCGAGGATCTCCTCCGCCTCGATCACGGTGTCGGTGCGGACGCGGGGGACGAAGCGGTGTCTGACACCGCTGGCGGCGATGTCCGACACCACCGGCCCGACGTACGCGCGCATGTCCATCGTGCCGCACGCGTCGTGGCCGAGGTGGCGCAGCAGCCACCAGCAGCGCGCCGCCCAGCCCGTCCCATCGTCGACCGCCAGCACGAACGTGTCGTCGCCGATGCCCGCGCGCGAGAACGCCGCGGCCAGCACATCCGGCTCGGGCAGCGGATGGCGCCCGCGGCTCGCGTCGCCGATCTCACCGGTGAGGTCGCCCTCGGGGTCGAGGTGGACGGCGCCGGGGATATGACCTTCGAGGTAGGTGTCGCGCGGGCGGCAGTCGACCAGGCGCACGGTCATCCCAGGGTCCCGTGCGGCGTCACCCGGAGCTCGAGCACCTTGTGCAAGGGGAAGCGGTCCCGTAACGCGGCCCCGCACGCGGCCGGATCGTCGGCCCACACGATCACGGTCGGCCCCGAGCCGGAGAGGGTGGCGCCGCGCGCGCCCGGCGGCAGGTCGGCGTGCACCGCGTCGAGGATCTTCGAGGGCCGGTACGGCTGATGAAGGCGGTCGACGAGAGCGCGGACGAACAGGTCGCCGTCGCCGCTTGCGATCGCGGCGCCGAGCAGCGTCGCGTGCCCAGCCGTCACCGTGGCGTCGGCGTGCGGCACCAGCTCCGGCAGCGCGTGGCGTGACAGCGCCGTCCGCACCCGCAGCTGCGGCACCACGGCCACGGGAGCAAGCGGCAGCGTGTCCGCGATGCGCGTGATGTGCCGGTCACACATCAGCGTCACGCCGCCCACCAGCGTGGCGGCGAGGTTGTCGCCGTGGCTCTCGAGCTCGAGCGCAGTCGCCAGTAGCTCGTCAGCGCTTGCGTCCGGCCTGGCCGCGACGAGCCCCAGCACGATCGCCGCCGCCGACGAGCCGAGGCCGCGCTCCAGCGGGATGCGGTTGACGAACCGGAAGCGCTTCCCGGCCGGGTCGGCCAGCTTCGCGTAGGCCTTCACGCCGAGATTCGTCAGATCGGCCGGGATCTCGTCCGCGCCGACCCCCTCGACCTCGACCCCGGCGCCGTCCGTGACCTCAAGCTCGTTCCAGAGATCGAGAGCGACAGCTACGCAATCGAAGCCCGGCCCAAGGTTCGCGGAGCTAGCGGGTGCGCGCAGAATCATTGGAGGTCTCCTGCGGCGGCCTTCCGGATTGCGTCAGGGTCCGCCTCGACCTCGAGCGGCGGCGGAGCGAGCCGATCGGCGGTAGCGACGTCCTTGAGGCCGTGTCCCGTGATCGTGACCACCAGGCGCGCTCCCGGCACGTCGCCTCGTCGGATCGCGGCCAAGCCGGCGGCGCTCGACGGCTCGCAGAAGAGCCCTTCCAGGGTGGCCAGCTCCTCCCAGGCGGTGAGGATCTCGGCATCGTCGACGCTCCGCACCATTGCGTCGGCTGCGCGGACGGCCTCCCGGTGTGCGGGCTCGCCGATACGAATAGCTGTCGCGATCGTGTGCTGGCGGTCGGCGGCCTGCACCGAGACGATCGGCGTCTGCAGGCCGAGCTCGCTCACAGCCTGCGCATACGACGCGGTGTTGCCGCCCCCGCCGTATGGGATCACGAAGGCGTCAGGAGCACCCCCGAGCTGCTCGACGATCTCGTAGACCGCGGTCTTCTGCCCCTCCCGGCGGTATGGGTTCAGCGAGTTGACCAGGACGTGGTTCCCGTCCTCGCCGAGCGCACGGGCGGCGGCCAGCGTGTCGTCGAAGCTCCCACGCACGGCGAGCACGAGGGCGCCGTGCATGCGGGCCTGAGCCACCTTCTCGCCCGTCGCCCCCTCCGAGGTCAGGATCAGCGCGGGGATCCCCGCACGCGCCGCGTATGCCGCCGCCGACGCTGCCGTGTTTCCCGTCGACGCGCAGACCACGGCCTGCGCCCCCTCCTCGAGGGCCTTCGAGACGGCCATGGTCATGCCGCGGTCCTTGTAGCTGCCGGTCGGATTCGCGCCCTCCCACTTGAGCCAGATCTCGCGGCCGTAGCGCTCCGACAGCCGCGGCGCCTGAAGCAGCGGCGTCGACCCCTCCTCGAGCGAAACGACTGGCGTCGTTTCGCTAACAGGAAGCACCTGTCGGAATCGCTCGATGAGCGGGCGCGGCATGTAGGTGTCTTTCTAGCGCAGTCCGGCGAAGCCCGAGTGCGCTACGCCCAACCCATCTCCTCGACGCCGCGCTGCGACACCACCGGCAGAGCGTTCGCGTCGCCGCGGGACTCGGGCAGAGCGCGGATCGACGCGAGCGCGGCCTGCACCCGTCCCCCGGGCGCCTCGTGCGTGACGATGTGGAGCACCGCTCCCCCGTCTGCCGGCTGCTGCACGAGCCGAGCCACCGAGACCCCCTCGGCCGCGAGTTCCTGCGCCAGCCGCGCGAGCACGCCGGCGCGGTCCTCGACCTCGAGGCGCAGATACCAGGACGAGGACAGGTCGCCGGGCTCGAGCCGGTCGAGCGAGCGCCAGACGGGATCGTTCTGGAGGAACCCGGTGCCGGTGGTGCCGACGACCGAGACCATGTCGGCGACGACGGCGGAGGCGGTCTCGGTGCCGCCCGCCCCGGGGCCCTCGAGGGTGATCTCCCGGATCGCGTCACCCTGGAGCATGACCGCGTTGAACGCGCCCTCGACCGCGGCCAGCGGATGGTGAGCGTCCACGAGGGCCGGGCCGACCCGGACGTCGACGCGGTTGCCGGTGAGGGTGGCACGCCCCACGAGCTTGACGTGCATCTCCATTGCCCGCGCGGCAGCCACCACCTCGTCGGTGACGTCTTCGATGCCGTCGACTTCCACCCACTCGATGGGGACGCGGGACCCGAAGGCGACGGTGGCGAGGATCGCCATCTTCGCCGCGGCGTCGAAGCCTGCAACGTCGTCCGTCGGGTCGGCCTCCGCAAACCCGAGCCGCTGTGCCTCCGCGAGCGCGTCCGCGTAGGAGCGGCCGCTCTCCATCTCGGAGAGGATGAAGTTGGTCGTGCCGTTGACGATGCCGAGCACCCGGTGCACGTTGGTGACGACGAGCGACTCGCGAAGCACCTTGATCACGGGGATCGCGGCGCAGACGGAGGCCTCGAACCGCAGCTGAACGCCTCCGTCACGGGCCGCCTCGAACAGCTCAGGGCCGCGGCGTGCGACGAGTTGCTTGTTCGCCGTCACGACGGGCTTGCCGCGCCGCAGTAGCTCGAGCACGTAGCCGCCTGCCGGGTCGACGCCGCCCATTACCTCGGCCACGAGCTGGATCGACGGGTCGTCGAGGATCGCAGCGGGGTCATCGGTAAGCAAGCCGGGAGGAGCGTCGAACCCGCGCGTCTTCGCGGGGTCGCGGACGAGCGCGCGCACGACCCGCAGCCGGTGACCCGTGGCACGCTCGATCTCGTCGCCCTGCTCCTCGAGCAGGCGGTGCACCGCCGCGCCGACGGTGCCGTAGCCGAGCAGGGCTACGGGAACGTCGACGGACGCCACCCTAGGCGTCCCCCGCGCGATGCATCAGCCCGCGCAGCTCCTTGCCGACCGCGGCGAGCTGGGTCGCCGCCGCCTGCTCGCGCAGCCGCTTCAGCTCGGCCTCGCCGTTCTCCATGTCCTCGATCCATCGCTTCGCCCACGCGCCGGACTGCACGTCGGCGAGGATCTCGGCCATCGTGTCACGGACGCGCTGGTCGATCACCCGAGGCCCGCTCGTGTAGTCGCCGAACTCCGCTGTGTCCGACACCGACCAACGCATCCGCTCGAGCCCGCCCTCGTAGATCAGGTCGACGATCAGCTTCAGCTCGTGCAGGCACTCGTAGTAGGCGATCTCCGGCTGGTAGCCGGCGGCCACCAACGTCTCGAATCCTGCGCGCACCAGCTCGGCCGTGCCGCCGCAGAGGACAGCCTGTTCGCCGAAGAGGTCGGTTTCCGTCTCTTCACGGAACGTCGTCTCGAGAATGCCGGCTCGCCCGGCGCCGATCCCGGTCGCATACGCGAGCGCGAGATCGCGTGCGGTCCCCGTCGCGTCCTGCCCGACGGCGATCAGCGCAGGCGTCCCGTACCCCTCGGTGAACAGGCGCCGCACGATGTGGCCGGGGCCCTTCGGTGCGACCATGATCACGTCGTGGCGCTCGCTCGGCGCGACGCGCCCGTAGAGGACGTTGAAGCCGTGCGCGAACAGCACTGCGGCGCGCGGCTCGAGGTTCGGCTCCACCCAGTCCGCCCACACCTGCGGCTGCACCTGGTCGGGAAGGAGCATCGCGACGAGCTGCGCACCGCGCACCGCGTCCTCGACACTGCGAACCGTGAGGCCCGCGGCCTCGGCCTCCGGGCGGGAGGCCGAGGCCTTGCGGAGGCCGACCTCGACCCGAACGCCGGAGTCGCGCAGGTTGAGAGCGTGGGCGTGACCCTGGCTGCCGTAGCCGACCACGGCCACCTTGCCGGAGAGCAGAGAGAGGTCGCCGCCGGAGAGGATGGTTGCCATCAAAGTCCCTTCGTCGTCATCGCCGTAGGGGCGAGGCTACTCCTGCGTCAGGTGCCTCGCCCTCGATTGATCTCGCGTCTAATTGATCGCGGCCAGCCTACGTCCTTGGCGCCGCGTGGAGGCCCGGGACATGCCGATGCGTCCGGTGCGAACGAGCTCTGCCACCCCGTGCGGCCGGCACAGCTCGTTGAAGGCGTCGAGCTCCTCGGGCGTGCCGACGAGCTCGAACACGACCGCGTCCGGGCCGAGGTCGAGCACGCGCGCGCGGAACGCGTCCGCAGTGGCGATCAGCTCCGCGCGACGCTCGGGCGTGGCGCTCACCTTGATCACCATCAGCTCCCGCTCGACGGCCTCGCCCGCGACGAGCTCGGTCACGCGCAGCACGTTCACGAGCTTGTGGATCTGCTTCTCCATCTGCTCCAGCGAGTGCTGCGAGCAGTCGACGCGCAGCGTGATACACGAGACGCCCGGCCGCTCCGTCGGCCCGACGGCGAGCGATTCGATGTTGAACCCGCGCCGCGCGAACATGGTCGTGATGCGGGTCAGCGCGCCCGGCCTGTCCTCGACGGTGACGCTGATCGTGTGCTTCACGACGCCCCTCGCTTCCCCGGCCGGCTCGGGTTACGGCCGGCGGAGCCGGCCTCCACCCGCGCCTGACGCCGCTCGCCGCAGGCTCGCAGCGCCGGCGCCGCGGGGCCCGTGCTCACGTGCACTGTTCCCCGCGTCGCCGGCTTGCGCCCTTTGCGAGCGCCGCCCCGGGAAACCGAGGGGGTGGTGTTGTAAGGACTCACGAAGGGGCCTCGACCTGCTCCGAGTACTCGATCATGTCGAGCGCGGCCGCACCGGCGGGGATCATCGGGAAGCACTGCTCGGCCGGGTCGACGTGGACGTCGACGACGACGGTGCGCCCGAGCGCGAGCGCCTCCTCGAGCGCCGGCTGCACCTCCCTGTGCTCCGTCACCGTCATTCCCACGGCACCGTATGCCTCCGCCAGACGCGCGTAGTCGGGCACGGCGCGCGTGAGGTGCACGTGCGAGCGCCGCCCGTCGAAGAACATGTCCTGCCACTGCGTGACCATGCCCAGGTGCGCGTTGTTGACGAGCAGCACGACGATGGGGAGATCATCGAGCACGGCCGTTGCGAGCTCCTGGCAGGTCATCTGGAAGCAGCCGTCGCCGTCGACGCAGACGACCGTCGCCTCGGGCCGCGCGGCCTTGGCGCCGATTGCGGCGGGGATGCCGTAGCCCATCGTGCCGAGCCCGCCCGAGGTGATGAACGAGCGCGGCCGCTCCGAGAGCACGTACTGCATGGCCCACATCTGGTGCTGGCCCACACCAGTCGTCACGATCACGTCCTCGCCGGCGGTGAGCTCCTGGAAGGTCTCGAGCACCGCCTGCGGCTTCAGCCACTCGTCGCTCGTCCCGTAGCGGAGCGGGAACTCGTCCCGCCAGTCGGCGATCCGCTGCAGCCACGCTTCCGGTGAGGGAACGCCCTCGGCGCGGTGCCTCGTCATCTCGCCGGTGAGCTCGCGCAGCGCGATCGCAAGCGGGCCCACGACGGGGATGTCCGCCTCGCGCAGCTTCGAGATCTCCGCCGCGTCGATGTCGAGGTGCACGATCGTCGCGCCCGGCGCGAAGGCGGCGAGCTTTCCGGTCACGCGGTCGTCGAAGCGCGACCCGACGGCGACGAGCACGTCGCACGTGTTCATGGCCAGGTTCGACCACTTGGGGCCGTGCATCCCCGGCCAGCCGAAGTGCAGCTCGTGCGTCTCCGGGAAGGCGCTCTTCCCCATCAGGGTCGTGATCACCGGCAGACGGCCCGTCTCCGCCAGCGCGAGCAGCTCCTCACAGGCGTCTGCGTTGAGGGTGCCGCCGCCGACGTACAGGACGGGCTTCTCGGCGTGGGCGATCGCCCTTGCCGCCTCGCGGATCTGGAGCGGGTGCACCTTGGTCGGCGGCTTCCAGCCGGGAAGGTCGACGGCGTCCGGGTAGCGGAAGTCGAGCTCGGCCTCCTGTACGTCCCGCGGCACGTCGACGAGCACCGGCCCGCAGCGCCCCGAACGGGCGACGTGGAAGGCAGCCTTCATCACCTCCGGGATCTCGCGGGCGTCCTGCACGAGCCAGGAGTGCTTGACGATGGGCATGGTGACGCCGGTGATGTCGCACTCCTGGAAGGCGTCGGTGCCGATCAGGTGGGTGCGCACCTGGCCGGTGATGCACACGAGCGGCGTCGAATCCATCCACGCGTCGGCGATGGGCGTGACGAGGTTGGTCGCGCCGGGGCCGGACGTAGCGATTGCGACGCCGACTCTGCCCGACGCGCGCGCGTACCCCTCCGCCATGTGGCCGGCGCCCTGCTCGTGCCGCGCCAGGACGTGGCGAACGGTGGAGCCGTGGGCCATGGCGTCATAGGTCGGCATGATGGCGCCGCCCGGGATCCCGAACATGACCTCGACGCCCTCTGCTTCCAGCGAGCGCAGGATGGCGTCGGCTCCTCTCATCTTCATCGTGGCGCCCCCAGGGCGAACTCGGTGTCGCGGCGTGAGCTCGGCAGCATTCCGAGTACCGCATCCACGAATTCGCGGGTGGTGGCTGCTACCCCTGCTTGCGTCATGTCGGCGGGTCGCGAGCGGGACGCAAGCGCCGTAGCAAGGCTCTCCTCGAGCGCCTCGGCTGCGGCGCGACGCCCGAGGCCCTCGTCGAGCAGGAGCGCCGCGGCGAGCAGCATCTCGCTCGGGTTGGCGACACCCTGGCCCGCGATGTCGTGGGCGGCCCCGTGGGTCGGGGCGAACAACCCCGGCCCGTCCGGAGACAGGTAGCCGGTCGCGGCGAGCTGCCGCCTCCCGCCGAGGCGCGGTGCCTCGACGACCGCGTCAGCGACGGCCTCCTCGACGACGAGCACGCCGAGACCGCCGCCGTCCTCCGTCAGGCAGTGCAGCGCATCCGCGAGCGCGAGGTGCGTCACCTCGACGCCGTCGTGACGCTCGGCGTGCCGGTCGACCCGCTCCCACCAGGCGCCGTTTACGCCGACGGACGCGAGGCGGCCGCCGTGCGCGCGTGCCGCGGCAAAGGCGCGGTCGAGTGCCCAATCCGGCGCGCTGCCCGGGAGGGGCGAGAACGTCGTCGTGCCGGCGTCGTGTGCCGCCACGGCGCGCGTTACGCGGACGGAGAGGTCGAGCGCCGCCTTCACGCCCGCGAGCGCGGGTGCCGTGGCGCCGGCGACGAGGACAGCGTCGGCGGAGAGCGCGGCGTTCCGGGTCGCCGCCGGCAGTGGGTGACCGGCCTGCATCACGGCCTCGCCGTCGAAGGGCGGATGCACCTCCTCGATGCGGAAACCGTGGTGCCGCGAGACCTGGGCCAGAGCGCGGCTGGCCGCCGCCGTCACCTCCGGCCCGATGCCATGGCCTGCGAGGCAGGCGACGACGAACGTACGGCCGCTCACGGCTGTTCCTCCAGCCCAAGCGGCGAATCCGCTCCCGCGGATCCGCCGCGCGCAAAGATCCCTGAAGGCGTCCGCTTCGCGGCCGCAGCGCCACGTCTCATCGAGCGATGCACCACCGCTCGGAGCGCCGGGGCCGCTCTCATCGATTGTTGGGTGTGCAATTTCATGTGGGATCTCCTTGTCGGCCGCCCTGAGGGCGTACCGGTGGTGTGGTCTGGTCGGCGTGTGCGTCCCCGGGACGCGTGAGCGGCATCTCCCCCTAGAGGGGGAGAATCAGGATCTCGACGCCGATGACGCGCGATACCGCGACGCGGGGGGCGCCGAGGGTCGCGGATACGTCACGACGGAGCATGGACGCAGTGTGACGACGGTTCCGGGCCTTGTCAAAGCCGTGTCGTCGAGACGAGCTTTTCGACCGCGCCTGCCGGAGTTCCCCCGTCAGCGCGCCGCGCCGGACGAACGTCGCACGGATCAGGCTGGCCCGTAGCGAGGAGGCGGTTGCTAGTGCGACTTGAACGGATCGACGTAGACGTCGTCGATCATCCAGGTCGCTTCTTCCTCCTCCGCGCTGAAGCGGAGGGCGACCGGAGCGGTACGGGTCGTCGCAACTGCCGCGCGGAGGTCGACGTGCAGCTTGACGATCGAGCTGGCCCGCCACGTATCTGTCGCGGCGATGTACGCGATGGGCATCGTGTTGACGCTGCCGCCGAGATCCTCGTAGAGCACCTCGATGAGCAGCCGCGCGGCGCGCGAGCCGCTGGCGCGGACGTAGAAGCGGAGCGTCGGATGGAACGCGGTGATGCACATCGTCGCGCTCGTTTCTCGCGGTCGCGGTGCCGCTTGCGACGCTGACGAGCTCGACGCGCGCCCCGTCATTCCTGACGGTCGTAGCGCTGGTTGGCGCCTTCGCCGCCGCCTCGCGGATCGAGTTCGAGACGGCGACGGGCTCGGCCGTGCCGACCCAACTCGTCCTTGTTCCGATGCTCTTCGCTCTCCCGGTTGGCGACGTGCCGCTGTACGTGATGCTCGGTCTCGTCATCGGTCAGATCTCCGACTATGTCAGCGGCCGCGTCCATCCCGAGCGGGTCACCTTGCTGATCGGCAGCGCCTGGTATTCGCTCGGTCCCGCGCTCGTCGTCCTCGCTGTCGGGGAAGCCTCGCCGACCCTTGACGATTGGCCGCTCTACCTCGCGGCGCTCGCGGCGCAGTTCCTCGTGGACGGCGCCACCTCGATCGCGCGTGAGACGGCGGCCATCGGCATCCGGGCGCGCTCGCTCGTGGGCCCACTCGCCGGTGTGTTCCTGGTCGACGCGCTGCTCGCCCCTGCTGGCCTCGCTGCGGCCTTTGCCGCCGCTGCGTTCGACGGCGGGTTCGTGCTCGTTTTCCCTTTGCTCGGCCTGATCGCTCTGTTTGCGCGCGAGCACCGTGTCAGCGTCGACCATGCGATCGAGCTTTCGCACGCCTACCGCGGGACGGCCTTCCTGCTCGGCGACGTCGTCGAAGCCGACGATGAGTACACCGGCGCGCACAGCCGCCAGGTTGTCGAGCTGGTGCTCGGCGTCGCCGACGAGTTCGGGCTCGACCCGCTCGCGCGGCGGAAGGCTGAGTTCACGGCGCTCCTGCACGACGTCGGCAAGATCAAGATCCCGAGCGAGATCATCAACAAGCCCGGGCGCCTCGACGAGGTGGAGCGGGCGCTGATGGAGACGCACACGCTCGAGGGCGAGCGCATTCTCGATCGCGTCGGTGGACTCCTTGGCGAGGTCGGCACGCTCGTCCGCTCCTGCCACGAGCGCTATGACGGCCGCGGCTACCCCGATGGGCTCCAGGCTGACGAGATCCCGCTCATCGCCCGCGTCGTCTGCTGCTGCGATGCCTTCAACGCGATGACGACCGACCGCTCCTACCGGCAGGCGCTCCCGCTCGTCGAAGCAATCGCCGAGCTTCAACGAAACGCCGGCACGCAGTTCGACCCGACCGTGGTCGAGGCGCTCGTACACTTCGTCGCTCGTACGTCATGAGCGCCGACGAGCAACGTGTCGAGCTTGCGGTGCGCGACGCCGACGACTACCATCGATTCTCGATGACTCGCCCGCTCGCGAACGGAAAAAGCTTCTCGGCGATCATTCGCCCGTTCGCGTTTGTCGCGCCGCACGCGCGCTAGCCGGCATCTCCTCCCGCCTCCGCCGGACTAGCTGACAGACACACCGGCGGGAGCAACCACTGTTCGTTCCTCGGACCCTGGAAAGGCGGGAGACCCGCTGAGCACGCGCACCCTTATCGGAGCCGCTAACACGACGAAGCACGTGCCGTCTGGACGCGCTGCGCGGCGCGCTGCGGCGTCCTCGGTCGCCCGAATAGCGCTGCTATTCGGGCTCCCTGCGCCCTTGCATCGCACTCGCCCATCACGCCCAGCCAGCGCGTGGTCATCGTGTTAGCGGCTCTCGACGACCACCAACGCGAGCGCGACGCCTGTGGCATCGGCCTGGTCGCGGACGCCCGCGGTCGCGCGTCGCGCGAGCTGCTCGACCGCGCCCTCGCGGGCCTGGCGGCGGTGGCGCATCGCGGTGCCTGGGCTGCAGACGGGGTCACAGGCGACGGAGCGGGCGTGCTGCTGCCGCTCCCGGCGACGCTTACTGGAGTCCCCGGCGCGGGCGTCGCGATGTGCTTCCTGCGCGAGCCGTGGCTCAAGAACGTGGTCGAGGAGGCGTGCCGGGCCGAGGGTCTCGAGCCGTCCGGATGGCGGGATGTGCCCCACGACGTCGCCGCGCTCGGGTCGACGGCCGTGGCGAGCATGCCGCGGATCACCCAGCTGCTGCTCGCCCCGACCGACGCGCCCGACGCGGAGCTCCGCGCCCACCGGGCGCGCAGGCGTGCCGAGACGATCGACGGGGTCTATGTCGCCTCCCTCTCCTTCCGCACCGTCACCTACAAGGGCCTGTGCGCCGCCACGCAGCTTGCCGCCTTCTACCCGGATCTCCGCGACCCGGAGCTCGCGGTGGCATGGGCGATCTTCCACCAGCGTTTCTCGACCAACACCGAGCCGAGCTGGGAGCGAGCGCAGCCGTTCCGCCTCCTCTGTCACAACGGCGAGATCAACACGATCGAGGGCAACGTGGCCTGGATGGAGGCGCGCGAGCGCGCGCGTGGCCTCGACGAGGGCCTGGCCCCGGCGCTCGACCGCTCCGGCTCCGACTCGGCGCTGCTCGACAACGCGCTCGAGCTGCTCGTGCTGCGTGGACGCGACGTGCGCGAGGCAGCGGCGATGCTCGTCCCGCCGGCCTGGCAGAACGACCCGCGCATCCCGGAGAACGTGCGTGCGATGCACCGATACCACGCGATGCTCGTCGAGCCGTGGGACGGCCCAGCCGGCCTCGTGTACACCGACGGCGCCATCTGCGGTGCGGCCCTCGACCGCAACGGATTGCGGCCGCTCCGCGTTGCCGTCGCGGGCGATCTCGTCACCGTGTCGTCGGAGGCCGGCGCGGTGCCGCTTCCCGAGGGCGTCCCCGTGCGGCGCGCCCGGCTCGGCCCGGGGCAGCAGTTGGCCGTCGAACCTGGCGCCGGACTGCTCTTTGACGGCGAGCTGAAGCAGGAGCTCGCATCCCGGCGGCCGTACGCTGGCTGGGTGGCCTCGAGCATCGAGCGCTGCGACGCCCGCGAGCCCGGCCCGGCATCCGACGGCGACCTCACCGCCCGTCAGGTGCTTCACGGCTACACGCGCGAGGAGCTGGCGCTGATGCTGCGGCCGATCGCACAGACGGGCCACGACCCGGTGTACTCGATGGGCGACGACGCGCCACTGGCGCCACTCGCCGGTCGCGCGCGCCCGCTCGCCTCCTACCTGCGGCAGCGCTTCGCGCAGGTCACGAACCCCGCCATCGACCACTACCGCGAGCGCACCGTGATGAGCGTGTCGACGCTGCTCGGCCCGCGCGCGGGCCTCGACGCGACGGGCCCGGTCGAGCGGCTGTACGTGCTTCCCTCCTTTCTCCTCCCATCCACCGGTATGGACGCGCTCGACCCGGTCCGCGTCGACGCCTCGTTCTCTGAGAACGAAGGTCTCGCGGCCGCGGTCGAGCGCGTTGCGGACTTGTGTGTGCACTTGGTGCAGGGAGGAACGCAGCTCGTGTGCCTGTCCGACACTGCGGCTGGTTCTGACGCTGGAGAAACTGACGCTGGAGGGCGCGCGCCGATCCCGTCTCTGCTCGCCCTCTCCGCGACCCACGAGCGACTCGTCGAGCTCGGCCTGCGCACGCGGTGCTCGCTGCTCGTAGAGTCGGACGAGCCGCGGGACACGCATATGGTCGCGGCGCTGGTCGGCTACGGCGCCGACGCCGTCTGCCCGCGCCTTGCGCTCGAGACGGTGGCGCAGCTGGCGGCGGCGGACAAGGTCGGCGGCGACCGGCCCGATCCGGTCGAGGCCCAACGTCGCCTGTTGCACGCGCTCGAGGACGGCGTGCTCAAGGTGATGGCGAAGATGGGGATCTCCGACGTTGCGAGCTACCGCGGCGCGCGCCTGTTCGAGGCCATCGGCCTCGACCGGCGGTTGTGCCGGCGGTTCCTGGGCGGCACACCGTCCGCCGTCGGCGGCGTCGGGCTCGACCGGCTGGAAGGGGAAGCGCTCGACCGCCTTGCCGCATCCTGCGCCGCCAGACCGGAGCTCGAGAACCCCGGCTTCTACAAGTTCCGCAAGGGCGGCGAGCCGCACGCCACCAACCCCGACGTCGTCGAGGCCCTGCAGGCGAGCGTGACCGAGGCGCACGCGCTCAGGGCTGCGACGCGCGGAGACCGCAGCGACCTCTACCAGCGCTTCGCCTCCCTCGTCAACGGCCGCGAGCCGATCGAGCTGCGCGACCTACTCGAGCTCGCGCCGGCGCGGGAGCCGGTGCACGTGGACGAGGTCGAGCCGGTGGAGTCGATCGTCCAACGCTTCTCGGGGGGCGCCATGTCCCACGGCGCGCTCTCAGCCGAGGCGCACGAGACGATCGCGGTCGCGCTCAACCGCCTCGGTGCCCGTTCCAACTGCGGCGAAGGCGGCGAGGACCCTGCGCGCTACCGGACCGAGCGCAACTCCGCGATCAAGCAGGTGGCCTCCGCCCGCTTTGGGGTCACCGCCGAGTACGCGGCCTTCGCGCAGGAGCTGCAGATCAAGGTCGCGCAGGGGTCGAAGCCCGGCGAGGGCGGCCAGATACCCGCGCACAAGGTGACGGAGGAGATCGCTCGACTGCGGGGCACGCAGCCCGGCGTGTCGTTGATCTCGCCGCCGCCGCACCACGACATCTACTCGATCGAGGACCTCGCACAGCTGATCTTCGACCTGCGCGAGGTCAACCCGCGAGCGGACGTGTCGGTGAAGCTCGTCGCCGAGTCGGGTGTCGGCGTCATCGCGGCGGGAGTGGCGAAGGCGCACGCAGATGTGATCCATGTCGGCGGCGCGGACGGCGGCACGGGCGCGAGCCCGCTGCCGTCGATCAAGCACGCGGGCGCCCCCTGGGAGCTCGGGCTCGCCGAGGCGCAACAGGCGCTCGTGGCGAACGGGCTCCGAGGCCGCGTACGCGTGAGGGTCGACGGGGGAATCAAGACGGGCCGCGACGTCCTCGTGGCGGCGCTGCTCGGCGCCGACGAGGTGTCTTTCGGGACAGCGCTGCTGCTCGCCGAGGGCTGCCTGATGGTGCGCTCCTGCCATCTCGACACGTGTCCTGTCGGCATCGCCAGCCAGCGACCGGAGTTGCGGGCGAAGTTCGCCGGCACGCCAGAGATGATCGAGGCGTACCTCCGCTTCGTCGCGCAGGAGGTGCGTGAGCTACTCGCCTCCCTCGGCCTGCGCTCCGTCGACGAGGCGGTCGGTCGCGTCGACCTGCTCCGGCAGCGACGTACGGGCGACCCCGCGGCGGACTCGCTCGACCTGTCACCACTCCTGCAGCGTGCCGGCGACGGCCACGCCCGCTACGTCGGCCAGCCGGTGCCGCACGAGGGCGATCGGCTCGGCGCCATCGTGCATGCGACCGGGCGTGCCGCGATCGAGGAGACGCGCCTCGTCGAGCTCGGTTTCGCGATCACCAACGCCGACCGCGCCGTGGGCGCGCGGCTCGCGGGTGCGATCGCGCACGCCGTCGGCTCGGCCGCACCCGCAGGCCGCGTTCGCGCACGGTTCGACGGGGCCGCCGGCCAGAGCTTCGGCGCCTTTCTCGTGGCGGGTGTCGAGCTGCAGCTGGAAGGCGAGGCGAACGACTATGTGGGCAAGTCGATGAGCGGCGGGCGCATCTCGGTGGCGCCGCCGCCGGGTGACGCCGGCGAGCCGTGCCTGCTCGGCAACACGGCGCTCTACGGCGCCACGGGCGGCGAGCTGTACTGCGCGGGCTCCGCGGGGGAGCGCTTCGCGGTTCGCAACTCGGGCGCCACGGCCGTCGTCGAGGGTGTCGGAGACCACGCTTGCGAGTACATGACGCTCGGCACAGTCGTCGTCCTGGGTACGCACGGACGCAACCTCGGCGCCGGCATGACCGGCGGCGAGGCGTTCCTGCTCGATCCCGACGAGCGGCTCCTGAACGACGAGCTCGTGACGTTGCTCGACCTGGAGGGCGGCGACGTGGGGCGCCTCAGCCGCCTGCTCGAACGTCACGTGCGCGCCACCGGGTCGTCGCGCGCCCGCGCCCTGCTCGCAGAGCCGGAGCAGCTCGACCGCCGGTTCCGGCGGCTCATCCCACGCTCTGCCGTCGTCGACCTCGACGAGTCACTGGGGGAGAAGCTCACCGCCTGACGCATACCAGGCGGCAAACGTGCATACTATGCGAACCGTGGCCTACGCATCCATCATCGGCGCCTCCGGGTACACAGGGCAGGAGACCCTCGACCGGGTGCTGGCGCATCCGGAGCTCGAGCTGGTCGCGGTCGGCTCCGACTCACTCGCCGGACAGCCGGCGACCGCCCTCGATCCGCGCCTGAACCGCAACGGCGGGCGCAGAGTGCCGGTCTTCATCGCCAACGAAGCGGCGCTGGCCTGCGAGGCCGACGTCACGTTCGTGTGTCTGGGACACGAGGAGGCGGCGGCGCTTCGGCCGTCGAAACGCAGCGTCGTCGTCGACCTCTCGGGCGCCCACCGCCTGCGGGACGCGACGCTGTACGACGAGTGGTACGGATTCTCGCACCCTCACCCGAGCGAGCTCGGCGACTGGGTCTACGGATTGCCGGAGCTCATGGGGCTAGGAGGACGTGAATTACCGGCCTCGGCAGGCGTGCGGCCCGGCCGCGAAAGCGGCCGGCTTCAGGGATCTGCGCGGTCGGAATCCGCGAGAGCGGATTCCGACCGGCGCCAACAAGGTCGCCTCGTGGCCAACCCTGGCTGCTACGCGACGGCTGCGCTGCTCGCGCTCGGTCCGCTGCGGGAGGCGATCGAGCCTGACGGCGTCGTCGTCGACGCGAAATCCGGCATGACGGGCGCCGGGCGGATACCGAAGGCGTCGACGCACGCCGGCTTCGTGCTCGAGAACGTGTCGCCGTACAAGGTCGGCGCCCATCAGCATGTCGCGGAGATGGCGCAGCTGCTCGGCTTTCCCGTCTCCTTCACGCCGCACCTGCTGCCGATCCGGCGTGGCCTGATCGCCACGTGCTACGTGCAGTCGGCCGGCCCCGACCTGCGGTCGCTGCTCGAGGCGCACTATGCGTCGAGTGATGTCGTCACCGTGCTGCCGGTGGGCGTGACGCCGGAGATCGGGCGCGTGCAGGGCACTGACGCGGCGGAGCTCGGCGTTTTCAGCGATCGCTTCACAGGGCGCACGATCGTCGTCTGTGCGATCGACAACCTCGGTAAGGGAGCGGCGGGGCAGGCCGTGCAGAACGCCAACCGCCTCTTCGGTTTCGCGGAAACGGACGGTTTGCGACTCTCCGGCGTCAGGGTCTAGTCGTGTCCGTGACCGCTGCCAGGGGGTTTGTGGCCTCGGGTGTAGCCGCCGGCATCCGGCCCTCCGGCGCGCCCGACGTGGCCCTCGTTCGCTCGCTCGAGCCCGCGGTCGGCGCCGCCATGTGGACGACGAACCGCGTCCAGGCAGCGCCCGTCCTCGTCTCGAAGCGTCATCTCGAGCTCACCGAGCCGCAGGCGGTGGTGATCAACGCAGGTAGCGCAAACGCCGCCACGGGCGCCGCGGGGATCGCCGACGCGAAGGCGACGGCTGTGGCCGCGGCCGACGCGCTCGATCTGCGGCCGGAGCAGATCATCCTCCTCTCTACAGGCGTCATCGGCATTCCGATGCCGATGGATCGGATGCTCGCGGGGCTGCGCGTCGCCGCCCTCGACCTCTCCCCCGAGGGGGGCGGCGCGGCCGCGAGCGCAATCCTGACGACCGACTCGGGGCCGAAGACCGCGGTCGCCCAGCAAGCCGGCTTCACGGTCGGCGGGATGGCGAAGGGCGCCGGGATGATCCATCCCGCTCTGGCGACGATGCTTGCCGTCGTCACCAGCGACTACCCGCTTGCGCCCGGGGAGGCCGACGCGTTCCTGCGGCCCGTCGTCGAGGAGACGTTCAATCGCATCTCGGTCGACGGCGACTGCTCGACCAACGACGCCGTCGTGCTGCTCGCGAACGGGCGGTCCGGAGTTGCACGCAACTCCGGACTAAACGAGTCGTTCGCAGCTGCGCTCCACGAGGTTTGTGACGACCTGGCCCGCCAGATCGTTGCCGACGGGGAAGGGGCGACAGTGGTGCTGGAGATCCGGGTTACTAGTGCTTCCTCGCAAGAGGAAGCACTCGCGATCGCGCGGCGGGTGGCGACGTCGCCGCTTGTGAAGACGGCCGCGTTCGGCCGCGACCCGAACTGGGGCCGGGTGCTCGCGGCGGCAGGATCGGCTGCGTGGAACGGCGGCTTCGCTCGGCTCGACCCCGACATGTTGACCGTGTCGTTCGACGGTGTTCCCGTCTACGACCGGGGTGCGCCGACTGGACGGGTGCCGACGCTCCGCGGCCCCACCTGCCGGATCGACCTCGATCTTGCTCTAGGGGCCGGCAGCGCCGCCTACCTCGCGTCCGACCTGACCTCCGACTACGTGCGCATCAACGCGGAGTACACGACCTGATGGCGCGGGTCGTGCTGAAGCTCGGCGGGCGCGTTGCATCCGGAGCGGCGACGCGGGCACGGACACTGTTCGAGGCGGGCGACGAGGTCGTCGTCGTGCACGGTGCAGGGCCGCAGATCACCGCGGAGATGGAGGCGCGAGGGATCGAGCCGACCTTCGTCGGCGGCCGCCGCGTGACCACCCCAGAGGTACTAGAGGTCGTGCGGGCGTCGCTTGCAGCGGTGAACGCGGAGGTGTGCGCGGCGCTCGGCTCACTCGCGTGCGGGCTGGCGGGCGACGAGATCGGCCTCGAGGCCGATCCGGTGCCGGAGCTGGGCCTCGTCGGCATTCCGGTGCCGTGTGCGCCGGCGGCGGTGCTCGACGCCCTCGCAGCCGGCAGGGTGCCCGTGATCGCCCCCTTGGCTGCAGGCCCGCTCAACGTGAATGCAGACGAGGCTGCGGCTGCGCTCGCGGTAGGGATCGGGGCCGATCGCATCGAGTTCGTTACGGACGTTCCCGGTGTGCTCCTCGGCGACGAGGTGGTGGGCCAGATCGCTGCGGACGAGGCCGACCGCCTGCTCGACGCCGGGCGCTTCGAGGGCGGCATCGTGCCGAAGCTCGTCGCTGCCGTCCGCGCCGCCCGCGGCGGCGTGCACGCCGAGATCGGCGCCACGCGGGTCGTCGCGTGACGACACCGGTGTCAGACACCGGTCGCGCGGTGTCAGACACCATCGCCATGCGCGACCGTGTGCTGCCGACGTACGCGCGCGCGGACGTCACGATCGTCCGGGGCCAGGGCTGCCGCGTCTGGGACGACACGGGCCGCTCGTATCTCGACTTCGGCACGGGTATCGCCGTTACCGCGCTCGGGCACGCTCACGCCGCGGCGACGGCGGCCGCGCACGAGCAGCTCGACCGCCTTTGGCATGCGTCGAACCTCTACTGGACGGAGCCCATGCTGCGGCTCGCCGACCTGCTGTCCGACCGGCTCGGTGGAGCGCAGGCGTTCTTCTGCAACTCCGGCGCGGAGGCGAACGAGGCGGCGATCAAATACGCGCGGAAGGCGACGGGGCGTTCCCGGATCGTGGCGCTCGAGGGGGGCTTCCACGGACGCACGATCGGCGCGCTGTCGGCGACGGGCCAGCCTGCGAAGTGGGAGGGCTTCGGGCCGCTCCTCCAGGACGTCTCCTTCGCGCCACCAAACGATGTCGAAGCGCTCGAGCGGGCGGTGTCGCCTGGCGGAGACGTCGCGCTCGTGCTCATCGAGTGCGTGCTCGGGGAGGGCGGCGTGATCCCGCTCGGGGCAGACTTCGCTCGAGCTGCCGCCGAGATTGCGCGCGAGGTCGGCGCGGTTCTGTGTGTCGACGAGGTGCAGACCGGAGTGGGTCGCACGGGCACGTTCTTCGCCTTCGAGCAGCTCGGCCTCGAGCCCGACCTCGTCACGCTCGCCAAGGGGCTCGGCAATGGGCTACCGATCGGCGCGCTGCTGGCTCGGGACGGCGTGCCCGCAGGCTTCTCCGCAGGCGACCATGGCTCTACCTTCGGTGGCAACCCGGTCGTCTGCTCGGCCGCGTGTGCCGTCGTCGAGGCCGTCGACGAGGCTCTGCTCGAGAGCGTGCGCCACCGGGGGGAGCAACTCAGGGCAGGTCTGCAGCGCCTGCCCGACGTGATCGAGATCCGTGGCCGGGGCCTCCTCGTCGGCGCCCAGCTCGACCGGGAGTCGTCGCCCGTGGTCGACGCGTGCCGCGAGCAAGGACTGCTCGTCCTGTCCGCCGGGCCGGACGTCCTCCGACTGGCGCCGCCGCTCGTCGTCTCAGGCGCCGATGTGGACGAGGCGCTTGGCACGATCGAGACCGTCCTCTCCACCCGTTGACGCATATATTGCTGTTATACTGCATAGTATGAATCGTCGCGAGCGGCAGACGCGGATCCTCGAGCTCGTCCGCGATAACGCGCTCTCCACACAGGCCGAGCTTGCCGCCGCCCTCCGCGAAGACGGGTTCGATGTCGTGCAGACGACGGTCTCGCGTGACGTAGCCGAGTTGGGCCTCGTGAAGGTACGCGCCCCGTCGGGTCGGCTGGTCTACGCGGCGTCGGGCACGAGCGACGCCGACCGGATACGCGCGATCGCGGCCGCCATGCGCCGGTATGCGACCGGGATCGAGGCTGCCGCGAGCCTCGTCGTGGTCACAACGCCGTCCGGGTATGCGAGCGCGCTCGCGCAGGCCCTCGACGAGGGCGGTCACCCACGCATCGCCGGCACGCTGGCCGGCGACAACACGATCTTTCTCGCGCCGCGCGATGGCGTCCGCCCGTCCGAGCTTCGCGACGAACTGACGGGCTACCTGCGCGAGGGAGTCGCGTAACTAGACTGCCGGCGTGAGTCTTTGGGCCGGCAGAGTCGAGGGAGCGCTCGACCCGGCCGTCTGGGAGTTTCTCCGCTCCGACGACGCCGAGCTCCTCCCGTACGACTGCGAAGCGTCGTGTGATCATGCACGACGCCTGGAGGAGGCGGGCATCCTGACGGCGGAGGAGTTCACCGAGGTCGAGTCCAGGCTCGCCGAACTGGCCCAGAACCCCAACGGGATTCTCGGCACCGACGAAGACGTCCATTCCGCGATCGAGCGGCAGCTGGGTGAGGTCGGTCGCAAGATCCACGCTGGACGCTCGCGCAACGACCAGGTTGCGGCCGCGTTCCGTCTCTACGTTCTCGACGCGGCGGCGGAGGCCCGCGAGGAGATCGACGCGCTCGCGCTCGTCGTGCTCTCCTTCGCGGAGGCGGAGGCCGACACGCTGATGCCCGGCTATACGCACGTGCAGCGTGGCCAGCCCGTCACCCTCGGCCACCACCTGCTCGCGTGGGTGGAGATGCTCGACCGCGACCGGGGTCGCTTCGCGCACGCGGCCGAGGCGTCGGCAGAGAGCCCGCTCGGCGCCGGCGCGCTCGCCGGGTCCACGCTGCGGCTGCCCGCGCCGGTGGGTCAGATGCGCAACTCGATCGACGCCGTCGCCGACCGCGATTTCGCACTCGACTACCTCTACGCCGTCGCCGTCCTCTTCACGCACCTGTCGCGGATCGGCGAGGAGCTCGTGCTCTGGTCGACGGCGGAGTTCGGCTTCGCGCACCTCCCCGAGTCGGCGGCCACCGGCTCGTCGATGATGCCGCAGAAGCTCAACCCGGACGTGGCGGAGCTTGCCCGCGGCAAGGCCGGCACGGCGATCGGCCGCCTCACCGGCCTGCTCGCGACGGTCAAGGGCCTGCCGCTCGCCTACGACCGCGACCTGCAGGAGGACAAGTCGCCCGTCTTCGCTTCGCGCAGAGACGTGCGTCTCGCCCTGCGGGCGCTCACGATTCTGGTCAGCGGGCTCGAAGTGAACAGGGACAGGCTCGCCGATGCCGCCGCCGACCCGCTGCTGCTCGCCACCGACGCGGCCGAGTCGCTCGTCCGCGAGGGCGTGCCGTTCCGTGAGGCACACGAGCGCCTCGCTGCGAGCGTCCGCGACGGCTCGTACGAGGCTGCCGGCGACGCTGCTGGGAGCGTCGCTGCGCGGGATGGGATCGGGCCCGGCGGCGTCCACGCCGCGCTCGCCGAGGCGCGGCGCCGCTTCGGCGACAACCTCTGACCCTTTCGGACAGGTCCAGAACAGGCATTACAAATCAGCCATTAATGTAGTACGCTGCCTGTATGGCGAAGGATCGGACATACACCTTTCGCGCCGCCTCCGATCTTGGCGACCGCCTCGAGGCCGTTCGGACCGTGTTCGCTACACCCGACGACGACGACATCGACGTTGCGAGCCTCGTTGCAAGCGAGATCGAACATCGGCTGTATCTTGCGCGCAAGACGGGATTTGCTCTCGAATCCCAGTCCGAGGTGCTTCGGCTCGCAATCGAGCTCGTGGTCGGGTCGTGTGAGAAGCTGGCCGACGACCTCTACTGGGCCGAGCTCTATGCCCAAGAGCCTCCCCGTGAGTACGAGAATGAGGAGTGGCTTGCCGCCATCTTCGCCTCGATCGAACGCCGCTCGGTCGCGTGAACATAGAGAGAGGGGCCGTCCACCTGGCAGCCTTGCCCGGGCTCGGTCGTCGGCCGGCACTCATCGTGTCGTCACGTGCGGTCAACCTTCGCCTGCGTCAACCGGTCGTTGCCCGGATCACGGCGACTGACAGACCGCGCGCGCTGCGGACGTATGTGCGGCTCGACGCGGGCGAGGCAGGATTGGAGCAGGACAGCTACGTGCTTTGTCATGACGTGTCGACCGTTCCGGCCGGCGCCCTCGGGACACGGCTCGGTCTTCTGACAAAGGAGCGGATGGAGGAGGTCGACTCCGCGCTCAGCCAGGCCCTCGGGCTCCGGTGACACCAGAACCAGCGGCGGCGTAGAACGGGCGACACCCGAATCGGAGGTTGCCCGAATGAAGCGTCTTGCCATCGTCGCCGGACTCCTGCTCACCGCCGCCGCGCTGACCGGCGTGCTGCGCCCCGAAGGGGCGGCTGCCGAGGAGCCGTCGGCCACCACCGACACCGTCACGGTTTCCGGCACCGGCTCCGTCAGCGCGGTGCCCGACCTGGCGGAGATCTCCGCCGGCGTCGAGACTCGCGGCGCCACCGCCCAGGAGGCGCTCAACGCCAACTCGAACGCGATGCGGAGGGTGATCGACGCGATCCGCGTAGCGGGCGGCAAGGACGTCACCACGCAGATCGTCTCGCTCTCTCCGCGGGTCGGCCCGGAGGGTCAGCCTGACGGCTTCACGGCGGTGAACGTCGTCTCGGCCAAGGTCGATCTCGACGCTGCCGGCAAGGTGATCGACGCCGCGGTGGCCGCCGGTGCGAACACCGTGTACGGGCCGTCGCTGTCGCTCAGCGAGGCCTCGAAGCTGTACCGCGAGGCCCTGACGAAGGCCGTCGCCGACGCGCGCGACCGCGCCTCGGTGCTGGCCGCTGCGGCGGGTCGCCAGCTCGGGCGCGTCACCGCCATGAGCGAGGGCGGCTCCGTCGCCATCCCGCTGGCCGAGAAAGCCGTCGCCGACAGCGGTGCGCCGGTCGTCTCCGGACCGCAGGAGACAGTGGCCACGGTCACGGTCACGTTCGAGCTCCGTTAGCGCGCCCCAAGACCGGAATCCGCTCGCGCGGATTCCGGTCGCGCAACATAGCGCGAGGAGTCTGCGTCGCGGCCGCAGCGCTGCGTTAGCAGGCGTGTTCTGGCGTCGTGTGCGCAAGGGTGCTAGCCTGCGCGCCGCGATGCTGTTCCACGTCTAGGACATCCGTTGCAGGGGCCCGCCTGGCCGGGTCTTTCTTTCCGCACGCCTAGACCTGTCGAACCGAAGGAGCATCGTCGTGACCCATCGCGCAGCACCCGCCGTACCCCTTGTCGAGCGAGCTCTCGGTCCCCTCGCCGTCGACGTCCGCGATCTGCGTAAGGACTTCGCGAAGCGCAAGCGACGCCGCAGCGTCGCCGCGCTCGACGGCGTCACGTTCACGATCGCTCGTGGTGAGTGCGTCGCCGTACTCGGCCAGAACGGCTCCGGCAAGTCGACGCTCGTGCGCGTCCTCTCGACGTTGCTTCTCGCCGACGGCGGCTCGGCCGCGGTGTTCGGCCACGACGTCGTCCGTGACGCGAAGGAGGTGCGGAGGCTCGTCAACCGCGTCTCGGTGGAGGCCTCGTTCTTCAAGAAGATGTCGGCCGCCGAGAACCTCGGCTACGGGGCCCGCTACTACGGGATGACCGCCGGTCAGACGCGCGATCTGATCCCCGCCATCCTCGAGCGCGTTGGCTTCCCGGCCGAACGGCGCGGCGAGCCGATGGAGAATCTCTCGCGCGGAATGCAGCAGAAGGTGGCGCTGGCGCGGGCGCTGCTCACGAGCCCCGTGCTGCTCCTCCTGGACGAGCCGACGACCGGTCTCGACCCGCGCTCGAAGCGCGAGGTGCAGTCGTTCATCCGCGAGATCAGGGAGCAGCACGACGCCACGATCCTGCTCTGCACGCACGACCTGGCCGAGGCCGAGAGCCTTGCCGACCGGGTCGGGATTCTCGACCGTGGCCGTCTGCTCGCGCTCGAGCCCGCAGCCGATCTCACGCGACGCTACGGGGCCGAGACGTTGGAGGACGCGTTCTTCGCGGCCACCGGCAAGGCGTTCGAGGAGGAGGTCGACGAAGAAGACGAGGACGAGCGGGAGGTGTTCGCATGAGGTCCATCGGCGTCGGCCGCCGGAGGCGGCCGCTTCAGGGATTGTCGCGATCCGGGATCCGCTCCTGCGGATCCCGGATCTGCGGGGCAAGGGAGGTGTTCGCATGAGAGCCCTTGGCTCGACATTGCGCGCGGAGCTCGTAGGCGCCGGCGGCGTCGTCGAGCGCAACGTCTATCTGACGAAGCGCTACATCCTGTGGGACGCCGCCTGGTTCATCTGGACGGTGGCGAACACGCTCACGATCGTCTTTATCGCGAAGGGGATCGAGGCCACCGGCGGCGTGCTCGACGTCAACCGGCAGGCGACGAGCCTGCTCGTCGGCGCGGTCATCTGGGCATACCTCGGCGTGCTGTTCGAGTTCCTGATGGAGACGGTTGCCTGGGAGCGCTGGGAGGGGACGATCGAGTACACGTTCATGGCGCCGCTCTCGCGCTCGATGCACTTTGCCGGTCAGGGCTCGTTCGCGATCCTGTACGGGCTCTTGCGGGCGGTGTTCCTGTTTGCCGCCTGCGCGTTCTTCTTCGACCTCTCGATGCCCGACGCGGATTTCATGGCGGCGTTCCTCGTCCTCTTCGTCGCGTCGTTCTCGTTCATCGGGATCGGCGTGATGACGTCGGTGCTGCCGCTGATCTCGCCCGAGAAGGGGACGCAGCTCGGGTTCGTTGCTCAGGGCACGCTGCTCGTCGTCTCGGGCGTCTACTACCCGGTCGAGGTGCTGCCGCAGTGGATGCAGTGGATCGCGACGATCTCACCGGCGACGTATGCGCTGGAGGGATGCCGCGAGGCGATCCTGGACGGTGCCGGCGTCTCCGAGATGTGGGACGAGCTCTGGCCGCTCGCGCTGATCGGCGCGATCTCGATCCCGCTCGGGCTGTGGGTGTTCCGTCGCGGCGAGCTGTATGCCAAGCGGCGCGGCAAGCTGAAGCGGAGCGGCTGATGGCCGTCGCCCTTCGCGTGGCTGAGACGGATGCCGACCTCGAGGCCTGGCGACAGGTGCGGATCGCCGTGCTCCCGAACGAGCGCTGCGAGTCGGTCGAGTGGATGCTCCGCGCGATGACGCCGGAGCGCCTGTATGTCCTCGCCGAGCTCGACGGAGTGCTCGCCGGCTCGGGGCTCGCGGGGCGCTCCGACCTCGGCTACGCCGGGCTCCATCCACGGGTGCTACCCGGGGCGCGCCGACGTGGGGTGGGGACGGCGCTCCTGCTCGCACTGGCGGAGCACGCGGTCGACCACGGGTTCGAGGAGGCCGGCACGAACGTCGACGACGCCGGCTCGCTCGCGTTCGCCGAGCGCTTCGGCTACCGGGAGGTCGACCGCCAGATCGAGCAGGTCCGGGCGATCGGCCATGAGCCCCCACCCGAAGTCCCAGAGGGGATAGAGATCGTCCGGCTGACCGAGTGGCCCGAGCTCTGGCGGGCGGCCTACGACCCGTTCGGGCTCGAGGCACTTGCCGACTTCGCGACCGACAGGCCGATCGTCGTCTCCCTCGAGCAGTGGGAGCGTGAGTGGCTCTCGTCGCCCGAGGGGATGTTCATCGCGCTCTCAGGAGACGAGATCGTCGGCTGCGCCGGGCTGGAGCACGACGCCGATCACCCCGAACGCGCCGAGCACGCGCTCACGGCGGTTCGCCGCGGGTGGCGCAGAAGGGGCATCGCGACCGCGCTCAAGCGCACGACGCTGTTCTACGCCGCATCGCAGGGCATTCGCGAGGTCTACACCTGGACGCAGAACGAGAACGCCGACATGCGCCGCCTCAACGAGCGCCTCGGCTACGTGACCCGGTCGGAGAGCATCACGGTTCGGGCCCCGCTTCCACTCCGAATGGTGTGAGACGCCTGCCCGCGATCCCGGTGTACCTCGCGATCGAAGGCGCCGGCGCGTTGGCGTCTATGGTCACGTTCACCGTCTGCAACATCTATTACGTGACCGAGGTAGGGATGAGCCCCTTGCAGCTCGTTCTCTGCGGCACGGCGATGGAGCTCGCCGTCTTCGTGTTCGAGGTGCCGACCGGAGTCGTCGCGGACATGGTCTCGCGGCGGCTCTCGGTGATCGTCTCGTTCGTCGGTATGGGCGCTGCGATGATCCTCTTCGGTGTCCTCACGAGCCCTGCGCTGATCATCGCCGCCTATGCGTTCTGGGGTGTCGCCTACACATTCCAGTCGGGCGCCTACGAGGCCTGGATCGCCGACGAGGTGGGGCCCGAGCGCCTCACGCGCGTCCTGCTGCGTGGGTCGCAGGCCTGGTGGGTGGGTGCGTTGGCCGGTGTCGCGCTGGGGACGTTGCTCGCGTCCGCGGACCTTGGTGCGGCGGTCATGGCAGGAGGAGTGCTCATGGTCGTCCTTGGCTTCGCGCTCGCTCTCGTCATGCCCGAGACGGGCTTCCGGCCGGGGAGCGCCGAGGACGGCGAGACCGGCCCACGTGCGTTCCTCGCCACGGCGAGGCGGGGCGGCCGGCTTGTCCGCGGTCATCACGTTCTGCTCGCGATGCTCGCGATCGCGTTCTTCTACGGGATGTGGACGGAGTCGATCGACCGGCTCTGGCAGGCACAACTCCTGACCGAGGTCGGGCTTCCCGCCGTCGACGGCGTCAGCGACATCGTGTGGATCGGGGCGATCACCGGTGCCATCATGGTCATCGGGATCGTCCTCAGTCAGGTCGCCATGAAACGACTGAACAAGGCATCCGGGGTCCGCCTTGCCCGTGTCCTGATGGGTCTCAACGCGCTTCTCGTGCCTGCGGCGCTCCTGTTCGCGCTTGCAGGCAGCCCCGTGCTCGGCGTGCTCGCGTACGTGGTCATGTCAGCGTGCCGTGGCCTGATCGACCCACTGCAGTCATCGTGGGTCAACTCGACCATCGAAGACTCCTCCGTGCGTGCGACCGTTCTGTCGATCGTCGACCAGTCCGACGCCGTCGGCCAGGTGGCCGGAGGGCCCGCGATCGGTGCCGTCGGCTCGTCCGTCGGCCTGCGTCCCGCACTCGCGCTCGGCGCGGCCGCGCTCGCTCCCGCGATCGCGCTCTACGCGCGCGCCGTCCACCACCACGGCGCCGAGCCGGAGCTCGCAGCTCTCGCAGCGGAGGCGGAGTCGTGATCACGCTGCGCGCGGTCGAGACCGAAGCGGACGTCCTCACCTGGCTCGCGATCCGTGCCCGCATCGACCCGGAGCACCCCATCACGCGTGAGAACTTCGACGACCGGCGGGGCGAGCACGGTCGCGTCGACCTCCTCGGGCTTCTGGCCGGCGAGCCTGTCGGCACCGCATGGACGTACCTCCCCTACTCGAGCGAGACCAGCGAGTTCCTCGACGTCAACGTGCGGGTCGTTCGCGAGTTCCGGCGGCGGGGTGTGGGGACGGCGCTGTTCGGCCGTGTCTCCGAGCAGGCGCGGTCGCTCGGGCGAAAGCGTCTCTACATCGTGACCCGGTTCGACGACGAGGAGATGCTCGGCTACCTCGGTAAGCGAGGCTTCGAGGAGTTGACGCGCATGGAGGACGTCGCATTGGACCTTCGTGACTCGTCGATCGAGCCCGAGGCGCCGCCCGGCGTGGAGATCGTGCCGGTCGCACCCGCGTACGAGCGGGGCATGTACGCGGTATCGCTGGAAGCTGACGCCGACGTTCCTTCGCCCGACCCCTTCGTTCCCGGCTCGTTCGAGCGCTGGCGGAGCCACGACCTTGGTCCGCAGGTGATTCGCGAGCTCAGCTTCGTCGCGATCGAGAGCGGCGACGTGATCGGCTGGGCGACGCTCGGCGGCGCGCACGACGGCATAGCCGTGAACTGGATGACCGGCGTGGCGCGGCGGGCGCGCGGACGCGGCGTCGCGCGGGCGCTGAAGTCACACCAGATCGCGGCCGCTCGGGCAGCTGGTCTGCGCGAGCTGCGGACGCAGAACGATGTCGCAAACGCGCCCATGCGCCGCGTCAACGAGAAGCTCGGATACAGGCCCCGCCTGACCTGGATCCATCTCGGCGGCCCGCTCCTCGACGGGGCGGACGTCAGCCGGTCCGTGTAACATCAGGATCGAGATTCGAGGCGACGTAGCCTTGGGCGCTCTTGCGCCCGGGGCTTTTTTGTTTTCAGGGAAGGAGACACGAGAGATGGCAAGACCGAGGACGACTCCGGCGAAGAGCACGACGCTCGTGACGAGCCGCGACCGTGCCACGTCGAGCGTGGCCGCACGGCGGGCGGTGCTGAAGCGGATCCGCGAGGAGGGCGTCGAGCACGTCCTCTTCTGGTTCACCGACCTCGAGGGTCACTGCAAGAGCTTCGCCATCACCCCGTCGGAGATGGAAGGTGCGCTGAACGACGGTATGGGGTTCGACGGATCGTCGATCACCGGCTTCAACGCGATCGAGGAATCGGACATGGTGGCGATCCCGGATCCCGCGACGTTCCAGATCATGCCGCGACCGGTCGACGAGCAGGGCCACGAGATCGGCGCCAAGGTCGGGCGCCTCATCTGCGACGTCGTGAAGCCGGACGGCACGGCATACGAGGGAGACCCGAGGTACGTGCTGAGGCAGGCCCTCGAGCGCATGAGGTCGATGGGGTTCGACACGTTCGCCGTCGGGCCCGAGCTCGAGTACTTCCTGTTCGAGGACGCCGACGGCACGAGGACACTCGACGAGGGCGGTTACTTCGCCATGACGGCGCAGGACGCCGCCACCGAGGTACGCAACGACACGATCGCGGCACTGGAGGCGGTCGGCATCCAGATCGAGTATCACCACCACGAGGTGGCGCCGTCACAGCACGAGATCGACATGCGGTACGACGACGCGCTTGCGATGGCCGACAAGACGCTCACCTACCGCCTGGTCGTGAAGGAGGTCGCCGCCTGGCACGGGTACTACGCGACCTTCATGCCGAAGCCGCTGTTCGGCGAGAACGGCTCGGGCATGCACACGCACATGTCGCTGTTCCGAAACGGGCGCAACCAGTTCTTCGACGCGAAGGACCCGCACCACCTGTCGACCACGGCGAAGGCTTTCATCGCGGGCCTCCTCGTACACGCGCGTGAGATGTCCGCCGTGCTCGCGCAGTGGGTGAACTCCTACAAGCGGCTCGTGCCCGGCTACGAAGCACCGGTGTACGTCGCCTGGTCGCAGCGCAACCGATCGGCGCTGATCCGGATCCCGCTCTACAAGCCCGGCTCCGAGCAGGCGACTCGGGCGGAGATCCGCTGTCCCGACCCCGCCTGCAACCCGTACCTCGCCTTCGCCGCGCTGCTCCATGCCGGCCTCGAGGGGATCGAGAAGGGCTACGAGCTGCCGGACGAGATGACGACCAATCTCTACCGGCTGTCTGAGGGCGAGCGGAAGGAGCGCGGGATCACGGCGCTACCGGGCTCGCTCGGTGAGGCGACGGAGGAGCTCGCCGCTTCGGAGCTGATGATGCGGGCGCTCGGCGACCACATCTTCCCGCGCTACGTCGAGCACAAGCGCCGGGAGTGGAACGAGTACCGGATCCAGGTGTCGGAGTGGGAGCTGTCGAAGTACCTGAAGGCCCTGTAGTCGAAGGCGTCGGTCCCCGCGGGACGAGGGTCCCGCGGGGGACTGGACAATGTCCGGCGGATAGATCATCATCGGCGCTGCAGGACGAGCCGCAAGGCGAGTGGCGCGTCCTGTGTCTGACGGCCGATCGCGGGTCCCCTGGTGTGGGGCCCGTGGTCGTTGTGGGGCGAAAAGCGCGCCCGGGGCAAGCCCCGGGCTTGTGTTCCCGAGCCCTGCCGTGAAGCCCCGGCCTGTGGCCGGGGCGCGCTTTTCGTCCCGCGAGCCCTGCCGTGAAGCCCCGGCCTCCCGCCCGGCCGCACGACCACGGCAGCGGCTTATGCGCCCGGCTTCCAGATCATCAGCGCGAGGATCGCCACCGTCGCGACCAGCATGGACGCGCTCAGCGCGAGATTGAGCGGATCGCGCAGGCGCCGGCTGAGCTCGGCACTCGGGTGGTCGCCCGCGGCGGCCAGCCGGTCGGCGAGCTCCCGCGTGCGCCGGTCCTGGCGGCCCGCGACCGCGCCGACGACGAGCATCCATCCGACGAGCGCGAACGTGAGGGTGAGCCAGGTTGCGCCGAGGTCGTACCCGAGACGGTCTGCGAGCCAGAAGCCGATCGCCACGGTGAGCACCAGCCCGCCGGCGACGAGCGGCACCGCCGGTCTCACGGCGCGGAGGAGCAGCGCGATCTCGCTCGGCCGGTCTCGGCGAATCGCGCCGACGCGCAGCGAGACTGCGAGCATGCTGCCGCCGACGAAGAGAAACGCCCCCGCAAGATGTAGGAACAGCAGCCAGTGAGACACCTTCTGTCAACCCCGCCATTCACGTCGATCGTCGGCGTCGGCCGCGGAAGCGGCCGCTTCCGGAATGTCGCGATCCCGAATCTGCTTTCGCAGATTCGGGATCTGCGGGGTCGGCACCGTTGTCACGATCCCAGGCCTGCTCCTGCAGGCGCGGGATCTGTGGGGCAAGAATCAGCGCTCACGCCGGCGACGATAGCCTGACGGCGTGCTGACGGTCATGCGGGTAGTGCACGTGCTCGCCTCCTGCGTATGGGTGGGCGGCACCGTGGTGCTCGTCTTCGTCGGCGTCCCGGCGATCCGGTGGCTCGAAGGCGAAGCGCGAGCGACTGCCATGCGCGCGCTCGGTCGGCGCTGGCGTCCGCTCGGCTGGAGTGCGATGGGGGTCGCGATCGTGTCCGGCCTCTGGCTCACGGACGAGCACGGGGGCCTCAACCGGGCCACGCTCGACAGCGACTTCGACCGCACGCTGATCGTCAAGTCGGTGCTGGTTGCGGTCCTGTGCGTGGGCGCGCTTCTGCACGACTACGTGCTGGGGCCGCGCCTGCAGCGCGAGTTGCGCGCACAGGCGCCCGAGGCGCCCGTGACGCGCAGGCGCCTGGTCGCGGTCGGCTGGGTCAACTTCGCGCTCACGCTCGCCGTGCCGGTACTCGGCGTGATGGTGCTCTCGTACGTCGACTGATGGACGATGCGGCCCGCCATCTCGCGCTCCTCACCCGCACGATCGAGGTCGTCAACTCCAGCCTCGACCTGCAGGAGGTGATGGAGTCGATCGCGCATGAGGTTGCGTCGGCACTGGGCACCGACGCGTGCTTCGTCTACCTGTACGACGCCGACGCCGACGAGCTAGTGCTGCGCGCCACGCACGGCACCGCGGTCGAACGGGAGACGGAGCGACCGCACATGCGAACCGGCGAGGGGATCACCGGCGTCGCCGCCGCGGAGCGCTCGCCGGTGATGATCCCGTCCAAGGCGCACCTCGACCCGCGGTTCAAGAGCTTCCCCAACCTCCGCGAGGACGACTACGAGTCGATCCTCGCCGTCCCGATCCTCGCGCAACGCCCGCAGAAGAAACTCGAGGGGGCGCTCAACGTGCGCACGAAGGCGCCGCGGGAGTTCACGGGAGCCGAGATCGACCTGCTCGTGTCGATCGCGTCGCAGGTGGCGCAGTCGATCGAGCACGCTCGGCTGTACGAGGCCGCGCAGCAGCGGGTGCGCGAGCTCGAGGGGCTGGCGCGCATCTCGGAGGCGGTGTCCGAGTCGCTCTATCTCGAGGAGTCGCTGGAAGCGATCGTGCGCACCACCGTCGACTCCCTCGATGCCACCGGGGCCGCCATCGTGCTCGAGGACGGCCGCATCGCCTGGCCGGAGGGTCGCGCCGGGCAGCACGCCGTCCGCATGCCGCTGCGCTCCCGCGGTCGCACGATCGGCGAGCTCGTCGTCGATCGCGACGAGGCTTTCTCACCGGACGACAGACGCGTCCTCGAGGCGGTCGCGAACCAATCGGCGGTCGCGCTCGAACACGGCCGCATGGCGCTCCGCGGCGTGCTCGCTCAGGAGATCCACCACCGGGTCAAGAACAACCTCCAAACCGTGGCCTCGCTGCTGCGCCTGCAGGCACGCGCGGACGGCGTCGACCCCGCGAAGGCCCTCGGGGACTCGGTCAACCGCATCCTCGCCATCGCCGCCGTCCACGAGGAGCTGACCGAGCACCGTGACGACGTCGTCGACCTGCGCGAGCTCGTCGACAAGCTACGCGCGATGCTGCTGCAGGGGCTCGCTGCCGGGAAGCAGGTGACCGCCTCACTCGAGGACGTGACGCTTGCCGGGCAACGGGCCACGGCGCTCGCGCTCGTCTTCACCGAGCTGCTCGGCAACGCGCTCGAGCATGGCGGCGACCGAGTGTCGATTACCATGCGGCGCGACGAGGACGACGTCGTCCTCGCGATCGCCGACGACGGCGGCGGCATGCGGGGCGCGTCCGACGGCACGGGACTCTCGATCGTCAGAGCGCTCGTGCGAGACGAGCTTCGTGGGACGCTGGAGCTTGCCGGCGGCGGAGGTCTGCATGCGGAGGTTCGGTTCCCCTCGTAGGAAGGGCAGGCGTGCGCATTCTGATCGCAGAAGACGAGACCATCATCCGGCTCGACCTGCGCGAGCTGCTCGAGCGCGCCGGCTTCGAGGTGTGCGCCGAGGCGCGCGACGGCGAGGAGGCGGTGGAGCTCGCCCGCGCTACCGAGCCGGACCTGGCGCTGCTCGACGTCAACATGCCGCGGCTCGACGGCATAGAGGCGGCCCGGCGCATACTCGAGGAGCGCCCGATCCCGATCGTGATCGTGACCGCCTACGGCGAGCAGGAGCTGGTCTCGCGCGCAGTCGAGGTAGGGGTCTTCGGCTACCTCGTGAAGCCGTTTCGCGAGACCGACTTGCTGCCCGCCATCGCCACTGCCCAGGGGCGGTACGAGGAGCTCGCCGCGGTGCGGACGGAGGCGGCGTCGCTAGCGGACGCACTCGCCGCTCGCAAGGCGATCGAGCGCGCCAAGGGCCTGCTGATGGAGCGCGAGCGGCTGACGGAGCAGGAGGCGTTTGCGCGGCTGCGCAAGGCGAGCCAGATCTCCGGCAAGCCGCTCCGCGTCGTGGCCGACGCGCTGATCGCCACGCTCGCGCCCGAGACACCTTAGGATCCCGGCCGTGGGGCCAACCCCGCATGGGTTCGAAGGCATGAGACGCCCTGTGTCAACCCAACGATTCACGTGTATCGTCGGCGCCGGCCGCGGCAGCGGCCGCTTCAGGGGTTGTCGCGATCCCGGATCTGCTTCTGCAGATTCGGGATCTGCAGGGCTGGCATGAGCACCGACCGCACCGGCGACGGCTCAGGCCTGGAGGAGGAACCCGGTGCCGCCGACGCGCTCGGGCAGGTCGACCTTGCCGCGCTGGCGCAGACGCTTCCCGCCGTCATCTACGTGGCGGAGCCGGGGCCGCAAGGCTCGTGGTTGTACGTCAGCCCCCAGATCGAGTCGATCCTCGGGTTCACGCCGCACGAGTGGTGCACGCATCCGAAGCCGTTCGGGACGCTAGTCGACCCGGAGGACCTGCCGAGGCTGCTCGAGCTCGAGGCACGGCTTGTCGCAGCCCCGACGGGCGAGTTGTTCGACGAGGAGTACCGGATCGCCAGAAAGGACGGCCGGGAGGTCTGGCTGCACGGCCGCGGCTCGGTGATCGCGAGGCCGGACGGGTCGATCCTCCTGCAGGGGTTGATGATCGACGTCACCGCGCGCCGCATGGCGGAGGATGGGTTGCGCGCTGCCAACCAGCAGCTGCGCGCGCTCGTCGCAGGCTCGCCGGTCGCGGTGCTGACGTGGGATCGGGACGGTCGCGTGCAGTCCTGGAACCCCGCCGCCGAGCGGATCTTCGGCTGGACGGAGGAAGAGGCCGTCGGGCGTTTCCTCCCGCACGTGCCGGAGGAGGCCCGCGAGGAGATGATGCGTTGCATCGAGCTGTGCTTCGGCGGCGAGGCGTGGAGCGAGACCGACGGTGTGCGCCGGCGCAAGGACGGCACGCCGGTCGACGTCAGCATCTCGACGGCCGCGCTCCGCGACGACAGCGGCGAGGTCGTCGCGATGATGAGCCTCCACGCCGACGTCAGCGAGCGCAGGCGAAGCGAGGAGAGGCTGCGTGCGCAAGAGCTGCGACTGCGCGAGAGCGAGAGGCTGGACGCGGTCGGCAGACTGGCCGGCGGAGTCGCCCACGACTTCAACAACCTGCTCACGGTCATTCACGGTCAGGCCGCGTTGATCCTGGCCGAGCTCGGAGAGGACGTGGAGCTCGGGGAGCGCATACGCACGATCGTGAGCGCATCCGAACGCGCGTCGGCGCTCACCCGGCAGCTGCTGGCGGTCGGGCGCCGGCAGGTGCTGGAGCTGCGGGTGGTCGACCTCAACGACGTCGTGGAGTCGGTCGCGCCGCTCCTGCGCCACATGGTGGGCGAAGGGATCGACCTCCAGACCCGGCTGGCGCGGGACGTGCCCCTGATCGAGGCTGACCCGAGCCAGCTCGACCAGATCCTCGTCAACCTGGTCTCGAACGCGCGGGAGGCGATGCCCCGCGGCGGCGCGATCCTGCTCGAAACGGGAACCGAGGTACGGGACGCCGAGGAGCACGGGGGGGGACGGTTCGCTCTACGCGGTGCTGTCCGTCACCGACTCGGGCCCCGGCATGGACGACATCGTGCGGAGGCGGTGCTTCGAGCCGTTCTTCACGACGAAGGAGCCGGGGGAGGGCCTCGGTCTCGGTCTCGCCACCGTCTACGGCGTTGTCACGCAGAGCGGCGGCACGGTCAGACTCGACTCGCCGGAGGGGTGGGGCGTGACCGTATCGGTTCACTTGCCGGCCACCGCGGCAGCCGAGGCGGCCCTCGAGCGTCCCACCGTCGGCGCTCAGCCCGAAGCGCACTCAAGCGGGGAGACGGTGCTGCTGGTCGAGGACGAGCCTCTCGTGCGGGGACTGCTCGTGCGCCTGCTCGATCGCGAGGGTTATGCCGTGCTCGAAGCTGGGAGCGGCGACGATGCTCTCGCTCTGGTCGCGGCTCACGAACGGCCGATCGACCTGCTCGTCTCCGACGTTGTCATGCCCGGGTTGAGCGGACCGGACCTCGCGGCACGCATCCGTGAGCGGCAGAGCTCGCTTCGCGTACTGTTTATCTCCGGCTACAACGAGACCGACGCCGCGGGGTACGGCGTCCTGCATCCGGAGGTCGACCTGCTGGCGAAGCCGTTCACCCCGGACGCGTTCGCGGCGCGCGTGCGGACGGCAGTGGGCGCCGCCCGCAGCTGAGCTGCGTCACGACGTCCCGAGCAGCCGCTCGTCCTCGCGGCGCTGCCATGTCCGGCGACCCCACCACACGGCAAGCGCGATCAGAACGAACGGACCGGCGAGGACGAGCACCAACAATGCGGCCGTCGCCTCCCACGCCAGGATCTCGACGGCCTCGTCGACAGCACGGTCGAAGCGGGAGGGAAGCGGCGGCACGGTCGACGTGTCGGGGTCGGTCACGATCGCAAGCTGGATCGTCGCCAAGCGCGCTTCTGCAGCCTGTCCGGCACGGTCGCCGCGGGCGGAGGCCAGCTCAGCGCGGGCCGCAGAACGCCGCGCCTGGAGCGTCAGGCGCGTCTGCTCGTCGAGACCCGGCTGGTCGAGCTGCGCGGTGAGGCGTGCGACGCGCTCGTTCAGGTTCGCGATGCGCCGGTCGAGCGCGTCGATCGACTCCTGCAGGTCGTCGATCTGGATCTGCTGCGCGACGATGGTGCCGAGCGACGACAGACGAGTGATCGCGTCCTGCACCTTCGCCGTCGGCACGCGAAGCGTCAGCGCAGCAGAGCCCTCCGTCCCCGTCGCGTACGAAACGCTGACCACGTAGCCGCCGAGCGAGCGCGTCGTCTGCAGCGCCTGCTGCGTGGCTTCCGAGAGCGCGTCGGTGTCGGCCACCTGGATCGTGAGGCTGGCGAGCACCCGCTGCGCGCGACCGGTTGTCGGCCCCGGCGCCGCCTGTGCTTCTGCCGTCGTGCCCACGGGTGGCGCAGCATCGGCTGCACCGGCCTTCGGCGCCACTGTCGACTCGAGTTGCGTCGTGTCGCGTGTCGCGAGCGTCGCGTCGTTACGCCCCGACTCGGCGAGGCCGATCACCCCGGCCGAGGCAACGGCGAGCGCGGCTGCCGCGGGGAGCGCGACCAGGAGCGCCCGCCGGCGTGGCAGGAAGCGGCTTGCGACCGACGGGCGGGGCGTGGCAGTCGAGGCAGGCATCGCCTCGATCCGCGTACGGAGGGCATAGGGGGCCGCGGGCCGTGCGGCCCGGAGCTCGTGGACGATCTCAGCCGAGGTCATGCTCTGTCACCCTTTCCTCGAGTCGCTTGAGCGCCCGGGAGAGCCGTGTCGAGACGGCGGTCGGGCTGATACCGAGCACGCGGGCGGCGGTGTCGCCGTCGAGATCGAGCACGACGCGGAGCGCGATCACCTCGCGCTCGCCCGCCGACAGCGAGGCAAGCGCCGCTTCGAGCGCGGGCGAAAGACCCTCACCGAAAGCTTCCTCGATGCGCTCGGGGACGGCGGCCGCCTCCTCGCGGCGGCGGCGCCTGCTCTCCGCCCTGAACCAGTCGAGCGCGGTGGTGCGCGCAATCCCGAGCAGCCAGGTACGGGCGCTGCCGCGGTGGGGGTCGAAGCGACTCCAGAGCCGCAACGCCTTCTCGAAGGTCGCGCCCGCGAGATCCTCGGCCGTCTCGCGGTTGCGCGAGAGGTACAGCAGGTAGCCGTACACGTCGTCCAGGTGCTGCTCCGCGGCCTCGGCGAACGTCGTCGCACGGTTGTCCACGGATGCCGGCCGGGCGAGGGTCATCGCGTGCATGCCTCCTGTACGCCGCACGATGCCCTGCTCGTCACACGTGCCTCGTGTCGCACGATCCTGGGTTCGGCGCGCGCCGCCGCTAGCCTACGAGCCCTGCGCCGCCTCGAACAGCTCCTCCCAGCGCGCGAGCCGGAGCTGCAACTCGTCGCGCGCGGCACGGTGGGCGGTGAGGACGTCCATGTCCGCCCAGTCCGTAGCCAGCCGCTCTTCGAGCGTCGCCACCTGCTGCTCCAGCTCGCCGATCTGCGCCTCCACCTGCTCGAGCTCGGTGGGTCGCTTGCGAGCCGGCCGCGGCCGCGCCTTCTTGGGCTTTGCCGGTGCGGGCTCGGGAGGAATCGCCTCCTCACCCCGAGCCTGCACGAGATCCGCCCAGCCGCCGTCGTACGAGCGCAGTCCGCGCGACTCGATCGCCACGATGCGGTCAGGCACCGCGTCGAGCACGGCGCGGTCGTGCGAGACGAGGAGCACCGTCCCTGGGAAGGCCTCGAGCGCCGCCTCCAGCGCCTCGCGGCTCTCGAGGTCGAGGTGGTTCGTGGGCTCGTCGAGCACGAGGAAGTTGGCTCCCGACGCGACGAGGAGGGCCAGCGCGAGGCGCCGCCGCTCGCCGCCCGAGAGCACCGCCACCTGCTTCTCGTGGACTTCCCAGCCCGAGAAGAGGAAGCGACCGAGCAGCGTCTGCGCCTGCGGTCGCGGCAGCCGTGTGGCCGAGACCGCGGCGTCCAGCACCGATCCGCGCTCGGGCAGCTCTACGTCGTGCTGTGAGAAGTACCTGGGGATCACGCCGTGGCCCAGCCGGATCGTGCCGGCACTAGCCTCTCGCTGTCCGAGCAGCGTCTCCAGCAGCGTCGTCTTGCCCGAGCCGTTCGGCCCCACGAGCGCGACGTGCTCGCCGCGTTCGATCGCCAGGGTCGCGTCGTCGAGCAGCGGCTTGTCGCCGGCGGCGAGCGAGATGCTCGTCATCTCGAGCACGATGCGTCCGCTCCGCGGCGGCTTCAGGAACTCGAACCCGAGCGTGCGGCGACGCTTGGTGAGGGACGTCAGCTCCTCTGCGGCGGCACGGCGCTCCTTCTCGAGCCGTGCGATCTGGGTCAGCTTCGCCTGCGCCTGCTTCGCTTTCGACTTCTTGTAGCGGAAGCGGGCCACGAACCGCTCGAGCCGCTCGATGTCGTCGGCAGCCCGTTCCGCGACGGTGGCGGCTGCGGACGCTCGCGCCGCCCGCTCGCGCCGCCAATCGTGCCAGGGCCCGTCGAAGAAGAAGGGGCGCGGGCCGCCGAGCTCCAGCACCGCCGTGGTGACCGACTCCAGGAACCAGCGGTCGTGCGCGACCAGGACGATGCCGGCGTCGAGTGAGGTCAGCTCCCGTTCCAGCCACTCGAGACTCTGCACGTCGAGGTGGTTGGTCGGCTCGTCGAGGAGCAGCAGGTCGGGGTCTCCTGCAAGCGCCCGCGCGAGCGAGGCGCGGGTCAACTCCCCACCCGAGAACGTGTCGAGCGGCCGGTCGAGCTCCGAGTCGCCGAAGCCGAGGCCGCGAAGCGTCGAGGCGGCGCGGTCGCGCCAGTTCCAGCCGCCTGCGTGCTCGAGCCTGGCCGTCGCCTCGCCGTAGCGACGCAGCGTTGCCGCGTCGTGCGTGCCGCCCGCCATCGCCTCTTCGAGCCGCCGCAGCTCGTCCTCGATCGCCGCCAGGTCGGCGGCCCCGGCGAGGGCGTACTCCCGCAGCGTGAGCCCACGGCCGCGCGGCGGCCGCTGGTCGTGGAGCGCAACCCGCACGTCCTTCGCGAACGCGAGCTCGCCACCCTGGAGCGACGTCTCACCAACGATCGCCCGAAGCAAGGTCGTCTTGCCGGCGCCGTTCGGCCCCGCCAACGCGATGCGGTCGCCGCGGCGCAGCGTGAACGAGACCCCGTCGAAGAGAGGGTCACCGGAGTACTCCTTGCGGAGGCTGGTCGCGATGAGAACGGCCACCGGAGCAACAGGGTACGGGCTGCGCCGCTGACTCATGCCCCACAGATCCCGGGCCTGCTCTGCAGGCCCGGGATCGTGACAATCCCTGAAGCGGCCGCTACCGCGCCCGACGCGGGCGCCGACGTTAATGGCGGGGTTGACGAGGGTGTCTCATCTCGGGCCCTCGCGCAGCCGATGAGAAGCCCATGAGCCTCCGTTTCCAGCGGGCGGCGGCGGTGACCGTGTGCGTGGTCGCCCTGGCTGTCCTCGCGGGCTGGGCGGTCGACGTCCTCATGCAGACGCCCGACGGTTCCTCCGACGCCTCGATGACGGCGAACGCGGCGATCGGTCTGCTTCTGCTTGCCGATGCGCTGCTCCTGCAGGGCATGCCGCACCGACGTCTGCGCGTGAGTTGTGCACTGGGAGCCGCCGTGATCGGAGCTCTCACATTGGCGGATCACCTCCTCGGAACGGGCCCAGCCTTCATCGACGGGTCTCTCGGCGGCTTCGGCTCGGCGGTCGACCCGGGGCGGATGTCCGTCGGGACAGCCGTCACGTTCGTGCTCGTCGGCCTTGCGCTTGTCTTGCTTGGGCACCGTTCGCCGGCTGCGCAGGTGATCGCACAGGTGTTCCTGGTCGGGGCCGCGGGCGTCGGTCTCGTCGCCCTCGTGGGTTACGGCTCCGGGCTGGGGGCGCTCTACTGGCAGACGGACTACACGTCGCTGCCCCTCCACATGGCGGCCGCGAGCCTCCTGATCATGAGCGCCGCGCTGTTCCGCGCCGCCCGCGTAGGCCTCATCGGTTCGATGACGCGCGCGACGCCGGGCGGCGCCCTCCTCCGGCGGCTCGTGCCGGCAGTCGCCCTCCTACCGTTCCTGGTCATCATCCCCATCGGCCGGGTCGAGCAGGCCGGCGGGTTCGGGTTCGGCGTCGGCGTGCTCATCATCGCCTCCGTTACGGTCGCCGCGTTTCTGCCCGTCCTGTTCCTGACGGCCCGGGCGCTCGACCGGCTCGACGCGCTCGCCAGCCGAGAGAGCCAGCGGTTCGCGGCCGTAGCCGCCGAGCGCGAGCACCTCCTCGCCGAAAGTCGCGCAGTCTTGAACGCCACGACCGAAGGCATTCTCCTCACCGACACGGAAGGCGCCGTGCTTCTCACGAACTCCACCATGCGCACCTTCTGGGAAGAGTTGGGGCTTCCGTCCGAAGGCACCATCTGGGAGCGCGTCTCCGGCCTCGTCCTGCTCACGGAAGACCCGGAACGCTACGCGCGGGATCTCGCGGCCCTCGTGCGGGACCCCGAGCGGGAGTACGTGAGCGAGTTCACCCTCCAGGAGTCGGGCCGCTCGTTCCTCGGCCGGACAGCCGTCGTCACGGCCGTCGAAGGGCGCACGATCGGTCGCATCTTCACGCTGCGGGACACGACAGCCGAACGGTCGAGCGAGCGCGCCAAGGAGGAATTCCTCGCGTCGGTCTCCCACGAGCTGCGCACGCCGCTCGCAGCCATCAGCGGGTATCTCGAGCTCTTCGTCGACGAGCATGCCGACTCCCTCCAGGGGAGCGGGAGGGAGTTCCTCGACGTCGCCGAGCGGAACGTGCAGCGGCTGGCCCGGCTCGTCGACGACCTGCTGCTGGTGCAGCAGGTCAAGATCGACGGCGTCGCGATCGACTCCGTCGACGTAGACGTGACACAACTCGTCGAGCAGTGCCTCGAGAACGCCCGGCCGGCGGCCGCACGTAGAGACATCTCCCTGTCCCTCGAAGGGGACCTCGGCATCCTCGCCGAGGCCGATCCGCTGCGGCTCGGGCAGGTCGTGGACAATCTGCTCTCGAACGCCGTCAAGTTCACCCCTCCGGGCGGAGCGACCAACGTGCGCTTGGATCGCTCCGGGAACGGGGAGTGGTACACCATCGACGTCTCGGACTCCGGGCCCGGGATTCCCGAGCACGAGCGTGAGCGTCTGTTCAGGCGGTTCTACCGGTCGAGTGAGGCGATCGCGCAGGCGGTTCCCGGCACCGGGCTCGGGCTCGTCGTCTCACGGCACATCGCCGAGGCCCACGGCGGCAGCCTCGAGCTCGTCGACTCGCCGGATCCCGGGGCGACGTTCCGGGTCACACTGCCGCTTCGTGCCCACGATGCGAGCAGCCGCGCCGCCTAGCGAGCCGCGGGAGCGGATCCTGATCCTGTCCGGCGCCGGCCCGCTCAAGCGCGGCAGCCCCGGCACCGATACCTCGTTCGAAGGATATGGAAAGCGCTGCTGCACTCGAGGTGGAAGCCCCGGTCGTGCTCGTCGCCGACGACGACGCCGACATGCGCGAGCTGATCCGCTACCGGCTCGAACGGTCGGGCTACACCGTCGTGACGGCAGTCGACGGACAGGAGGCAGTGAGGCTCGCCGCCGAGCACGTCCCTGCGCTCGCCGTGGTCGACGTGATGATGCCGCGCCTCGACGGCTTCGAGGTCACGAGACAGCTGCGCGCGGCCCCGGAGACGGCCCGCATGCCGGTCATCCTCCTCACCGCGCGTGCACAGGAGGCGGATGTCGCTCAGGGCTTCGCGGCGGGCGCCGACGACTACATCCGCAAGCCCTTCAGCCCGCAGGAGCTGAGCGCCCGCGTCCAGGCAATCCTCGGCCGGCGCTGACGGTGTTCGAGACGCTCGGAATAGCCGCGCTCGCGCTCGCCACGTTGAGCGCGGTCTTCGTCGCGCTTCTCGTCGGCCGCCGGGGTGCGCTCGTACGCCGCGAGCGCTACCTCGCCGAGGCGGAGGTCAGACTGCGCCCGGTCGCGGTGGCCATCGTCGACGGCGATCTAGACGAGCTTGTCTCGCTGACGCACGCCGACCAAGCGGTCCTCGCCGAGGTCGTCGGACGGCTGGCGCGGAGTCTCTCGGGAGACGCGCGCATTCACGTCTCGAGGTACTTCGAGAGCTCGCCCGCACTCGCGGACGAGCTCGACGCTGTCCATTCCCGGCGGGCCTGGCGACGCGCGCAGGCCGCGTACCGGCTCGGAGACATGTCGTCGGCTCGCGCTGTGGAGACGCTCCTGCACGCCCTCGCAGACGACGACCGCGACGTCCGCGCAGCAGCCGCGCGGAGCCTCGGCCGGCTGCAGGTCGTGGAGGCGGTGCAACCATTGCTCCTCGCGCTCGTGAGTCGCTCCGTCCCGCGCGTGATCGGGTTCCAGGCAGTGCTGGACGTCGGCACCCCGGCACTGCCGGAGCTGCGCGCAATGCTGCACGACGACGCCGCCGGGCTCCGCGCGGAAGCGGCCGAACTGATTGGCCAGCTCGGCGGGGCAAGCGACGGCGAGGTGCTCGTCCAGGCCCTTGCCGACCCCTCCGCAGAGGTGCGAGCCCGCGTGGCCGGCTCGCTCGGCCGGCTCGCCACAGCCGCCGGTGCGAGCGCGCTGCGCGAAGCGCTCGACGACCGCGTCTACTTCGTGAGGCTTCACGCAGCGAGGGCGCTCGGTCGTATCGGCGAGCCGGACGCCGTGCCGGCCCTCCTCGACCAGGCGCGCGGCGACCGGTTCGAGGCGGCGCGCTCCGCCGCAGAGGCGCTCGCCGTCTCCGATCCCGCAGCTCTGCTACGCGCGGCGGCGGCACCCGGTGCCGGCCCGCATCTTCATGAGGCCGCCGATCTTCTCAGTGTATGACCGTCGTCCACGACATCGCGGTCGTCCTCGCCGTTGCCGCGCTCGCCTACTTCACGGCGCTTAACGGGCTGTACCTCGTCTTCACAGGCATCGCCTGGCGCGACCTGACGCGGTACCTCCGCGAGCGGTCGCACGCCCCGGACAACGAGATCTTCGCGTCCCCCGTGACGCCGCCCGTCTCCGTCCTGGTGCCTGCCTTCAACGAGGAGCCGACGATCGCCGAGACGGTCAGGTCGCTCCTCGCCCTCCGCTACCCGGAGCACGAGGTGATCGTCGTCAACGACGGCTCGAAGGACGGCACGCTGGAGCGGCTGCGCGAGAGCTTCGACCTCGTTCCCGTGCGCAAGGCGCTCCGGCAGATGATCGCGACGGCGCCGATCCGCGCGGCCTACGTCTCGCGGCGGCACCGCAACCTGTGGGTGATCGACAAGGTGAACGGCGGCAAGGCCGACGCCCTGAACGCGGGCATCAACGCCTCCCGCTACCCGTACATCTGCGCGGTCGACGCAGACGCGCTGCTCGAGGAGGATGCGCTGCTGCACGTGGCGAAGCCGATCGTCTACGACCCCGAGCGCGTGATCGCGACGGGCGGGATCGTGCGGATCGCAAACGGCTGCCGGGTCGACCACGGTCGGGTAATCGAGGTGAACCTTCCACGCAGTCGCCTCGCGACGCTCCAGGTGCTGGAGTACTTCCGGGCCTTCCTCATCGGCCGCGTCGGCTGGAGCCGCATGAACGCCCTGCTCATCATCTCGGGCGCCTTCGGGCTCTTCAAGCGCTCGCTGGTGGAAACCGTCGGCGGCTACCGCAGCGACACGGTCGGCGAGGACATCGAGCTGGTGGTGCGGCTGCACCGGTACCTGCGTGAGCGCGGGGAGCCCTACCGGATCGAGTTCGTCGCCGATCCGGTCTGCTGGACCGAAGCGCCCGAGCAGCTGGGCGCCCTCCAGCGGCAGCGTCGTCGCTGGCACCGCGGGCTCGGCGAGACGCTGTGGACCCACCGTCGCCTCGTCGCGAACGCCCGCTACGGGACGCTCGGGGTCGCAGCCGTGCCGTACTTTCTGTGCTTCGAGCTCCTCGGGCCCGTCGTGGAGCTTCTCGGCATTCCGGCTGTCCTCTACTGGTGGCTCGACGGCGGACTTTCCATGGCGTTCCTCGTCGCGTTCTTCGTCGTAGCCGTCCTGCTCGGGATTCTGCTGTCGGTGGCGGCGTTGATGCTGGAGGAGTTCAGCTTCCGCCGGCACCGGAAGAGCTCCGAGGTGATGCGGCTGCTCTGGTTCTCCGTGGTCGAGAACCTCGGCTACCGCCAGCTGCTCGCGCTGTGGCGGTTTCTCGCCCTCTTGGATCTCGCGCGTGGTCGCGGCGGCTGGGGCGAGATGCAGCGCAAGGGCTTTCGCACGATGACCGAAGCACCACTCCCGCCCGGCTGATCGGGCTGCCGTCAGGGGAGGCGCGTAGCGAAGATCGCCTGGCGGTACTCGTCGAGCTCGGGTCGGGCCGCGAGCGAGACGACCGCGAGCGCGGAGCCGCCGGCAAACGACGTCGAGATGTAGTCGCCGAGCATCCGGCCGGGTCCCGTGTCCGCCAGCCAGAGAACCTGCATGGGCTCTGCGTTGAGGCGCCGAGGCACGCTCCACGTGCGGCCACCGTCCCGCGACGTGATTGCGAATGCGTCGACCGTGGCGCAGTACTGGCATCCGTACGCCTTCCTGGCGGCGTACGCGGCGACGACGAGGTGCGCTCTGGAGCCGGAGGTGGAAGCCGCGGCTGCGATGCCGGGCACGAACCAGTCGAGCTCGCGGGTGGCCGGGAACGGCACCCGCTGCGGAGGGGACCAGGCGACTCCGTCCTGGGAGCGCGAGAGGACGATGTCGTTCGACGTGCAGTCGGCGCTGAAGCGGCAGTCACCCCAGGCGACATAGACCACGCCCTCGGCGTCGACGTCTGCCGTGACAAGAACCGGGGCCCTGAAGTCCGCGACGTGCTCCTCGAAGCGCTCGGCGACCAGCTCCGTCGGCCCGAAGCTCGCTCCCCCGTCGCTCGAGCGCACCACGACGACCGCGTCCCGGTCGTTCGGCGAGACGGCGATCACCCTGAACAGGACGAGGAGCATGCCGTCGGGCCGCACGACCGGAAACGCCCCGTTTGGCTGGGAGCTCCCAGGCGCGCGGACACCCACGGGAGCCGACCATGTGAGGCCGCCGTCGGCCGAACGCCGCGTGCGGATCTCGTCCAGCTCACCGTCGAGGTAGGAGAGATAGCAGCGGCCACGATGCGGGCTCCGGGCCCACGAGTCGCAGGTCAGCCACTCCTTGTCGTATCGCTCGGCCGGGTCGGCCGCGACGGGTTCCGGTCGGCTCCAGGAGAGGCCGTCCGGCGAGCGGCTGACGAGCAGCGCGGCGGAGCTCTCGCCCGCGCCCAGGCTCGCGATCAGCCAGGTGCGGCGAGCCCCGTCGTAAGCGACGACCGGATCGCTGGCGCGGTCGGTCGTCCGCTCCAGGAAACCGCTCCTCCACGTACGCCCCGCGTCGGTGGAGGTCGCCCACCCGATGCCCGCGGCGCCGCCGTCCACGAACCGCCCGGACTGGAAGGCGGTTACGACGGTCGAGCCGACGGCGAGGCTGTCGGGCTCGACCTGTGTCTCGTGCTGTCCCCGAAACACCCGCAGCGCGTCGCGCGACACCTGCCGACTCACGATCTCGCAGTCGCCTGCGACGACATCTGTGAGCTCGGCGTTGACGACGTCGAAGCCCGTGCCGCACGACACCGAGTCGCGCGCGCGGTCGGTATGGACGGCGATCCGATCGCTTCCTCCATGACCGAGCACGACGTCGCGGCCGGGGCCGCCGTTCAGGAGGTCGGGCCCGCCACGGCCCTCGATGCGATCGTTGCCTGCGAGCCCAAGGATCGTGTCGCTACCTGCCGTGCCGATCAGGCGGTCGGGCCCCGCGGTGCCACTCAGCTCGGCGGCGCTAGCGACACCGAGGATCGCGAGCGCGGTTACCCCGACGAATACCGGTACCAGGCGAAACGCCATCCCGACCAATCAGGGTAGAGGCATCCCGTAGTGTTTCCCAGAGTGCCCGACCCGCGCCGCCTCACGATCGACACCGTCCGCGCGCTCGCCATGGATGCCGTCCAGGCCGCGAACGCCGGGCACCCCGGCACCGCGATGGCGCTCGCGCCGCTCGCCTACGTTCTCTACCGAGACGTGATGCGCCACAACCCTGCCGACCCCGACTGGGCCGGACGCGACCGCTTCATCCTCTCCGCCGGGCACGCCTGCATGCTCCAGTACGCCGCGCTGCACCTCGCGGGCTACGACCTGACCCTCGACGACCTGCGCGCCTTCCGGCAATGGGGCTCCCGCACTCCCGGCCATCCCGAGCTCGGCCACACGCCGGGCGTGGAGACGACTACTGGCCCGCTGGGGCAGGGTTTCTCAAACGGCGTCGGCCTGGCAATGGCGCAGCGGTTCCTCGCCGAGCGCTACAACCGCCCACGGCACGACGTCGTCGACTCGCGGGTGTACGCGATCTGCTCGGACGGCGACCTGATGGAGGGCGTCTCGCAGGAAGCGGCCTCGGTCGCCGGACACCTCGGCCTCGGCCGACTCGTCTATGTGTACGACGACAACCGGATCACGATCGACGGCGCCACCACGGTCAGCTTCGACACCGAGGACAAGGGCAAGCGGTTCGAGGCGTACGGATGGCAGGTGCTCCACGTGCCGGACGCCGAGGATCTCGAGAAGTTGACCGCCGCGCTCGACGAAGCCAGAGCCGAGACAAGGCGCCCGTCTCTGATCGTGTTGCGCACGCACATCGCGTATCCGGCACCGCACGCGGTTGATACCTCCAAGGCGCACGGGACGCCCCTCGGCGACGCCGAGGTGCGCGCGGCCAAGGAGGCGATGGGTCTCGATCCGGATGCGACGTTCGTCGTCGCCGACGCGGTGCGCGAGCACATGTCCGTCGTCACCGAGCGCGGAGCGTCGGCGCAGCGTGAGTGGGAGGGGCGCTTCACTGCCTGGGCGGCCGCGTTTCCCGAGCTGGCACGCGAACGGGAGCTTGACCTCGCCAGGGCGCCGCGGGACGGCTGGCGCGAGGCACTGCCCGTCTTCCCGGCCGGTGAGGACGTGGCCACACGCGACGCCGGCCGCGCGGCAATGCACGCCTTCCAGCGCTTCACGCCCACCATGATCGGCGGCGCCGCCGACCTCGCCGAGTCGACGAAGACCGAGTTCGAGGGCGCCGGCGTCTTCTCCGCCGGGCATGCGGGCAGGAACGTCGCCTTCGGCATTCGCGAGCACGCGATGGGGGCGATCGTGAACGGGATCGCGCTCGAGCCCGCCATGCTGAAGCCGTACGGGTCGACGTTTCTTATCTTCTCCGACTACATGCGCCCCGCCGTGCGCCTGTCCGCCGTGATGGGCCTTCCGGTGGTGTGGGCGTGGACGCACGACTCGATCGGTGTGGGTGAGGATGGCCCCACCCACCAGCCCGTTGAGCACCACATGGCGCTGCGAGCGATCCCGAACCTCTGGTACGTACGGCCCGGCGACGCCAACGAGACGTCGTACGCGTGGCGGCTCGCGCTCGAGCGGCAGGGAGGGCCGGTGGCGCTCGCACTGAGCCGGCAGAAGCTGCCGACGTTCGACCGCTCCGAGGTGGCCCCGGCCGAGGGCGTGCTGCGCGGCGGCTACACGCTGTGGCAGTCGGGCGAGGGCGAGCCCGACGTGATCCTGCTCGCGACCGGCTCGGAGCTTCACCTCGCGCTCGGGGCGGCGCGTGTGCTGGACGCCAACGCGCGGGTCGTCTCCATCCCCTGCTGGGAGCTGTTCGACGCGCAGCCGGACGAGTACCGATCGGAGGTTCTCCCGAACGCGGTGGAGGCGCGCGTGTCCGTGGAGGCGGGGATCACGTTCGGCTGGGAGCGCTGGGTCGGCCCGCGCGGCGTCTCCATCGGGGTCGACCGCTTCGGCGCCTCCGCCCCGTCGCAGCGCATCTTCGACGAGCTCGGCCTCACCACGGACGCCGTAGCCGCCGCCGCCGCGGGTGTAATGGCGCGGGTCGGCTGAGGACTGGAGAGACGATGGCATCGCGACTGCACGAGCTGAGCGCCGCCGGGGTGAGCGTCTGGATCGACACGCTCTCCCGCGAAATGCTCGAGACCGGTGAGCTCGCGCGACTGATGGCGGAGGACGCCGTCGTCGGTGTCACCTCCAACCCGACCATCTTCCAGAAGGCGCTGGCGGAGGGGGACTCCTACGACGCGCAGCTGCGCGAGCTCGCCGATACGGTCCCCGACCCAGCGGAGCTCTTCTTCGCGCTCGCGATGGACGACATCCGTGCCGCATGCGACCTCATGCGACCGGTTTGGGAGCGCACCCGCGGTGTCGACGGCTACGTCTCGCTCGAGGTCGATCCCACCCTCGCCTACGACCGCGAGGCGACGTACGCGCAGGCGATGCGGCTCCACGCCGAGGTCGACCGCCAGAATCTGT